>Ga0208412_1000002_pt1 | contig 303705 bp, 274 predicted proteins | sample AntDeeMetag02WF4_FD_184758 | JGI IMG/M metagenome (GOLD analysis project Ga0208412, IMG submission 184758) | Saline lake microbial communities from Deep Lake, Antarctica - Antarctic Deep Lake Metagenome 02WF4 (SPAdes) (version 2) | ecosystem: Environmental > Aquatic > Non-marine Saline and... | reverse complement strand
CCAGCTTCGGCCTCCTTCAAAACACCGATGATCTGCTCTTCGGAAAATCGCTTCTTCATGTCGTTCATCCTCTTCTGAGAGGGACACTACTAAGTCCGAAGCGGTTAAGCTAGAGGGGAGCAGGTCACATGGTACTCAACGTTTTTGTTAGATTTTCTACTTCTCAGCGACTTGGTGTTCGACCTTGAGCATCTCGCGAAGCTCAAGGTCTGAGAGAGGCTGAACCCGTCGGTAAAAAGACATCAGGATCTTTAATTGCATTAATTCATTACCTTCCGAGCGACGATGCAACTCTTGCTGCATCACCTCAGGTATTGCCATTTGATCTATTAGCCGCAGCCTCGACTCTTGTATGAACTTACGCCGCTCTCGATCTAATTCCAATTCAGTCAGTTCCACTTCAAGCTTTCTCAACTTCCTTTCACTCATGCCTTTCTGGATACTGTTGTAACTGTCATGAATTTGATCGAAGGAAGTTGTTACCGCTGTGACAATCGTAGCCAACAACGTCGCGACTAATGCTGCTTCCTTGAGTTTTATGTGCCCTGGAGACGCATACTGTATTTCCTCAATCTGAGGGCGCTGCTCGTATGGGATCTTGGCGTACAGTGACTGGTAAAAGTTCAGTGCGCTAAACCCACCTCTCCAAGGGTACTTCGCATAGACACCATGAAACCAGTCAATCACTCTCTCATCTTCAGAGTCCACCCTGGCGCCAGATAGCGAGTAGACAAGGCTGTAACACTGCGTATAGAGCTTGGCGAGATCCGCAAGCTCTTGCATTTCCCACTCATGGTCTAGCTTGAGATATGTGTTACCGAGATCCATTCATGTTCCTCGAAAAATCTAACGCCGCGTTAGTAATTTAGGGGTAAAAAACTGCATCCAAAGCGTCAACAAATGACGATACCCACTCGACGGCATTCTGTGCTTCAGACCGGGTGATTTCTCTTTGCGATATCTCTTTGGCGCTTGTTTTCAAAATCAGATCTGATTCATGAACTATTTGATTTCTTCGTTTGGCAATTTTTGTAAGCGTATCTTGCACATCTCCCGGAGTAGGATTATCTGGCATTTTTGCCGCGACTTTACGCCAAAAGTCTGTAATCCCTAACAGCTTTGCCCCTTTCTCGATATCACTCTTTTTCTGAAAGGTGAAATCTATGTGCACTACATTTTGAATTTCTTTCTTGATAAGCGTTCCAGGTCTAGATTGTGGGTTCGACCTTAGTTTCTCCAGAGCCTTTTTGGTTGCCAATACAGGAAGACGTACTTTCTTGAGCTCTTTAGGGACATCCTTTTCAGCTTGAGAAAGGAGGGCCCAGCTCCGGTCAACAACTACGTCATGCATATATCGATCTAGAGCAGAAATTGAACAGACCAGAGAAGATCTCAGCAGTTCCGAAGCGTATTCATGAGAAAAGTGTTCTCGACTAATACCAAGAGATTCACGAAGAATGAGAAGACTATCTTTATTCTTGCCATCAATTCGGACAATATTTTCTCTTTGAGGCCAGCGCATAAATCGTTTAAAAGAGGCGAGCCAGTCACTTCTACCATCTCTCTGCCTACTATTGTGCACAATGTCGTAAAGAGTGAGGAAATGCTTTGATCGCTTTAGAGCAAAATCGAAAGTTTCTTTGGGCGATACTGGCACTGTGCCTCCTTGTGGTGATTGCTAGCGCTGGGCGTGCGGCGGCCATCGGCCGCATAATACAGCGACCTCTTAGAAAGTTTTGAACACCGCCTTGGAGTACCACCAAATGGCACAATGTGCGGTGATGACTCCAGCTCCACAGCTCAAACCTGAACCAAGGCTAAGATAGTAGTCTAGCCCTGAGGGCCACCCTTTCGACTCCACCCACGTTTTTCCAAAATTAAAAACAACCGCCATCGCTGCAAAAAGCGTCGCTTGTAGGAACTGAATACCCGCAGATCGGAAATACGCATTTAACTCATGGTGGAGTTTTGCTGAGAACGCTGCCAGCGACAAACTCGCAAATACTGCACTAAAGGAGGCCAAACCTACCAATATTGTAACCGTAGTATCCGCGTTCTCTTTGCCGAATGTGGAGAAGGAGAAGACGATGGATATTGGGGCTAGCAAGGCTTGGAGGACCCAAGGTGCAAAATTCACAATCAGACTCCCTTTTTAGACCGCGTTCTGCGGTATTGAGTATGCGAGCGTTCTCGTATGTCACACTATAGCAACGCCTCTTGATTTTCGGCCTTTAATACTTAAATCAAAAGCTTAGCTGAAGACGGCCCCAGGGTCCATGGAATCGTTTGAATTCCTGTTTTGACGCAGGTAAGGGGAGGGGGTCGTTGGCAGGTCTCGGTCAAGAGCACCGTGGCATGCGCGAGGCGATGAGCTCTATAAGTCGCTGTTGCTGATAATCGGTGGTAGTTGGGTAATCCTCCCCGTTGATTCTGAACACTTCCGTCAATAGCAGTTGCGAATATAAAACGATCACGCTTATGCCTCCGTACAGTTATTGACAGAACTCCAAGGGCGGCGATGCGCCGCCAAAGATCATGACCTCCCACGAATACGCGGTCGTTGCAGGTAAGGCGTCTACTGCCTCCTGAGAAGGCTCTTGGTACGCCAGCAAGTGACACGCGGGGTCGGATAGGTCAGCAACTGGGGGAGTGAGTGCCTTTCTTTCCGGACGGTTGGGTGCGCTGATTTCCCAGCGATGGTGGCGAGTTATCCAGTAGGTCCCGTACGCTTGAATCCCGAATAGTTTTCCTGGTGAATCATCTCCATATTGGTCCTTTGGGGAGTCAAGGTACTCACCGGTGTCTGGATCAAACTCAATCCAATAGGCAGCTCGAATGGGCATCTTGGCGCGCTTCGCACAGGGGCCACCCATTAGCTCGACGAATGTTGCCCAGTCGCTTTGGTCTGCCGCTTGGCGGGCGCTGTCTACCAGTTCATTGGAGACCGGCTCTAGACGGCGGAGTTCTCGCCAAACCGTCACCGGTGCACCGCCGATTTGTTGGAATTGTCGGATGCGGTGTATTGCGGCCCATGCGCCAACTCGCTCCGATGCGTCTCGAGCATCATTGCCAAACCAGTCTTCAGCCTGGTTGCCGTCTTCACTGAAGTTGCCGTCAATGTTCTTGCAGATGTATTTGACGATATACCCCGTAGCGGAGCCTTTTTCTTCATCGATGCCGACCGCTTTTAGCCGCGAGGTTTTGGCCCCAGGTTCGTCACCATCCTCGCGAAGAGCGTAATCGCGAAATATCATTTCCAGTCGATTTCGAGCTTGGGGTTCGGTAAACAGCAGAAGATGCCAGTGAGGCGTGCCGTCGTGGTGGGGCTCTACGATCCGGAATCCATAAACTTGCAAGTCTTCGCGCTTAAGCTGCGCTCGAATTTGTGACCAAAGCCGGGTGAGGTAGTCTTGGGCCGCCTTAACCGTAGCACCCTGATATTTTGGATTAACGTGCCCGCTCGCTTTGACTGGATGGAACCTACTGGGTGCGGTCAGGGTGAAGAATATGCCGACGTGCCCCAGGTCTTTAGCCATCTTCTCGAAGCCTGCCGCTCGCGTGATGAGCTCTGATCGGCGAATGGCTGGATTGCTAACCGATAGGTCGGAAAGCTCCTTCAATGTGTATTCTTGCGCTAGCTCGTTTACAGCAGTTACGGCTTCTAGAAGCTCGCGGTTCCGTTTTCTGTTTTTCTGGTAGACCTTATAGGCCCAATCGGAAACGTAAACACCGCGTTTTTTTGAAACCAGACCAAACCGTCTGGCTGTCTCGTCCAGAACTTGCCCCCGGAGTTTCCGGACCGAGCGCCGCCACCACTTGGAATCCTCTGTGCGCTTGAGGCGAGATTGGACGCTTGAACCTTTAGGTTTAGGGTAGGGCAGGGCGTATCCATCCAGGATTTGCTTGATGTGGTTCTCAGTGCGTTCGGTGTAGCCAAATGCTTTGCACTGCTTCGCACAGCTTCTGGATTTGGCCTCCGCGAAGTCCTTTAATGCCTGGTCATCAAGGGTAAGGTTAAGGTCTAGGCGCGACAATTGGGCGGTGGTTTCTTCAAGCTCGGCTTCTAGCGCAACACACCCATGTCTTGTACCTATCTGGTACAGCACCGGTTCAATAGATTTGAATATTTCCGGAAAACGGCCCTCGAACCTGGTGATGGCTTCGCGGGTTTTGCGTGTTCCCAGCCCACGGAGGCGGCCTTCTTCCGAATAATACCGAAATGGTCCAGTTTGGCGAGGGGTTAATCCAGCCACGATCGAACCCCTAGGTTCACGCTTCTGGCACTTGGACCCCCTAGGTTCATAGGTGCTGTGTGTACCTTGCTGAAACCCCTTGGGGCGCAAGAGGTACACCGGCACATGTACCTAGAGGTCCGGTGTTGAAAGGAAACAAGTGCTTTTGGCGTCCGTGGATGGCTACGTTCATGCAACATGGCTACGCCACTTCCGAAGTTGACCGCCGAACCTTGCTCTCGATGTAAGTATCGAGATCCTGAAGTCGGTAGCGAACCGCTCGGCTTCCTACCCGCACAAATGGAACCCGAGCACCAGCCCAGCGGTCCCGCTCGAGAAACGCACAGCTGACCCCCAGGTACTCGGCGGCCTGTTTGGTTGTAAGGAGATTGCTTTGCATTGCCATACCTCGTTGTTGATGGATATGGCTGTAGTCTCTAGGAACGGGCTTGAGGGGAGAACGCTTCAGCTAAGACGGAATATATTCGCGCTTAGTTGGAATATATTCGCTCCTAGTTGGAATATATTGTGCCGAGAAAAGAGCATGCCGCGCCGAACGCATTGTGCGTTGGGCGGCCCCAGAGTGGAGGAAGGTCTGTGATAGCGAGAAGGTGGGAAGTTGCCTAGTTATAGGCTCTCGCCAAGTAATGGCTCTTTTTGCCGATTAGTTCCTGTAGCTCAGAGATTGAGAGAGCAGGTTTTTTCCGGTGAAGCATGGCGTGGCAGTTGGGGCAGACGGGGCGAAGATCCTGGATAGGGTCAAGCTCATATTCGTCGCCAACCTCGCCCAGGGGCTTCAAGTGATGAACGTGTATAAAGCCTTTCCCTAGCTCTCCGTATGTCTGTTCGAAATCGAAGTCGCAGACAGCACACTGAAGACCCCAATATTCTACACACCGCCTGCGCGCGTTTGGGTCTCGTTCATACACGTTAACCGTTACAGTCTTTTTGGCCCCTTCAGTAACGCGCTCTGCTGGATCATCGATTTCCTGGGGTGATATTTCGGGGCGACTGTAATTGGTTCCGCCGAATACCCAGGTAATCTGTACTGGGGCTGAATCCGAGTAATTCTTGGGGTAAGCAAGGCCGGCGAATGTGAAAGGATCACGGTTGTCTTCCCGAAAAAACAGGTAAACGTGACCTTTAGGTTTAAGCAGGCTTTGGATGGACGGTTGGTTTAGTCGTGACTGTGATTTTCCATACCAAATCAATTCGTCCCCAACGAAGCGGTTTTTGTAATCATGGCCGGTTCGGCCACTGGTGCCAACTCCGCAGAAGATGAAGTGATCGTCTCCATGGGCGGTGTACCCCGTGTACCAGCCACCGCCTCCGGGGTCATCAATCCCGATGACGTTAAACACATCCTTGCGGGTATACTGCATGCCAGCCTGAAAAGGGTAGACCGCGTCCAAAATATCCTCCTACAGAATCCTTTTAAGTGCATAGATCAAGCCCCGGCTAGGGGCGTTGCCGTGGCAGTAGCCATTTCACGACCTTTTCTGTGCGCGGCGGTGCTTTCCAATCCAAACCTCAAAGCGCTTTACCGGGTCATCAGTCCTGAGTACAGAGTCTGCTTCTTCACGGTAGCGCTCGTATGCCTTGTTTGCCGCCTTCCTGTTGCTCATATTAGCGCAGTGCTCGTCGCTGTATTGGAGGATCTTTTCTTTCAGGGGGTCGAATTGTGCTTGACGGGTTTGGCCTGCTTTTGACGCCGTTTTTCTCCGGAAGATCCCCTCAAACTCCATACCGTGGGTAAATGCCAGGAGCTCTTTAGCATCGTTGGCTCGTTCTTGGACGAAGCGTTTCGCGTGTTCGCGAACTGCTTGTTCCATTGGGTCCTTTGACGGGTTCCCAGATGGATCGCCGGCACGGCGACTGGCATCGAGGGATTCTAGAGCGAAATTCAGAGCTATCAGGGAAAAATAGGTGATGGGTTCTGCATCCGAAAAGTCTTCGCGCTTGTCGAGTTCGAATCGCTCAAACAGCTCAATGAACGCTAGGGGATCATTGAGATAAACCTGATTGGTGCCAGCCTGCATTTGTTTTAAAGCGCTGCTTTTGGCGCTTGCCTCTGCCTGTCTGAGCAATTCCGCAGCGTATCGCGTACCAGCCTCCAGTTCATCTTGAGAACGACCCTTAAGGCGCTCCTGTGCTTGGCTAATGATGTATTCGTGATCGATGCTCTTACCCAACGCTGGGTCGAACGCTTCAATGATGCTGGTGGGTTCTGCCAAGAGGTTGACGGTCTTTGCCAGTTTGGGATCTATCATGCGTAACCCCCGAAGTGCTTGTTAAAGAAGTCAGTGATTTTCTGCATGGGGTCACGCAGGCGCTCTACGTCAAAAATGATGTACCCCTCAGTCACATCATTCGGGTCTTTGTGGTTGATGAGGCGCTTCAAGGCGTAGGCTGGAATGTCCAGACGCTCGGCAGCAGTGATAAAGGTGCGGCGCAGGTCGTGCATCGTAAACGGAACGCCAGATAGCTTGCTGACTCGAGCGACTGCCGTGCGCGGTTCGGACAGATGCCCGCGCTCCGAATTGCTCGGGAATACGTAAGGGCTCGTCCGCTCTTCGAACCGGCGCAAAAGGATCTCTTCGAGAACATCACTAAGTGGAAGGCGGTGAATCCGGTTGTTCTTGGTTTCGGTGATGGTCAGGGTTTTATCCTGGAAGTCGATCTGTTCCCAGGTGAGGGTAGCCGCTTCGGTGCGCCGCAGCCCCGTAAGCAGTGTCAGGTGCAGATAATCTCGTGTCGCCTGGTTATTCAATTGGAGTGTTGCCTCATACCAGGCTTTTAGCTGGTGGTCCTTGATCAGGCTCTGGCGCTTTTCAACTTTGTACCAGGCGCGCTGGTGGCTGAGCACGTCGACGGGATTCGCAACCAGGAAAGGCTTACCGGAATTATCCTGGTAGCGCTGTAAGGCATGGTTGAAGATGGCCCGGAGGACACGCATCCCATTGTCGGCACGGGCAGGGCTTCTGGCACCGTACTCCGAGTGGCGCGAGATGATCATATCGCGCGTGATGTCACTGAGCGGCTTTGTCTGCCAATCCTTGAACATCTCGCGCATGGACTGGTGGTAGTCGTTGAGCGTATTCGGTTTGAGGTTTTTCCGGGTAGCGAGGTAATCCTGAAAGGCATCATGGAGGGTAATGCGTTTTGTTCGCTTTTCCTGGGCCTCCCGGACTGGATCGACGCCGCTGGCGACCTTGCCCAGAAACTTCATGGCCTCCTTTTTGGCCTGCTCAACCGTCAGATTGCCGTAGCGGCCCAGAGTCTTCCGCTTAACCCGGCCATCCACGCGTTTTTCCACGATGAAGGATTTAGCCCCACCGCTGGTGACGCGTAGCCCGAACCCTGAGATGGAGGAATCGCGGTAAAAGGCTTGGGTACTTTTTCCGTCGGGACCACTTTCAGGAAGGGGTACCTTATCTACAAAGCTCTTGGTGATTCTCACGTTCTAGCTCCCCACTGGCATCTTGGTATCGATGGCAGACCTGGGGGCTGGAAGGTGGTTTGCGCGTCGTCCACTAGATGCTCCCTCAGAATCTATTGTGTCCTTGTGTAGACACAATGTAGACAAATGAGATCAAATTCTAGCGGATTTCTTCAAAAAGCCGCAAACTTCGGTTTCGAGGAATGCCGCATAAATATTTGTTTTCCAAGGCGTATTCAAGCTTGCTAAAATTTATTCAAAGAAGTGGTCTAATAACTTAAAATCTTGGGGCCTTCGGGCCGTGCCGGTTCAAGTCCGGCCACCCGCACCATCATTTTCAATGAAGTATAGTTTCTTACCCATTGCGCACCATCCGCTAAATGTGGAACTTTTGAAATCGATCTCAAAAAGGTTTGAGAGTGAACAAGAGCTCTGCGAGCTCCTCCCCCTGTAACTTGACCACTCACTAATTAGTGATAGCCGAAGTTCATTCAATCCTGCGAATAATCTGGCCCCAATCTTTCTTCCAGACCGGCGTTCCTCAATCTGACTGAAGAGTCTTCGAATGACCCCTCTGCAAGATACTTCTATATCTCTGCAATAAAGTCCAAGTATGAACCGGCGAAAAGGGAGATTATGAGCTTGGGAACGGTTCCCAGGGGTCGTAAGGGCGGCTCTGTCTAATCAGACAAACGGAGAAAAGACATGAACAGATTTATGGCGGGTGTTAAGCGTTTTGTGCGTGAAGAAGAAGGTACTGAGGTTGTTGAGTGGGCTCTGGTCGCAGGTTTGGTTGTTGCGGTTGGAGCAGTAGTTTTCACAGCGATTGGTACAAAGGCGGAAGAGCTTCTCAATGAGCTGCTCACAGTGATGGGAGGGGGCACAGATACAGCGAATTAGTCATTAATCGAAGCTGCCGCGCTGTCTCGGCAGCTCTCCTTTATAGAGGCTAGGGACGGCAATATGTATTCCGAAGCGTTAGTCATCGCTATGCCGGTCCAGGTATTGCTCTGGACTGCGGCAATCTGGGATCTCCGCCATCGGCGCATTCCAAATGTTCTGGTTTTGTCCGGCGCCCTGTTGGGGGTCGTACTCCAAACAGCGATGTTCGGGTCCGGCGGCTTACTTAGCGCATTGGCCGGTTTCGGAGCGGGTCTACTAATTTTGATGCCTGGTTATCTACTGGGCACAACCGGTGCAGGTGACGTTAAGTTGATGGCAGCCATTGGAACTTTTCTCGGGCCTTACAATGTTCTGCTCGCCGGTCTGGCAAGTATCGCCGTGGGCGGAGTAATCGCCCTGGGCTTTATGGCCCTATCCGTTTTATCCAGCAGCTCGCCGTCGCCCTGGCAGCGATATGGGCTGATGTTCAGGACGCTACTTACCACTGGACGTCCTGTCTATCTGGCCCCGGTTGAAGGCGAAGTTATGGGGCGCAAGTTTCCCTTTGCCGTGTCCATCGCAGTGGGCACGAGCCTGTTTCTGATCTGGCGTTCACCCTTCATGGGGATGAACGGTTAACACAGCGGTTCAGGCCGCAGGAAGGACGATAGCATGGATATGGATCAGGTAAGTCTTGACTCCTCCGTTTCGCAGGGCCTGGAGCCGCCGGTACTCAATTTCCCGTATGGGGCAAGCACAGAGGAACCGTCGCTAGCGCCGCGTCCGCGCTCGCTCGCCGAGACCGGCCTGAGCGAACTCTATGTCGCTGACCTGATATCCAAACATCTCTTTGAACGGGGCGTACTGGATCTGCAGGAATTGACGCGCCTCGTGGCACTACCCGGCAACCAGATCGAACAGGTCTTCGCCTTTATGCGCGCAGAGGGAAGAGCTGAAGCGCGTGGTGCTACTCCAGGTGGCCTGATGCGCTTCGCCCTCACCGAGCGGGGTCGCGCTGCAGCCCAGGAAGCGCTGGCACGCGACGGCTATATTGGCCCCGCTCCCGTACCCCTGGCGCAATACAGCGCGCTGGTAGCCCACCAGGCTGGGAGTGTGCGAGGGCTGGACCGTGATTCGGTTCGAGCTGCATTCAAAGACATTATGATTCGGCCGGAGATTCTGGATCAGCTGGGCCCGGCGATGCACTCCGGCCGCCCCATCTTTATTTACGGCGATCCAGGCACCGGCAAGACGTTTATCGCACGCAAGCTCTCCCGGCTGATGCGCGGTGACGTGCTGATCCCCCATGCTGTACTGGTCGCAGACAAAGCGGTCCGCCTCTTTGATAGTGGCGTTCATGAGCCCGTAAACAGTGCGTCCATGGAAACGTCATTATTCCTGGACCGCGGTCACGACCCGCGTTACCTGCTGTGTAAGCGCCCGGTCGTTGTGGTTGGTGGCGAGCTGACCATGGATATGCTCGAGGTCCAGTTCGACCCGGCAACTGGTATCCACCATGCTCCGGCGCAAATGCGGGCTAACAACGGAATGCTGGTGATTGACGATCTTGGACGCCAGCGGATGCGTCCGGAGGAGCTGTTCAATCGGTGGATCGTGCCGATGGAAGAGAAGCGGGATTTTCTTAGCCTGCGCAGCGGCCAACACTTCCAGGTGCCTTTTGACGTGGCGTTGGTATTCTCCAGCAACCGCCATCCCATGGAACTGGCGGACCAGGCTTTTCTGCGTCGTATCGGTTACAAGATCCGTTTTGAGCCTCTGACGCCAGAGGAATATCGCAGGATCTGGCAGGAGGAATGCAGTCTACAGGGATTAACGGCCGATGACGCACTGGTCAACTTCATGCTTGAAGAACTGCACGGTCCCCGCGGGGTTCCGCTGCTTCCCTGCCATCCCCGGGATCTCATCGGTCTGGCCATCGACCATCTCCGCTACGCGGGCCAGTCGGAACTGACCCGCGAGGCCTTGAGCCTGGCCTGGCAGAACTATTTTATAGAGCCGCCTGTTGGTGAATAGCCGGGCTGATCCGGCGAGGAGAGTGATTTATGAAAACGAAAGGGATAGTGGCAATGCTGGGTGTCTCCGTCGTTCTGGCCATGGGCGCGGCCAGTATGGCCAATAGCTGGGTGCAGGAGCGGCTGGGGGGTGGAGAATCCGCCGACGAAGCCGCTGTGGTCGTAGCCGCGATGGAGATTCCCTTTGGCCGCAAGGTGCAGGCAGCGGATCTCCGTTTGCTGCAGCTTCCTCCTCATGCTGTCCCGAAGGGCAGCTTCACCTCGATAGAGAAGGTCGCGGGACGTATCAGCACCCAGCCTATTTACGAGGGCGAGATCATATTGCCGGGCCGGGTTGCTGAACACTTGGGGGGCAGCGCCCTGGCCGCGGTGCTCGAACCGGGTATGCGGGCAATCACTGTACGCGTCGATGATGTTGCTGGCGTCGCCGGGTTCCTGCTTCCAGGTAACCGGGTCGATGTGGTTTCAAGCAAGCGCCACGGCGGAAACCGGGAGATCACCTCTAAAACCATTCTGCGCCACATAGAAGTACTGGCCGTGGACCAGAATGCGTCTCAGGAACGCGATGGCCCCGTCATCGTTCGGGCGGTCACGCTTTCTGTTACCCCGCCCCAGGCGGAGAAGCTGTTTGAGGCGACCCAGGAAGGCAGGGTACAGCTCACGTTGCGCAATCCTCTTGAAGAACTGGAAAAAGAGCCGGAAGAGGCTGTAGCGGCTGCGCCGGAGGTAAAACCGAAGCCGAAGCCAAAGCGGGTCTCCCGGAGCAGGCACACGAGCGTGAGCGTGATCAGAGGTACCGAGCAGAGCTCCACTACCGTCCACAACTGATGTTTGAAACGTCGGTAGCGATAACAACGCAAAGCGGGGATGCAGTATGAAAAAGGAAGGAGTGAACACCCTGGTAGCCGTCGCAGCAATGCTTCTGAGTGTTGGCTGGACGTTGCCAGCTGGTGCCCAGACGAATGAGGGCGTACAGGTGAGCATACGCAACCAGAATGATGCGGTAACCGTCGCTGTGCCGCTTGGCCAGTCCCAGGTGCTGGAGTTTCCTGACCCGGTCAAGATCCTCTCGATCGGCGACACCGGGGTGGCCGATGTCGTGGTGGTGCGTTCGCGCCAGATCTATGTACTGGGTAAGTCTCTGGGAACCACCAATGTGGTCCTTTGGGATGAGAATGAGGAGGTTCAGGGGACACTGCATGTGGCCGTCACCCACGACCTGCAAACCCTGAAAGAAAACCTGCATGAACTGCTGCCGGGCGAGAGCATTCAGGTCCGCTCAGCCAAAGGCACCCTCGTGCTCAGTGGTGAGGTAACCAGTGCAGGGCGCATGGATGCCGCCTTGCGTCTCGCAAACAGCTTCGTCGGCCCCCTGGAGGAGGGCGCCCCTCCGCCTATTCTTAACCTGATGCAGGTGGGTGGCGCCCAGCAGGTAATGCTGGATGTCAAAGTGGCTGAGGTCTCGCGTTCACTGATCAAACGCCTGGACATCCAGTTCGATGTGCTCAACATTCTCGACTCGACATGGAAGCTCGGTGCCGTCAAGGGGGGCGTCGCCTTTCCCGACGCCATATTTGAAGATTCCCTGCTGGATGGCGGTCGAACGCCAGTCTTTGGTGGCCAGACACCAATAGGCCCGGTTATTGACGAAATCGCCCCGAACACAAGAGTCATAGAGGATGCGGGAATATTCGCCAGCTACCAGACCGGCGAATATCTCCTGAATGCGGTGCTTGATGCTGCCAACCGTGAGGGCGTCGCCAAAATACTCGCCGAGCCTAATCTGACAACCCTGACCGGTGAAGAAGCCGGGTTCCTTGCTGGCGGGGAATTCCCGATTCCGGTGCCCCAGGGAGACGGAGAGGTCACCATCGACTACAAGGAATTCGGCGTCGGCCTGGATTTTTTACCGGTAGTGCTGGATTCGGGGATTATCAACCTAAAGGTGGATGTGGCGGTATCGGACCTCGTCTCTGATAACAGCCTTGCGACCGGGCTGGGAAGTAATACGTCGAGCGCGATATGTGTGCCGGCACTCGTGAAGCGCAGCGCGAGTTCCACGCTGGAGTTGGCTAACGGCCAGACGATCGCCATTGCCGGCATGCTTAATGAGAGTTTGCGGGAGAACGTCAGCAAATTTCCCGGACTGGGCGACATACCGATTCTTGGGGCGTTGTTCCGGAGTCAGGAGTTCGTCAAGGAACAGACCGAGCTGGTCATATTCGTAACGCCGCGCCTGGCCCGGCCGATTGAGCCGGAGCTGGCCCGGCTGCCGACCGGAAGCTTTGTGGCGCCAAGCGACGTGGCGTTCTACCTGCTGGGGCAAATGCATGGTGGTGATGACAGTGAGGCCTCCAAGCCGAAGAAGGTCGATCCGTTGCTCAATCGCCGTGATGGCGGAACTGAAGGCCGCTTCGGCCATGCCCTGTGATTGTCATCCTTTATAACTGCTCTGCCAGGAGGTGTGCCATGTTTTACCGAAGCTTGCTGATGACAATGATCAGCGTATTGATGACCGCTTGTGCCACCTCGCCGGGTGATGACCTGCCGCCGTTCGGTGAGACGTTGCGGGAGACCATGGCTGCCCAGACCTGGGAGCACGGCGACACGGCACCAACGCTGCAGGGAGACCGGGCTACGCGGATTATGGAAACCTATCGCAACCGTCAGGCTGGCCCTGTCGGCACTGAGTGAGGAAGGAAGGGCATGCGCTACCGATTGGAAATTCTGCTTGCGGGACGCTCACGGGACGAGTTGGGTATCCTCGAGTCGTTGCTGGGCGGTCGCGGTGATGTGCGTGTGACCAAGAAGATACTCAGCAATGGTCACACCGATCCGCTTCGGGATGTATTGCCGGTCCCGGATGCACTGGTCATGGTGGTCAGCGAGAACTGGCAGGCAGAACTTTCGGCGCTGAGTGAGCGCTCGGCCAGTGCCCGCCCACCGCTGCTGGTAATCGGTGAGAAAGACAACGCCGGACTGGTCCGTGTCGCAATGCGTGCTGGCGCCCGGGACTTTCTATCGCCGCCTGTCGACGAAGGCGAAATTGGTCTGTTCATCAGTCAGTTAATCCGGGAAAAACGTACCGAATCGGGCCGCAAGACAGCCCGGCTGACTGCCGTTATCAATGCCAAGGGGGGCTCTGGAGCCAGTATGGTCGCGGCTAACCTGGCCCACATTCTTGCCCGCTCCCAGAAGAAACACACCGTTCTGATGGATATGGACCTGCAGTTTGGTGCCTTGCCGATGTACTTCAATCTGACGCCCCGCAATGGCTTGATAAGGGCGTTGGAGTTAGTGGACAGCCTCGATTTGATGGCGCTTGAGGGCTACGTGTTATCCCATGACAGCGGTCTGGATCTGATGGCGTCGGCGCCCGAAGATCGGGTAACCATTTCTGAAGTCCCGGAAGAGCGTGTGGAAATGCTGCTGAAGATTCTGGGGGAAGCCTATGAAGACATAGTTGTCGACCTGCCACGCTGGGTCAACAGCGCAACGGCCATGACCCTCGAGCATGCGGATCATGTGTTGGTGGTCATGGAGCAGGGCATTGCCCACTTACGTGATGCACAGCGGCTAGTAACGATTCTGCGGAGCGAGCTGCATGTGGCGGATTCCCAGATAACCATTGTCGTTAACCGCTTCAGCAGGGAAAGTCCGGTCTCGATAAAGGATATTCAGGGCGCCCTGCCTGACGTGCGCATTGCCAGTCTGCCCAATGATTACAGGCGGGTCAGTCAGAGTATCAATATGGGCAGCCCGCTGCTCGAATCGGCTTCGGGCGCGTCGATCACCCGAAACCTGGTCAAGCTGGCGACTTCCCTGACCGGGGGAGAAGGGCAGCTGCGTACTCGGGGCTCCCGGTGGAGCCTGTTGGGCTGGGCCCGCTGAATCCTAGGAGATAAAAAATGAATCTGCGCCAGAGATTGACCGGCAGTGATACGGGTGAAAAGGCCAGAACAGGCTGGACAACGCCGGCTCTGCGGGATCCTGAAGAGGGCGGCGGCCTGACAGCGGAGGAGCAGAGCTTCAAGGAAACGCTCTTTAATCGTCTGGTCAAGACGCTCGATCTATCGCTACTGAGCGGACTCGGGGACCGGGAAGCCCGCAGCCAGATCCAGACGGTTTGCGAAACGATGATGCACGAGCAAAGTCTCCCGTTCAACGCGAGTGTACGGCAGCGCATCGTTACGGACCTGCAGAACGAAGTGCTGGGTCTGGGGCCGCTGGAAGCTCTGCTGGCGGATGATACGGTCGCGGACATCCTGGTCAACAGCACAGCACCGATATTTGTCGAGCGCCATGGCAAGCTCGAACAGACGCGCTCGCGTTTCAGTAGCGACCGCCACCTGTTGACCATCATTGATCGCATTGTCTCCGGCGTAGGTCGTCGAATTGATGAGTCTTCCCCCATGGTGGATGCACGTCTCAAGGATGGCTCGCGGGTCAATGCGGTGATTCCTCCGCTTGCCATCGATGGCCCGATGCTCTCGATTCGCCGGTTCTCGGTAGACAAACTGACTGCAGAGAATCTGGTTGAGAACGGCGCCCTGTCGGCGGAGGTCGTGCGTCTGCTCGAGGCAGCCGTCAAATCCCGGCTGAACGTATTGGTGTCCGGTGGCACTGGTGCCGGTAAGACCACCATGCTCAACGTGCTCTCCAGCTTCATTCCCCACAATGAACGCATCGTCACTATCGAGGATTCGGCGGAGTTGCAACTTCAGCAGCCCCACGTGGTGCGCCTGGAAACCCGCCCCCCAAACATTGAAGGTAAGGGTGAGGTGAGCCAGCGCGACCTGGTACGTAACAGCCTGCGGATGCGGCCGGACCGGATCATCATTGGTGAGGTCCGGGGCGGGGAGGCCCTGGATATGCTGCAGGCCATGAACACTGGCCATGATGGCTCATTGACGACGATTCATGCCAATACCCCCCGGGATGCCCTGGCACGTATCGAGAGCATGGTGGCCATGAGTGGTATCAATCTGCAGGAAAAAGCGCTGCGAGCCCAGATCGCCGCGGCGATCGACGTGGTCCTGCAACTGGAGCGCCAGGAGGATGGCAAACGCCGGTTGGTGAGTGTGCAGGAGATCAATGGCCAGGAAGGCGATGTGATCACCATGTCGGAAATTTTCAGTTTCCGCCGCGAGGGTATCGATGAGGAAGGTAACGTCGTAGGCCGGTTTGCGGCTACCGGCGTCGTGCCGCACTTCTATGAGCACCTCAAGCGTCGGGGCATGGATCCAGGGCTGGAGGTTTTCCAGTCGGGTCAGGAGCAATGGCGATGAACTGGAATATCTCTGACGAAGCCATTTTTATCGGTATGGTATTTATTGCCTCGTTCCTGCTGATGCAGAGCTTTATCGTTCCTGCATTTGGGGAGAACCGCCAGGCTCGCAAGCGCCTGAAAAAGCGCCTGCAAACGGTAGTAGCCACGGCGGAGCGACAGGATCCGATGTCGCTGGTACGGCGCAAGCATCTTGGGGAACTGTCGGGGCTTGAAAGGGCCATCGAATCACTGCCGGGCATGGTGGCTCTGGAGCGGCTGATCGAGCAGGCGGGCCGGGAGGATCTGGCTTACCGTCTGGTACTGAAGAGTCTGGCCCTTGCCGCGATTGTTGGCTTGTTGGTCTTTTCCTGGAAGTCATCACCCCTTTTAGGAATAGTCATAGGCTCCGCGGCGGGCGCCCTGCCGTACCTGGGGCTTGTACGAGCCCGGGCCAAACGGCTGGCGAAATTCGAAGAGCAGCTTCCCGAGGCGCTCGTCGTCATGTCCCGTGCCCTGCGTGCTGGGCACCCCTTCGTTGATGCGATGCGCCTCGTAGCAGAAGAAATGCCGGAGCCGATCGGGCCGGAGTTTCGCATGGTATTTACCGAGATCAATTACGGTGGCGACGTCCGCAACGCGCTGAATGGGCTGTTAGAGCGGATTGGCAGTGTCACCGTCATGGTGTTTGTGACATCGGTCCTGATCCAGAAAGAGACAGGCGGCAACCTGGCCGAGTTGCTGGAAAGCCTGGCGTCAGTCATCCGGGACCGTTTCCGCTTCCACCGCAAGCTGCGCACCTTGTCGGCGGAGGGGCGTCTGGCGGCCTGGATATTGTCGTTGCTGCCCTTTGCCATGGCCGCGCTGCTTTCTGTCATTACGCCAACCTTCCTGCCCATGCTGATAGACAACCCTGCGGGGCGGCAGATGGTGATAGTGGCTTTTGTCCTGACGATTGTCGGTATTTTATGGATGCGTCGTATCGTGCGCATCGAGGTTTGATGTTTGAGGGAGTGCTGACATGGAAATGCTGATCCGGTTACAGACAATGCTGCAAGGCCTGATTGCCGATCCCCGGATGGCACAGCTGAGCTTTGTGGTCCTGATAGGACTTGCCGTCTTTGCGCTGATGGTAGCGGTCCTTCTGATTTACCTGGGGCTTAGTAACCCCGTCCGGCGACGGGCCCAGGAGCTGGAGCCCGGGTATTCCAGCGCGGGGGGCGCCGGCAGAGAGCAGACCCCGTCAGCCGGCGCCAGGCTGCTTCGCTTCGTAGAACCCATGGGCGTGCGCCTGATGCCTACTGATGAAAAAGCCAAAAGCAACGCCACCACCCGGCTTCGCCACGCGGGCGTGCGAGCCCCCGGGGCGCTGAAAACCTTCTATGGGGTAAAGCTGGCGCTAATCCTGCTTCTGCCAACGATAGCCATGCTGGTTGGGCCGGTATTACGGCTGCCTTTGGGTACCATCATGCTGCTGGCCCTGTCCGCGGGTATAGCGGGCTATTTGCTGCCGACATACTGGCTGGAAAAGACTATCAAGCATCGAACAACCAGTTTACGGCGAGGGCTTCCTGACACCCTGGATCTACTGGTTGTCTGTACTGAGGCTGGCCTGGGGTTGTCCGCGTCCATTCAGCGAGTGGCACAGGATCTGGAGATAAGCCAGCCGGACCTTTCAGACGAGCTGAAAATGTTCGGCATGCAGACGCGAGCGGGGATGGATACCCGCACAGCCCTGAAAGATCTGGAAGAGCGCTCCGGCGTGGAGGATATCCGTGGGCTGGTAACCAGCCTGATCCAGAGCATGCAGTTCGGTACCAGCATTGCGTCAACCCTCCGGATCTATGCGTCCGAGCTTCGTGACAAACGCACCCAGGAGGCCGAAGAACGGGCTGCCAAGGTTAGCACGAAAATGCTGTTCCCTCTGGTGTTCTGTGTGTTGCCAAGCTTCTTCGTGGTCGCGCTTGGGCCGCCGCTGCTAGGAGCTATGGAAGCCTTGGCCGGAAGATAACACTCAATAATGGCATTCTGGAGACAGACCGGTGGAAACGAGACAGATGGGGAAACGCGCGCTTTCGGGCCTGTTGGCCGGCACTTTACTACTGGCGGGCTGTGCCACTACGTCCCCAGACAAGAAAGGAGACGAGTACGGTGTCTTCTATGAGGGAAAATCGGAGGCAACCTATGCCACCGCTTTCCCGGTTGGCACGCCGGAAGAGGCTTATCGCAACGGTGATGCGGCCGCCCAATCCGGAGACTACGACCGCGCGCTTTTCGAGTATATCCGAGGGCTGGATCTGGCTGAGGAACCCAGCGCCGACGCGCTTTTCAAAATCGGCAACATTCATTATTCCCGGGAAAATTACCGTCTCGCTGACCTGGCTTATCGTTGGGTCCTGGAAATCAATCCTGACCACGGTCCGGCCGGTACGGGTCTTGGCCTGATCCTGTTGCAGCGTCGGCAGTACGCGGAGGCCAGGACCCAGTTAAGTAGCGTCGTAACGGGGTCTGACCAGACATCCTGGCAAGCCTACAATGCATTGGGAATCCTGGCGGACATGGACGGCGAAGCAAAGCAGGCTGAGCAATACTACCAGCAGGCACTGAGTGCTTTCCCGAGATCCCCACTGATACTCAACAATCTTGGCTACTCCCGCTACCTTGCTGGCAACTGGTTGGGAGCCCAGGCTGCATTGCAGGCTGCGCTGCGGGCTAACCCCAGCTATGAGCTGGCCTGGCGCAACCTGGGGCTTGTCCATGCACGCCAGAAAAACTATGACGATGCGGTCCAGGCAATCGGCAGAACCGGGGCTCAGGCAGAGGCTTATAACGATGTGGGCTTCGTTTCAATGATGTCCGGGGACTATGCGAAGGCTCTGTCTTTCTTTGAAGAGGCCATGCGCCTCTCACCAGCTTACTACGTCACGGCCAGCGAGAATGCAAAGAACGCCAAACGCCTGCTGAGCCGCAATTCGGCACGCGCTGATCCCTGAGGGAGGGGCTGAGATGAAGATGAGGTCTTTACGCAAGCAGCAAGGCGCCGAGGTCGTCGAATTCGCCATTGCCTCCATCCTTCTGTTTCTGATCCTGTTCGGCATAATCGAGCTCAGTGTCGCGTTGTTCGATAAGGCCACACTGACCAATGCGAGTCGTGAGGGCGCCCGGACGGGGATTCTATTTCGCCCCCCTGATGAGGCTACTGGCATGCGAGACATTGATGCCGAAAATGCCGCAATCAAACAGGTGATACAGAAATATGCAGAGGATTACCTCATCTCGCTCGGTGGGGTTTCTGAGATGACGATTACTATCCAGCGTGTCGAGCTTTCAGGGAATACGGTTTTTGATGCGGGCGATGAGGTTATTGTCACCATAGACTATCCATACAAATATCTGATTCTTCCCGGGTTTATCGGAACCCTGGGGGGCGCATTGGACCTGTCGTCTACCACCGTGATGCGAGCGGAGTGAGCGTGATGATTACTGCAAAAAAAACAATTCATAGACTACCATCCGGACCCCATCGTCAGCGTGGCATTTCGATGGTGCTCATGGCCCTCTCTCTACTTATGCTGCTGGCCTTCGCTGCTCTCGCCGTGGACGGTAGTAATCTCTACGTGGCCAGGAATGAGCTTCATAACGCCGCTGATGCCGGAGCGCTTGCAGGCGCAAGAGTGCTCTATACCGATGACGGTAGTTCGGTCAATGCCGGGGCGAATGCTATAGCGCAAGCTGCCGCTGTAGCGAACAACAGCCAGAATAGTCCGGTAGAGATTGTTAGTGTGCGGCGAGGCCATTGGAGCTTTACCAACAGGACGTTTACGGCGAATCCCTCCCTGGAGCCGGTTGATCTGTTCTCAAGCACGACAGCGGAGCTGGACCTCGACCTCAATTTTATAAATGCTGTTGAGGTGGTCACGGAACGCCAGGCCAGCCCTGTTCAGGCGTTTTTCGGTAGCGTGTTTGGATTCGCTGACTACAAAGTTTCGGCACGTTCGGTCGCCTACATCGGCTTTGCCAGTTCCCTGAGGCCAGAGGATGTAGATCAGCCCATAGGTCTCTGTAAAGAGGCACTGCTTACTCCTACCGGCGAGTATTCCTGCACTGTCGGGCGCTTTATTCCGGACAATGGTGATACTGGAGGCTGGACTACTTTTGAACAGAACGTCAGTGGCGCGGCGAATGCCAACGACGTCAAGAATCTCACCTGCGGTAGCGGGAACCCGGAAGAGCTAAAGTACGGTGAAGAGATGCAGACGGTTAATGGACAACTGCAGTCGGCCTTCAAGATCCTGTACGACTGCTGGGTAGCAGCGACCGGGAAGACGGAGCCCTGGAATATGACGCTCCCTGTGCTTGAGTGCCCCTCCGGCGTTGGACCCAGCAATAAACTGGTCGGGGCGGTTAATCTCAATGTTGTATGGATCGTGGATAAGGCTAACAAGATAGATGACGATGCCCCTCAACAGATGGCACTTCCACCTGAGGATAGTGGTGGGGTATCACCGGGAACCTGGGCTAATACCAGCACAGATGGGATAACACGGTGGAATGATTTTGTCTCGACTCTGAACATCACGAAACCAGATGGTTCTTACGCTCTATACAACGAGACTCCGTCTCTCAATGGCTGGCGGCAGAAGACTATCTATTTCCTGCCGGACTGCTCCTACCATGAACCCAAAGGAACAACCGGCGGGGAGAATTACGGCGTCTTGGCCCGGATTCCGGTACTGGTGGACTGAATGCTTAGCTCCTCTGTGAACGCAAACTGGGTGGGTCTCGCGCAGGCTAGAGGGGTTTCGCCAGGCATCGGTTGCACAGGCGCGTTTTTCCACTCCGTATGCTTATGTTCAGCTCCGGCTGACTCGGCAGTTTTTTCCAGGGATAGCCGAAAACGAGAGGGAGGAACGCCTACATAACGTTGAAAGACGCGGGTGAAGTAGGAGAAATCATGGAAGCCGACCGTAAAGCAGATATCGGTAACCGAGACCCTGGGGTTGGCGAGCAATCGCTTGGCCTCATCAATCCTCCGGCTCAGCAGGTAGGCCTGAAATGTCATCCGGGTCAGGCGCTTGAAAAGACGGCTGAACTGAAAAGGGCTGAGTCCGAAAAGTTCGGCAACTTCCGACTGAATAATCTTTTTATGGAGATTTGCATCGAGATAGGTCAGTGCCCGATCGACGACGGATTGCTCTTCGCGGCTACCAGCGCTGCAGCGCACGCGCGCTTCGGGGGGGATCGCATTGATAAGATCCAGCGATGTGCGTGTCATGGCAGCGGGCACACCTTGTCTAATGTTTCTCAGGGTGTCGATATCTTCAAGCAGTCGTGCTGTATCGATCGGCCGTACGAAATAATCCCAAACGCGGGTACGAAATGCCCAGATCGCAAGCTGCTCTGAATGTGCCTCGGTGATCATTAGCAAAGGCACTTCCGGGAGTAATTGCTTTGTCAGCCTTAATTCCGCGAGACCCAGCAGGTCCGGATAGTCGAACTGGAAACAGACCGCGATAGGTGAATGGCGTCTGATCGAAGGAACTGGATCCTGTCCTTTCGCTACATATTCAATTTGATAGCCGTGCTTCGTTAATACCCTGGCACATTCACTAGCGCCATTATCGGGGGCGGGTTCTATATCTCTGACAACAATAATGATCTTCCTGAGGTCGCTCATTTTATGCTGCTCCTTCTGCCTATTTCCCTTTAAGCAGTGAAGATAATCGCAATCTGTACTGTTGGTGTTAACGCGCGACGAGCCCTACGTCGAGCGCCTCATGATCCCTTAGCTGGGGGATAAAATCCGCAGCATTTTTCAGGCCAAAAAACGCACAGAATTGAGATCAAAAGAAAAAAATATGAGCAGCCTGGAAGGCTTTGCACGATGTAAATTTTCCTGACATCAAATGAACTCCACTGTGTTAGAACCCGTTCAGAGTCATCGGTGCCCGTCTTATCCTCCTATGCCTCAGTCGGTTCCGGTTTCATTCATCCGACCATTGTGGTGCACGCTTCTCGATAAAAGCGTTGATTCCTTCTTCAGCGTCACGCTTGAGTAGATTATCAACCATGACGCTGGACGCGTATTCATACGCCTCGGCGAGCGGCATTTCACGCTGTCGGTAAAACGCTTCCTTGCCCGTTTTCAGGGTCATGCTGGATTTCGCGGCAATGGTCTGTGCAATCCCATGGGTATAGTCACTAAGTTGTTCCTCAGACACGGTACGGTTGAGCAGGCCAATTTCCGCTGCTCGCTCCGCATCAATCATCTCCCCCGTAAGGAGCATTTCCATGGCGGCCTTGTTTCCGACATTTCGGGAAAGCGCCACCATCGGGGTCGAGCAGAACAGGCCGATGTTGACGCCGGGTGTCGCAAAACGCGCGGCGGGCGAGGCATAGGCCAGGTCACAGCTGGCAACCAGCTGACAGCCGGCAGCCGTGGCAACGCCACCAACTTCCGCAATCACCGGTTTGGGGTTAGTGACGATCGCCTGCATGAGACCACAACAAGCGCCCACCGTTTCCTCGAAGAAGGCCCGACCGCCATCCGGTGCCTGCCGCGCCCGTGTCATCTCCCTGAGGTCGTGACCGGCACTGAATGCCCGCCCTGTGGCAGCCAGAACGATGACCCGGACTGATGCATCCTCGGCCGCATCATTCAGAGCTTTCCGCAGCCGGGTCAGCATGTCCATGGAGAGGGCGTTGCGCCGCTCGGTGTCATTCAGGGTGAGGCGCAGGATGCCCTCGCTGCTGGTTTCCCGCAAAAGGATGGATTGGTAATCACCCAGTTCGATTTTCGGGCACCGGTCCATCACCACTTTCATTCCACCCTGTTCAGCAATGCGCTCGACTTCCTCATCGTGGATACCGAGCTGCGCCCAGAATACCTTTGCTCCGATTTCCTGTGCTTCACGGACAATGCCCGGCAACTCGCCGGATGGGCGGAAGACGTCCACCATATCCACTGTCCGTTCGATGGATTTCAGGGAGGGATAAACCCTGAGCCCACAGATTTCGGCCATATCCGAGCGCGGATTGACCGGTATCACGTCGTAACCGGCGCCGATCAGAAACTGCAGGACCCTATTGCTTGGCTTGCTCGGCTCAGCGCTGGCTCCCACCATCGCAATGCTTCTGACGGAACCCAGGATCTCCTGAACATAGTCATCAGAGTACTTTTCGCCGTAGCTGGTGTTCGTCATGGGTCCTCCTCTGAAAGCCTGATCGTGACGGTTGGTGTTTGAACGCCAAAGTCCAGTCGAGACCTACTCCGGGGCAGGCTCATTCAGCACGCTGGGTTTTTTCAGCGCGGTTTTGATCAAATCCGAGTGCTCGGCCAGGGCGATGCCACAACGCTCCGCCAGATCCTCACCCAGGTCTGGAACCTCACGCTCAAGAAAGACCTGAAGTTCACCCGCGAGTTCCAGAATCCTGTCGCGCTTGTCGGCTTCGGTTTTGCTGGTGAACATGAGTCGCTGGGGCTCCTTGATTGCGGCTTCAAACCCGTCTTTATCGGAATAGAAAACTGCCCTTACGGCCATTCCTCGCTCCTGTGTCCCGTTTTAATGGTGTCGTCAGTGTTTCACGATTTTCGCTTTATGCAAGCTTGAGCATGTTACCGCGCTACAATATCCTCGTGCATGGCGGCAAGCTGCGCCAGGAGGCGATTCTGGGCCGACGTACTGACGTCATGTTTTTCCATTGCCCGTACCAGGTGTTCCACCACGGCATTGAACTGGGTCTCGCTGATGTTCATATCCCTGTGGGCCTCGCGCATGGTTCGACCCGAGTAAGTGCAGGGGCCGTTACTGATGTCGCAGATCTGGTCCGAGAACTGGCGATGGAAGTCGGCGACGTCGATGCCTTTGAAGGGTTCTGCGAGCCGCTCGTCGTCGACGATGCGGTAAAGCATGGTTTCCGTGATCGCCTCAATGCCCTTGCGCTCACCCAGGGCCTCGTACAGCCCGGCGTTGTCACTGGGTGCGCTCTGGCAGCCGACAAGCAGCAGCGAGCCCACCAGAAAAGTAAGAAGCACGCGTTTCATTGAAGTGATCTCCCGTGTCAGAAATTCGCCTGGATTGTGACGTAGGGCCCAGACTGGTCCTCCAGTCCGCCGACATCCCCCAACTCCGCCCAGGCGGCAGTGACGGACACGCGGCGATCCGGGAACCAGGCTATATAGAGGTCCCACCAGTCATCCTCGGCTACGGCGGCCAGGTTGTCCGGTTTCTGGCGGTATTCCGCGCCAACGAGCCACTGCCGGGTAGCAAAAACCCCGATACTGCCCTCAATCATGGGCTGGTAACTGTTGTTGTCGTCGCCTCCAAAACCCAGGAGCCCGGCCTGGTTGGCTTTTGTCCCCCTGAGGGTCCCGTTGAGCAGCAGGTTGCGGCCCAGGAAGGCGCTGAAGAAGAGTTTGCTTACAGCCAGGTAGACGTCAGTTCCTGAATCATCCCGGGCCTTCAGCTGGCGCGGAATCGTGAAGGTCTGATTGCGCTTGTGCTGGACGCCGAGGCTCCACTGGCCCATAGGATCGTACAGGACGTCCCCAAAGAGGCGAAGCTTGGCCCCGTAAACCGCCTGCTCCAGGGCGTCCCGGTCAAAGGTTGACTGCAGTGTATCCAGTCCAAAGGTCTGATGCGCTACACTGAGTTCCAGCCGGTTTTGCCAGTTCAGTGAAGCGGCTTTGACACTGAGGCTGTAATCATCAAATTCGGCGCGGGTCAGTGCTGCAGAGCCACTCCATTCCTCATCACTGGCATAGCCACTGAGCAGGGCCCAGGTGCCTATGCCGCCGCCAGCACTGCCTTCAATGCTGGTGACGCCGCCGGTTGCCCAGAGCCGGCTGCCCGGATCGGCCCAGGCAAGGGCGGGCAGAAGTAGCGTAGCAAGCAGCAGGTGCCTGATCCCCATCGGGTTATTCCTCATGGCTTGGTTGATTGTGGGGAAGAAGCTCCTGTGAACCGGCGTGGAACGCCTCAGCCCACTCGGCCAGCTTCCCGGCAGGCATCGGCCGCGCCATGTAGAAGCCCTGGGCCTGTTCGCAGTGCCAGCGCTGGAGCAGTCGCCAGCTCTCAAGATTCTCAACACCTTCTGCCACCACACTCAGACCAAGCCCGTGTGCCAGGTCAAGGGTGGATCGGACAATCAGCTGGTCCTGGGCTTCCGTGTCCAGATTCAGGACAAAGGATTTGTCGATCTTGAGTTCGGTAACCGGCAGTTGGCGCAACTGCGCGAGTGACGAGTATCCGGTGCCAAAGTCATCAACGGCCACGTGGATGCCAAGATCCCGTAAGTGGCGCAGGGTTTTCAGGGCGGCACCGGCATCGGACATGAGGGCGCTTTCAGTGACCTCGAAGGTCAGCTGGTCCATAGGCATTACCGGCTCGAAAAGCGCCCGGATCTGCTCGGACAGCCCGCTGTTGTCGAGGTCCAGAGCCGACAGGTTGATGGCAATACCCGTATCGGGCAGCGACGAGCGCCAGAGGGCGGTATCCCGGGCAATCTGCTCCATGATGCATTGCGTCAGCTTCAGGGTCTGTCCGGATTGCTCCGCGAGTCGTATGAACTCCTCCGGATTGATGAAGCCGAGTTCTGAGTGGTGCCAGCGGACCAGCGCCTCAACCTGGGTGACGCGCAGCGATTGCATATCGAGCTTGGGCTGGTAGTGCATGTAGAGATCACCGGCCTGCACGGCGGCCTCAAGGTCCCGTATGAGCTGGAGTTCCCGCAGGTGCTCCTCGTCGCCACCGGATTGGTAGCGGGCCCAGCGCGCCGCTACATGCCTTGCCTGCTCCAGGGTCAGCTTTACCCGTCGGCGGACTTCATCCACGGTTGCCCCATCCTGGGGAAGACTCAGGAACGCCATTTCCACCTCGATGCGAATCGGGCTTTCATTCAGCAGGGTGACCTGTTCCACGTGGGCTCTGATGGCGTCAGTGAGCGTCTCAAGGCGCTGCGGATTCAGTTCCGGGGTCAGGATTATGAATTCATTGCCGCCCGTTCGCCCGACCATGCCATCCGCCGGAACCTGGCCTCTCAGTCGAAGGCCCGTCACCATCAACGCCTGGTCGCCCACGCTGAAGCCCAGGGTCTCGTTGATGGTCTTGAACCCGTGGATCGAGACAGCGATGACCGTCAGTGGCGTCCCCGCCGCACAGTCGCGCGCGAGCTGCTGTTCCATGGCCTTACGGTTGGGAAGGTCGCTGAGTTCGTCGTGTTCGGCATCGTAGCGGATCTGGTGTTCACGGTCCCTGACCCGGCGCTGCATTTCGGACAGGGCCTTCTGCAGTATGGCCAGTTCACCGCCACCAAGGCGCCGGGGTGGGGCGGCATCCCGGTTCTCGCCAATGGCCAGGGCGAAATGGGCCAGCTCCAGCACAGGGCGGCCCAGCGCACGGGCAACAAACAGGACCAGGATGACGGCAACGGCAAGGGCACCCAGCGTGAGTAGGGCAATCTCAATGGCCAGCGCGTAATAGGCTTCCAGCGCCTCAGCCCGGTCAATCAGAAGCAGGGCACGCAACTGTGATTGCTCCCGATCTCCCAGTACCAGCGCCCGCGTGAAGAAGCCCTGGGTCTCCACGATATTTTGCTGGGTTGGTGCGTCCGTGGTGTCAGGCATCTTCGTGGCGTCGACCTCGAAGCTGCTTGCCAGTTCCTGCTGTTGATCACCGGATTCGCGGCTGAAAACAACGCCGGTCTGGGTCAGGTCGCTGATGAAGCGCGCGAAGGCATTGTCCAGCGGGAAACCTGCCACCATCCAGGCACGAAGTCCGGCCCCCTCAACCGGGATAACCAGTATCTGGTAGGCGGAGTCCCGCCAACTGACAATATCGGAGGCGGTGCCCTGGTCTCTGGCGCGATCCAACAGTTCCTCGAAGGGGAGTTCGGATCCGGGCTCCAGATCCTGGAGACCGGCAATCAGCTCGCCATTACGGTCCGCCAGCATCGCAACCTCCGCCCCGGTTCTCTCGCTGTGATTCGCCAGGGCACTGGTAATAGTAGGCAGGTCACGGCTGGCGATCGCTGATTTAAACCCGAAGTCCTGGACCACGATGCTGAGGTTGGAAATAAGCAGACGGGTACGGCTCTCCAGAGTCTGACGGGCCACATTTTCAGCGACGTCGAGTTGCTGGGCGGCCCGTTGTTTTTCCTGACTGAAGAGGTGGAACATGATGACGGCCCCAAGTCCAAGGCTCGTAATCACCACAAGACTGAGCATGGCAGCCAGTAATCGCCCGCGGAAGCCGAAGGGCGTCGATGGTCGCATCTAGAGATCCTGGAAACGTTGCTGTAGGTCGTTGAACTCGCCGTCATCCTTTTGCGGAATCAGCTCCAGCTGGACCGGAAGTGAATCCTTATCCGTTCCCGAAAAATCGACAGTTCGAACGGTGTCGTTATCTCGCAGCCTGGGATGCCAGATCTTAAGTGATTCCGTTTCCATGAGCCTGGAGGCATGAGGCTCGGGTATTGTAAGACGCCCATCGTTGGATGATCGCAGCACCCGTTGATGATCCGTAACGATGATGAACGCCTGCATGTGGTCGTGGATATTGCAACCGAGCTCGACGATCCCTGCCTTGTCAAAACGCACGGGTTTTTCCGGACTGTCCGCGAAGAGCTCCAGATCGAAGGTTCTGGCCTCGGAAAAGGAATAGACATGGTGCTGGGTATTGTCCCGGTTGGGAAAGTCGACCCTGGATTCCTTGGGAACCACAAGCACATGAGGATGGAAGCGTCGGTCCTTCTGGACCATTTCCCGGTTTTGCGGCGCCTGCTGCTCCTTGGTCGGCACCAGAATCAGAACGTCAGGTATGGGGTCATCACCGGAAGCAACCGAAAAATTCAGTTCAAGGGGTTCCGCGTGAGCGCTCATGCTGAGCAAGGCGACACAAGTCGCCATAAAGGTAGCTTGGTTAAAATCTCGGCGATTCATGGTACCCATGGTCGTTCCTGATTGTGTTCAGGGATTGTAGTCAATCGATGGCGCTTTTGCTTTGCACGTTGGATACGCCCCCGTCAGGGAGCGGGATCAGTGGGTGGCAGGCCCTGCGTTCACCAGGTATCGATGAATCCCGGCCTGGACGGGGTACGAGCGGAATCACCGCAACTCATCAGTCCCTGCAGAATCCAGTGCCGCGTATCGGCCGGATCAATGACTGCGTCGATCTCCAGGTAGGAGGCGGTGTTAAGGGCCTTGCCCTGCTCGTAGGCACGGGCGACCATCTGATCGAACAGGGCCTGTCGCTCCGCGGGGTCTTCAATGGCCGCGAGTTCTTCGGCATAGCCAAGACGCACTGCCCCTTCAAGGCCCATGGCACCGAACTCACCGGTCGGCCAGGCAGCAGAGAATACGGGCGCATGCAGATTACCACCAGCCATCGCCTGGGCGCCCAGGCCATAGCCTTTGCGCAGGACAATGGTGAATACGGGGACCTGGAGGCTTGCAGCCGTAACAAAGAGCCTCGAGACGTGGCGCACCGTGGCTTCCTTCTCGGCCTCGGGCCCCACCATGAACCCGGGAGTGTCGCACAGCGATACTATGGGAATCCCAAAGGCCCCGCAGAGCTGCATGAAACGCGCGGCCTTGTCCGCCGCATCAGCGTTGATCGCGCCGCCGAGGACGGCCGGATTATTGGCCATAAGGCCGAATGGCTTGCCGCCTATACGCACCAGCGCGGTGATCATGGCGGGGGCGAAGGCGGCGCGCAGCTCCAGCACCGTGCCCTGGTCCGCCAGATCCTGTATCAGGGCCCGGACATCATAGATGCGGACCCGATTCTCCGGAATCCGGTGCCTGAGATACCGCTGATCGGTCACCTCCCAATCGGGCAGGTCGCCCTGGAAGTATCCAAGGTACTGCCGCGCGGTTTCCACCGCCTCTGCATCCGAGTCCGTGACAATATCGATTACGCCGTTGGGCGCCTGCACATCGACCGGGCCCACCTCTTCAGGCCGGAAACGGCCGAGTCCGCCGCCCTCGATCATGGCGGGACCGGCCATCCCGAGGGTGGCTGTGCGGGTGGCGATGATCACGTCCGTGCAGCCGGCGAGGGCAGCATTGCCCGCAAAGCAGCGTCCGGTAACGACGCTGACCAGTGGTACTGTACCGGAGAGCGCGGCCATGGTTGAAAAGGTCGGAACATCCAGGCCGGAGACGCCGGAATAGTCGGTATCACCGGGTCGGCCACCGCCGCCCTCGGCAAACAGGACCACGGGCATGGACCATTCCAGCGCGAGTTTCAGGAGCCGATCGGTTTTTTTATGGTTCATCACCCCCTGGGTCCCGGCAAAGACAGTGTAATCGTAGGCGAGGGCGAGACAGCGGGTTCTGTCGGAGCTGAAGATCCCGGCATTAACGGTGCCGGTGCCAGCCACGAGCCCGTCCGCAGGGCTGCGTTCGAGCAGTTCGTCGAGGGAGCGCCGCTGGCGCTGTGCCGCAAGCGCCAGGGCGCCGTATTCCAGGAAACTGCCTTCATCCAGAAGCTGGGACAGGTTCTCCCGTGCCGTCTGGTGGCCCTGTTGATGACGTTTCTCAACGGCGCTGGTCCGGTAGGTGTCCCGCGTTGTCTCATGCCGCTCAACAACCTCGGCCAGATCATGCCGGATTGCCTCGAGATCCATGGATTCCTCGGTTTCGGTGGCGACTTCGTCGTGGTCGCCGGCTTCGAGGATCATGATCGGATCGCCTTCATGAACCATGGTGTCCTCGCCGACCATGATGGCCTGGATTCGCCCCGGTACGGCGGCGGAAACCGGGAATTCCATCTTCATGGCTTCTATGACCGCCAGGGCGTCCCCGGACTGTACCCTATCACCAACGACCTTGTAGACGGCGGCGACACGACCTGAGCAGGGGGAGGGGATGGCATTGGCATCCATCGGAGCTGAGACTGTGTCATCCGATGGGTTCGCCTCCGGCTGATCCGGCCGGAACCGCAGCTGCTGCCACTCGTGCTGGCGGAGTAGTTCCGGAAGATAATTCTCCACGTAGTCCGTTCCGAGCGGTGCCTCCTGCTGGCGGAGTTGGCTCAGGATGTTGCAGAGCAGCTTCAGGTTGTGGGGCACGCCTTCGAGTCGGAATTCGCACAGGGCTCTGTAATTGCGCTTGAGCGCCGCCGTCAGGTCAGGGCCGCGTGCGATCACCTTGGCAATCAGCGGGTCGTACCCCGGAGGAACAGTGAAACCCGCGTAGCCGCCATCATCCACCCGAATGGCGGGGCCCCCGGGCGGGTCGTACGCGGTGATTCGCCCCGAACCCGGGCGGGTTTCGCCCGTGGGTTCAACAGACTCCAGGTTGACCCTGGACTGGACGGCAAAACCCTGGGGCGAGGGTGGTGGGATACTGCCGCTCTCTGCCAGATTCCTGCCGAGGGCCAAATGGAACTGCAGGCTCACCAGGTCCAGGCCGGTCACTTCCTCGGTAACGGTATGCTCCACCTGAATGCGGGGGTTGCATTCGAGGAAATAGAAATTCTGAGTGCGCTTGGAATCGATGAGGAATTCAAAGGTAGCGACTCCCCGGAATCGCACCTCGGAAGCCATCCGGATAGCAGCATCCGCCATTGCATCGCGGGTATCCGGCGTCAGAAAGGGAGCTGGGGCGATTTCAACGAGCTTTTGTCGCTGGCGCTGGATGCTGCAATCCCGGTCTCCCAGGGAGACGGCGTCCCCGGAGCCGTCCCCTGCGATCTGGACCTCAACATGGCGGGCGCCAACGAGATAGCGCTCGGCGTAGATGCGGTCATCACCGAACGCGGCCCGGGCCTCGCGACGGGCCTGGGTGACCGCTTCATCTAGCTCGGAGCTGTCCTGCACGGTTCGCATGCCCCGTCCGCCGCCACCGGCGATGGCCTTGATCATGATTGACGCGGGCGCATCCAGTGTCTGCATGAAGTCACTTGCCTCGGCCCTGGATGTGAGCATGGGCGTCCCTGGCACCAGGGGTACAGCACAGCGCTGGGCCAGTTCCCGGGACAGGGATTTATCCCCAAAGACCTCGAGAACTTCCGGGCGCGGGCCGACAAAGATAAGACCGTTCTGTTCGCACTGGCGGGCGAGCTCCGGGTTTTCGGAGAGAAAACCGTAGCCGGGGTGAATGGCATCGCAGCCCGCATCCAGCGCAATACGGATAATGCAGTTAATGTCCCGGTAGGCGGCGGCACCCGTGCCGTCCAGCATGGCGGCATCGTCCGCGGTGAAGCGGTGGCGTGATTCGGCGTCATCCAAACTGTAGACCGCGAGGGTCTGTATGCCCTGTTCGTCGGCGCTGCGTGCGATGCGAATGGCAATTTCACCGCGATTGGCGATGAGCAGTCGCTCCAGATTTCGGGACAATGGTTACTCCAATGCTGATTATGAACACCATGTAATGGCATCCTAGCGGTTTCACGGAGGTCTGAACAGACGCCTTTCCCATCGCAATTGCCCGGCACTATACTGGTTCGGAAAACGGATCCGGCACACGAGCATGTCCGTTGAACCAGAGTGCCATTGGAAAGCGACAGGAGCACCTTATGCTGCCGATTGACCGGGACGGACGCACCCGCAAGTTGGGACTGATTGATATGCAATCAGGCGGCGATGTCAGCCGCATCGTCTACAGCGGCGTTGATGATATTCCCGGGCACAGCACGCTCGAGAAGATGCGTTATCTGCAGAACCACGGGGATGGGCTGCGTCGCCTGTTGCTGTCCGAGCCCTATGGGGATCCGGCCATGTCCGTGGACCTGATCGTTCCACCCGGCGATCCACGCGCCCAGGCCGGATATATCATCATGGAAGCCATGGGGTATCCGCTGTACTCCGGGTCCAACACCATCTGTACGGCGACGGCGGTGCTCCAGAGTGGGTTGGTGGCAATGCAGGAAGGGGAGCAGGAGCTGGTGCTGGAGTCGCCCGCCGGGCTTGCCCATGTGAAGGCGTACAACCGCAATGGACGGGTGGAGTCCGTCACCACCCAGGGAGAACCTGCCTACGTGGCCGCCCGTGACCTGCAGGTCACCATGCCCAGGGGCGATGTCATTCCCTTTGATGTTGTCTGGAGCGGGGCATTTTTTGCGATGGTTGACGCCAGCGCGCTCGGTTTTGCGCTGGTAGCTGATGAGTTCCCGCAGCTGGCAAGTTTTGGCGATATGTTCATCAGGGAGGTGCGTAAGACCTTCACCGAACAGCATCCCCAGCTGGGTGATGTGGGCCCGGTCCCGTTCGCGCACTTTATGGGCCCTGTCGAGCAGACCTCGGCAGGCCACTACCGTTCACGCTCGGCGACCTATGTACATCCCGGTGTGATCTGTCGCAGCCCCACGGGCACGGGCACATCGGCGCGCCTGGCGCTGATGGCGGCTGACGGGGTGTTGCAGCCCGGTGAGGTTCTGGAAACCGTATCGCCCCGGAACAGCAGTTTTCTGGGAACCTATCTGGGCGATACCACGGTGGACGACCGGCACGCGGTGAACAGCAATATCACGGGCCGGGCCTGGACGCTGAGCCATTCACACCTGGTTGTTGACCTGGATGATCCGCTGGTGGATATTTCGGACCTTGGTCACCTGCTTCTGACGGACGCCGGGGCCCGCTGAGTATGGGCCTGAACTCAGAGCTGTTCCATCAGTGCGTCCGCGCGTTCCGGCTGACCGGCCTTGCGGTAGGCCTCTGCAAGGTGCTGCGTAATGTCCCGGGAGTCAGGTGCGCGCTCGCGGGCCTTCTCCAGCACTTCAATGCTCTTCCTGACCTCGCCGTTCCTGAGTAGGATCCATCCGTAAGTATCCGCTACCGCGGCATTTTCGGCGTTTCCATTATAGGCTCGCTCGGCAAGCTCCAGACCTCTGGCGGCATCTTCCTCGTGGATCATCCAAGCCAGGTTGTTGAGTGCGACCGCATTGTCAGGCGCCAGTTCCAGGGTCGTCTCATAGGCCTGTCTGGCCTTGTCCTGTTGATCCTCGCTTTGGTAAAGCATTGCAAGGTTGAGGGGGATCTGGTGGTTGTCCGAAAATCGCTTCGAACCTTCCTCCAGAACTTCTATGGCGCGCCGGGTGCGATCCTGTTGCCGCAGGGCGCGCGCCTGGCGCAGCAGTATTGAGACGGAGTCCCGCTTGTCACGGGCGAGCTGGTAGAGTTCGGCGGCCTCGCGATAGCTCCCGGTTTCCATGAGATAATCCGCCTCCTCGATATAGGGAGCTGCGGAGTCGGGGTGCTCGGTCTTGACGGTCCGCAGGATTTCGCGAGCGTCACCGGGGCGTTCCTGCAGGAACTGCAGGCGCGCATCAATCAGGGCCAGCCCTTCATGACTCCTGAAACGCTGCCGGCCATTACGTACCACTTTCTGGGCGCGTTCCGCATTGCCGCTACTGAGCGCGTTCTGGGCAACGGCCCGGTAGATATTTCCAATCGCCTCGCGTGATCCATCCGCTCCATCCATACGATCGGAAAGGGTATCAGCCAACTGCGATGCACGCTCATCCTTGCCGTTATCCAATGCGCTTCGTAACAGCGTGAGGTAGGGGCCGATTGATGATTCCTTGGCTTCGCCCACCGTTTCCAGGAACTCCATGGTTTCATCAACCCTGCCTTCGCCGCCGGCAAGGGAAAGCAGGCCCCGGATATAGTGCCCGTTGTCCGGTGCACGCTCTACTGCGTGGCGCAGGTGCTTGAGGGCCTCGTCGGCGTTTCCGCCCCTTGCTTCGAGCATACCAAGGGCGAAGTGGCTCGCGGGCGTATCCGGGTTAATACCGATCGCGTCCCGATAATAGCCGCGGGCTGCCTCGCTATCCCCGCGCATCTGGGCAATGTCGCCGGCGATATTATAGGCGCGGATATTGTCCGGCTGACTCTCGATCCACTGGCTGACAACCTGTTGGGCATTATCCTCACGCCCGGCTTCCGCCAGAACCCGGGCGAGCAGGGCACGGGCCTCATCCGCCTCTGGTGTTCGCTCGATGGCTTCTTCTAACTGGCTGATGGCCTCATCGGTTTCATCCTGGGTCATCAGGTACCGCGCGTAACGGACACGCAGGGCGGCATTTCCCGGCGCCATGGCGAGGGATTGTTCGATAAGACCACGCCCGAGCTCTGTATCCCCCGAGCTGAGCGCCGCAATTCCGATCAGGGCGACAACCCCCGGATCGTTACCCTGAGGGTCCAGCTCCTCCAGCATCTCACGGGCCTGTTCAGGGCGCTCAAGCTGTATCCGTGCGGCCGCCAGCATCTTGGTGAGGTCTCCGGATTCGGCCTTGTCGACGTGTTCGGCCAGAAGTTCTTCGGCTTCACCAACCCGGCCCTGCTGGAACCGGATCATGCCAAGCATGATTGAGGCGACTTCATGTCCGGGTGCCTGTGCCAGCACTTCGGACAGATGTTCCGCCGCTTTTTCGAGGTTCCCGCGTTGATAGGCCTCCCGGGCGGACGCGATGCCGGACTGGAGGGTGCCTGGGGCGGAATTCGCGAGGATCTCCTCATAGACAAAGGCCTGGGAGATGTCGCCTTTTTTCCGCAGCACGTCGATGAGGGCGGAGATTGTTTCGTATTTTCGCCGGGTCATGACGTCGTACCGGCCAATGTCCTCAAGCGCGCCTGTATAGGCCTCCGCCGCCTCGTCATACCGTTCTTCGCGGTGTGCTATCTGGCCTTTCCAGAGCAGGACTTCGGGGTCATTGGGGCTGACCTCTTCCGCCGTTGTCAGGTGGTTACGAGCCTGTTCCTGCTGGCCCTGATTATAGGCCATCCTGGACAGGCCAAGCAGGGCCATGACTGCCTCCGGGTCCTGGTCGAGAACCTCCTGGTAGATCTCCCGCGCCTGGTCAGCTTCGCCTGCCTGGCGATGGGCATCCGCCCGGAGAACGCTGGCGTCAAGTTGCTGGCTGCGATCGGCGGATTCAAGGTCCTTCAAAGCCTGCAGCGCCCCCTGGGGGTCATCCTGGATCATCCGGGCCCTGGCGGTTGCAATTGCGACGCGGTTGAGGTTGTCACCCTGCTCAGCGTCTGCTTCATCAATCCTTTCGCGCAGCTCCTGCAACTGGGCCTCGGCGGCGCGTCCATCCCCGGACGTGATCAGGTTATTGATAAGGATAAAATAGGGATCGATCTGATCGGGCTGGGCCGCGATGGCGCTTCGCGCCTCCTGGGTGCTGCCCTTGAGCTCCCCCTGCTTCTGGAAAAATTGCGCCTGGTCCATGTGGCTGAGGTATTCGACTTCTTCCTGGGTCATGTCCTCGCCGCTACTGCAACCAGCAGTAAGTAAAACGACAAAGGTGATCAGGAGGCAGCGGTTTCTTGGTTTTTTTGGTCCTTGCATAACTCGTCCCTCGGGGTAGTGGCGCTCATTCATGCGAGCGATGTGGCAATATTGTATTTATCGGTCAGGTTATAGAGCGTTGGCCGTGTGACTCCCAGTAGCCGTGCTGCCTGTGCCATATTGAAGTCCGCGGTCTGGAGTGCCTGGTCGATTGCCCGCCTTTCGGCCTCCTCGCGAACCTGTCTCAGGTTGAGCGCGTGGCCGGACGCACTTTCCTCACCATGATGGTCAAGCTCAAGCTCAAGGTCCGGGGCAGTCACGCGCTTGGATTCGGCCATGATGGTGGCTCGCTTGATCTTGTTGATCATTTCCCGAACATTGCCGGGCCAACCGTGCTGTCGAATTGCGGCAATGGCATCCTCTGAGAAAGAGAGACCGCCGCGCTGCATCTGACCCGCGAAATCCTTGAGCAGGGATTTGGCGATCAGCACCGCATCCCCGTCACGCTCACGCAATGGCGGGACGGGGATGGTCACCTCACTGATCCGGTAATAGAGGTCTTCACGGAAACCCTGTTCCTGGATCAGATTCTCAAGATCCTGGTGAGTGGCACAGACAACACGAACATCCACCGGAATCGTCTTCACACCACCAACACGCTCAATCACACGTTCCTGCAGAAAACGCAGCATCTTGACCTGGAGCGCCATTGGCATATCCCCAATCTCATCGAGGAACAGCGTCCCGCCGTGGGCGAGTTCGATCTTGCCGTGCTTGCTCTGGCTCGCACCCGTGAAAGCGCCCTTCTCATAGCCAAAAAGCTCGCTTTCCAGCAGGTTTTCCGGAATCGCTGCACAGTTAATGGCGGCAAAGGGCTTTTCCTTGCGCGGACTCAGGTCGTGCAGGGCCCTGGCGAGCACCTCCTTGCCGGTTCCCGTCTCGCCAACTATCAGGGTTGTCACATCAGCCGGTGCCACTTTCTCGATGGTCCGACAGGTGTTGAGCATCTGCGGGCTGGCGGCAATGATGCCCTTAAGGCGGGCGCCGTTACGGGCGGCGGATAATTCCTCGTTTTCGCGCTCGAGCGCATGAAGCCGGAACGCACGATTGACCACGAAATTCAGGATATCGCCATCAAGCGGCTTCTGGTAGAAATCCGATGCACCCATGCCGACAGCCTTGACGGCGTTTTCGTTGTCCTCACGGCCGGTGACGACGATGATCTTGGTATTGGAGGCGAGTGTCAGGATGTCCTCAAGGAGACGGAATCCTTCCGTCGCCCCTCCCGGATCCGGGGGAAGTCCGAGGTCCAGGGTGACAACCTGGGGTTCGTGACGACGCAGCGCTGCCAGCGCGCTGTCACGATCGTCTGCCACGGTGACTTCGGTACTTTCATCAAAGCACCATCGCATCTGGCTCTGAAGGCCTGGGTCATCCTCTATGATGAGAAGGCGTCGGTTCACTGCGTTTCCCTGCACCGGTTATTCGAAAAATAATGTGGAATTCCATTGCGTCCGTGACCCTCTAGACTATCCCTCATGGCCACTTCTGCCAAGTATGTGGAACCCATAATCGTGACTATTACGGCACTTCAGCCCGGCGTTTGCGAACTTCGACCCAGCAGCGGAAGCCGGATGGTGAAGCAGGAACCAACGCCGGGTTCGCTGGTCACATTCATGGTGCCGCCAATCTGTTTGACGTATTCCTGGGCCTGATACGCGCCAATACCCATGCCCGTCAGCCCTTTGGTGCTTTCAAAGGGCTTGAAAAGGGAATCCCGGATGAAATAGTCGCTCATCCCCTGTCCGGTGTCCTGAATAAAGAGCACCCCGTAGTCCGCGCCTGCTTTGAGGGTGAGGCTGACTTCACCGTCTTTGGGAGTGGCATCCTGAGCGTTCTGGAGCAGGTGGGAAAGGACGTTCTGGAGTTGATGGGGGTCCGCCTGTACCTCGATGCCGGAGGTCGGGCCATGATAAGCGGGCGCAGGTTCCTGCCGGCCCTGATGATCCACAAGCTGCTGGCACAGCTGCGCCAGGTCCAGGCTGGTCTCGCGGTCGTCGCTCTCCGGTTTCCGGATGTGATCGACGAGACGCGACATCTTGTTCACGGCATGATCCGTTGTCTGGATCATGTCATCAATGAATTCAGGGTTGTTCCGGTGTTTGGGGGCGTTGCGCACCAGCAGGGACAGCTGTGCGATCAGCGTCTTCAAATCATGCACCATGAAGGCGGACGCCTTGTTGACCGCTTCAAACTGCATGGCGCGGGAGAGGCGGTCCTGGGCATCGGCCTGGGCGAGGAAGTTGCTGAGTTGGCGCCCGACAACCCGTATCAGGTCGAAGTTTTCCCAGTTGAGATCCACCCGGGTGTAGGGTGAGCCGATCAGAGCTATCCCATAAAGTTCCCGGCCAAGGTAGAGAGGAATGATGAGCCACTGGTCGCTGAACCCCAGGACTGCATCGGGGATTTCCAGCAGATTGTATCGCACGGGGTCATCCCGGTATTCGTGAAGGTCCAGGATCCACTCACGTTCCCGGAAGAAGCGTACGAGTTCGGTGTCGCTATCAATCTGGGTGTGCTTTGGGGCATCGAGCCCAAGGGTTGCATGGAGAGAGAAATGGCCGTCCTCATTGCGCAACCAGAGCGCGCCGGTACGACTCTCCACCAGGCCCGCCAGGGTACGGATGGCCCGCTCCGGAAGGGGTGGATCCTCGGTCAGGTTGCTGAAGGTCTCCGTCATTTTCAGCCACTCATCCCGATAATCGTACTTGTAGTCAAAGAAATTCTGGCTCACGAACATCATCAACCGGGCGCGGAAGTGGTTTGAGGTCATCAACAGGACAAACAGCAGCACGAAGCCGGCTATGAACAGGACCTGGAGCCCCTCTCCCCATTCACCGCCGGCGAGCCGGACGTAGTAACCGGCGGCCGCGACCACGAGCAGGTAGATGCCTCCCACCACAAAGGTGCCCGCATGGAACACGAAGTTACGGGACAACTGGAGTTCAACGGGCTGACGCCGGGAATTGATCAGGTTCACCGCGAACAGCGGAACCAACAGGACGTTGACGGCACCCCGCGCGTCCCAGAGTCCTTTTGACATACGGTCGAAGAGCAGGGCATCCGCGTAGAGAATGAATTCAAAAATGAAGATGCCACCAACCCCGAAGCAGATATAGCGGATGCTGGAACGGCCATAGGTGGACGCGTTACGCCAGATCTGCTCCAGGACGCTGACTCCGAGTAGCGAAAAAGCAAGCTGGCCGAAAAGGGCGGATCGGGCCGATATCATGCTTCCGCCGCTGAACCGGCCGACAAGGGCGGCCAATGCCAGGAGTGACAGGATCATCGTGAACGCGCCCGCCGTGAAAATCACCATTCGGCGGGAAATCATGGCGCCTTCCCGGGCATCACGCACCAGGGCGAAAAGCACCAGTATCCAGGCGCCGTTGCGGGTCAGCTCCGTCAGGTAGCGGATGGTGAAATCTGGCCAACCCCAAAGGTTCTGGGCGACAACGATCAGTGCCCAGAGCGTGGTGAGGATGGACGCCAGCAGTACGGCCCGGTCGCTGTTGCGACGCAGATAACGAGTGGCCGTGAAACCGGCCAGGAGACCGTAGACAACAGCCGCCGAGAGGTGGCTGACAACGCCGAATTCCAGCAAGCGTGACTCCCTGTACGACCGGATTCAGGACTGGTAACGCGATTCCCGGTAATACCGGAAAATGGTTTCCAGTGAGCGTTCGGGTTCAAACCCGAAACGGGTTGCAAAGTTGCGCCCATCAATGATGACAGGATACTTGAAAAAATCCATCAGATACGATGGAAAGCGTCTCAGTTTCAACGTCCTGAGGAGTGTGCGGGGCAGAACCGGAGGCACAGACGGGATGGGGACCGGCCGGCAGCCACATTCCTCAAGCGCCTTGCGATAGGACACCCAGTCATGGGGCGCAATATTGAAAATGCCCGGAATGCGGTTGCGGAAGGCGGTTTCAATCGCGTTGGCCATGTCCTCACTGTGGATGAACTGCATCATCGGGGAAAAGCCGGCCATCGTAGGGGCATAACGGGCCGAGAGCAGTGAACTCATGGTATTGCGGACCCCGGGGCCGACGATGTTGCACGGGCGCAGCAGGGTTATGTTGAGGTTTGGGTTGCGCCAGAGGTAGATGGTTGCGAGATTCTCCAACTCCACCGAGTCCACCAGGTCCATGGTCAGGCCCGCGCTCTTGAGCGGGTAGCTCTCGTCGATGAGCGCCGGGTTGTAGGGATTGGCACCATAGACGTGGTAGGTGGACAGCACGATAACCCGGCTGACGCCGTACTGATCGCTGAGCGACAACAGGCGGTCCGTGCCGAGCACGTTGGCGTTGTAACGCCGCAGTCGGGTTTCCTGGCTGGACATGATGCGCCCCAGGTGAATAACACCCTGGAACTGGAAGCGCCGGAAGAGATCCTCGAAGCCCCGCTTGGACAGATCGATGCGGTAGCTCGGGATATCCGGACCGAGCCATACATCCTGCCGGAAGTCCACCGCGACAACCTGATACTCCTTGGGGAGGCGTTGTATTACCTGCTGTGCGAGGGCACCGGCGGCACCGGTGACGAGTAGTGCGGGCTTGGAGCTTTGAGTCATCAGAACAGCCGTTCCCTTTCGCTGAGACCAATATCGATGAGGTCACTGATTGCCTGACGGACCTTGTCGACCTCGCAGTTGATATCATCCTCGGTCATCGAGGATTCTCCCTGGAATTTCATGGGTTCGCCGAAACGCAGGTACACCCGGGCCGGCAACACAACCGGAGCGGCAATAGGGACATACGGAACCCCGAGCCAGCGCGCCAGGGGCCTGATGTTGCCAAAGGCGGGTATGGTTTCCTCACAGCCCACCACGCCGACCGGGACCACTGTGGCATTGTGCTCCATGGCCAGGCGCATGAACCCATTGCCAAAACGCTTGAGCTGGTAGCGGTCCCGGTACAGTTTTCCCGAGCCGCGTATGCCCTCCGGAAAGACGATGATGGCCTCATCGTTCTGGAGCATTCTTGCACAGTTGGCGGGATCGCCAAGCACGGCGCCGACCTGGTTCAGCATGATGCCAAGATAGGGCACTGTCGGGAAAAACCGCTCGATCATGGCTCGCGGCAATCTGGGTCTGTCCTTGCGACTGGCAATCGCATAGCCGATCAGAACACCGTCAAGAGGAAGCTGGCCGCTGTGATTGGCGACCAGCAGCACGGGGCCCTCTGCGGGAACATTCTCTTCGCCGCGGCTGTCGACCCGGAACCACTTCTCGTAAATCGGGCGAACCAGGGACATACCGATGGTGGCGGCGTCACGATTGAATCCCCAGGGGTCGTAGCCGAGGCTGCCGGTCATCTTGCGGATGCGGCTCATCTGCGTCTCGACCTCATCCGTGACGAGCCGTTTCTTCAGGAAACTGCGCAGTCGCATGAATACAGCGTTCCTTGATTAATTGGGGTATTCTCCTTACAGCTGTTCAGGATACCGCCCTTTGTAATAGAATTCCCAGAGAATCGAAACCCCGGAGTTTAAGGCATGGCCCGTAAAGACGAAAAGTCGGAAGAGCAGGCGAGCGAGGAGGAGCAGCAGCTGGCCAATCGGATCAAGGATTCCGCGCGTCAGATCTGGCTTGCTGGTTTGGGCGCTTATACCAAGGCCGAGGAGGACACCGGGAAGTTTTTTGAACGACTGGTCCAGGAAGGCGAAGACCTGGAGAATCGCACGCGCGGTGCCGTCAACCGCCAGGTCAGGGCGGTAGAGGATCGCGTCGGCGAAGTACGGGAGCGCGCCACGGGTACCTGGGACCGCCTGGAATCCGTCTTCGACGAAAGGGTGTCCAAAGCGCTGGACCGCCTTGGGATACCGAAACCAGGCCGGGTCCGTGAACTGGAACAGCAGGTGGCGAAGCTTCAGGAAGAAGTGGAGCAGCTGCGCAGTAAGCTCGACGACGACAAGTGAAAGCCCTATAGATAATCCTGGCCCATTTGCTCGAGCACCATCCGCTCCTCATCCCAAAGGTAAGGGGCAACGAGGACCATCACCTGATAGACGCCCCGGCCAAGATCCACGGCATCTCTGTCATTGAGGTGCGACAGTGTCTCAAAGCTCAACCAATAGGTAACGGTCAGCACGATCTGGTGGCAGAGGGCCTCGGTTTCCAGGTCACTTGCCTCGAGAATACCCTGTTTGCGGAAACTGTCGCAGATGCGTTGTGAGGCATCGTATTTCCGCTTGATGATACGCTGGAAGCGTGGCTGCAGGTGTTCGTACCGGGACAGGACATTGACCAGGTCCTGATACAGGAAGCGGAAGTGCGCGATAGTCTCGAACAGCAGGTGCAGGAAGAGCCACTGGTCGTCCACGGATATTTCCACTTCCGGAACCGCCAGTAGTTCCCCGATCTGGTCCTCGTACCAGTCATAGAGTTCGGTGACGATGTCGCTCTTGCTCTTGAAGTGGTAATACAGATTCCCGGGGCTGATATCGATCTCATCGGCGATTTGCAGGGTCGTCACATTGGATTCACCCCGGGCATTGAACAGCTCGAGGCTGGCGTGAAGAATCCTGTCACGGGTCTTGCGTTTCATACCCCCACCATCCGAAAGCTGGTGTTACCGACGGACATCCGCCCAGACCGGGCAATGGTCCGAGGGTTTCGGCATGCCACGGATACTGTACGAAATTCCGCTGTCTGTCACGCGTTCTGCAAGGGACTCGGTGGCGAGGATCAGATCAATGCGCAGCCCGCGCTTGGGGTCGCGCTCGAAACCACGGCTACGGTAATCAAACCAGCTGAAGCGGTCGTCCGTCTCCGGATAAAGGCGCCGGTATACGTCACTCACCCCCCAGCTCTTGATCTCGCCAAGCCACTCGCGCTCCTCCGGCAGGAAGGAGCACTTGCCCTCGCGCAGCCAGCGGCGGCGGTTGTCTTCGCCAATGCCGACGTCGAGATCCGTGCCTGAGATGTTGAGGTCGCCCATGATCAGCAACGGCTGGTCCGGGCGGAAATACTCGGAGAGATAGGCGCCCAGATCCTTGTAGAAGCGTTCCTTGGCCGGGAACTTGGTCGGATGCTCCCGGCTCTCACCCTGGGGGAAATAGCCGTTGATAACGGTGACGCGTTCGCCACCGACCGGGATATCAGCGGTGATCAGGCGCCGCTGGGCGTCTTCACCGTCCCAGGGGTAGCCTTTTCGGACCTGATCTGGCTGGTTGCGCGAGAGCAGGGCGACGCCGTAGTGGCCTTTCTGCCCGTGGAAGGCGACGTGATAGCCCAGGGCTTCGATGTCACTCACCGGGAACTGGTCGTCCGCGACCTTGGTTTCCTGGAGTCCGATAACGTCGGGATCATGCTCGTTGACCAGTTGCTCAAGCTGATGCATACGGGCCCGGATCCCGTTCACGTTAAAGGTGACGAAGCGCATGATGCTGTTATTCCTGTCCATGATGGCTGGCGGTCGTTACGGCTGCACACCCTACCACACCATTGGGGTGGGTGCAGGTGCTCCCGTCAGCCGCACACGGCCGGGGCGTCGTACTGATAGTGAATGTGCGCGGTGTAATACTCGTCCGGGGTTTTCGGGATGTTGGTGAGCCCGTAGAAATCAGTGAGCCGCCGTTCGCTGCTGTAGCCAAGATAGATGTCGTCGACGAACCAGGTGGACACCCAGCCGGTCGCCGTGATCCGGAATACGTGCTCCGCGTCGATGGCGTCATGCTCGGCGGGTTGGGCTTCGAAGCGGTAGAACGTGCCGCGCGTCGGGGCAAAGAACTGGATTTCCACATCGTCGCCGTTTTCAATCAGGGTATCCCAGTGGTTGCGCACCATCACCTCGAAGCCCGCGTCGATGACCCCGTTAGAGGGAATCGACGCTTCAAGGCGCGTGCGTTGTCCATCTCCGGTCACCCAGTCAACAATGGCCTTGCGGTCGCCGCGATTGCGAACTTCCATACGCTGCTCAAAGCGCTGATCGTCCAGTACGAATCCCGGGCGCTCCGCTGCCTCGCTGTAATCGACGGTTTTTTCCGCGATAACATCCCCCTCTGGGTTCCGGTACGTCACCCGGTTGGTCTCCGGAATCCAGTTCGGACCCTCGCAACTGCCCTGCTGCTCATGATGCTCGGTGTAAAAGAGCCTGTCACCGCCCTGTACGCGGGCCTCGCCGGTGAATCGCACGGTCTCGGCGATAGCGGGCGCCGCCACCAGGGCAAGGGCACAGCCTACTACTGCAACTGAGCAAGAAGGTAAGCGGACAGGTCTTTCCAGAACCGTCCGGAGCCATGGATGGCGGAGGCGAGCGTACAGGGATGTATTTACAGCGTGTTCTGGAAAGACCTGTCCGCTTACCAACCCCCGGATTAGTGGTAGTGCATTACCAGCGCTGTTCAACAAGGGGAACCTCCTCTGTGGATTCCAGCCAGATGCTGATCCGAACGATGACCGGGTAGATCAGACCCCAGCCGATCGCGATCGCAAGAACCCCGAGAAGTCCGTGGCCGATCTCAATGACACCAAACTGTTCCGCGGCGTAATAGGCGAGGGCACCGGCAAAAGGGGGCAATCCGAAAAGTATAGCCCGGTAATAGCGCATCCAGTACAGACAGTGATTCACCGCCGTGGCGAACACGGCCCAGAGCATTACCAGCCATAAGGGGATCATCCCTTCGGAGTAGGCGCCCTCATAACCAGGAAAATTAAGGACACCGGAGGTGTGGTGTATCACATCCAGAACTGACCCGAGCACCGTCACCATGATGATGAAACGCAGCTCCCTCAGAGGAAAACCGCTGATCCACAGCAGGTGAATCGCCACTATGGCCAGCGACGCCGCTGCGGACGGCGTTCCCGGATAAAAGACCGCGATGCACCAACCGAGCTGGAAAAGGATGAAATTAGCGAGGCTACGCACGCTGGTCCCCCATGGTTGAGAGTAGATTGCCATCCGCAACAATGTTGGGGCGGCGGTTTTCCGGTTTGGTCATGAGCAACTGCACATTACCGATGCAGCGCTCGGCGAATCCGGCTTCACAGTAGGCGAAATAATACCGCCACAAACGGATGAATGCATCTGAGTACCCCAGTGCGCGGATCGCGTCCAGGTTGGATTCAAAGCGTTCCGCCCAGCACGCCAGGGTCCTGGCGTAATGGAATCCGATATCCTCGGCGTGGCTGAAGACCAGGTCCGAGTGGTCGCGGAACCCCTCGAGGATGGCACCCACGGAGGGAATAAAGCTCCCGGGAAAGATGTAGCGCTGAATGAAGTCCACGTTCTTCAGCGCCCGTTCATATCGTTGGTCGGGCAGTGTGATGGCCTGGATTAGAGCAAGACCATCGGGCTTGAGCAGTTCATGGATCTTGTCGATGTACTCGCCCAGATATTGAGGGCCTACAGCTTCAATCATTTCAATGGATACCAGCTTGTGGTAACGCCCGGTCAGGTTGCGGTAGTCCTCAAATAAAAGTGTGATCCGGTCGGACAACCCCGCCGACTCGATCTCCTTTCGCGCACGCTCATACTGTTCGCTGGAGATGGTGGTGGTGGTTACGTGGCAGCCGTATTCGCCAGCCGCATGCAGCGCAAATCCACCCCAGCCGGTGCCGATCTCGACCACCTCATCCCCGGGCTTGAGGTCCAGCTTCTGGCAGATGCGATCGAGTTTGTATATGGATGCCTCCTCCAGCGTGCTGTCTTCCCGGGGGAAGATCGCGGCGGAGTACATCATGGTCGGATCGAGGAACTGCTCGAAAAGGTCATTACCGAGATCGTAGTGGGCCTCGATGTTCTTGCGCGCACCGCTCCGCGTATTGCGGTTGAGCCAGTGCAGCGAACGGCGGGCAGGCCGGGTGAACCAGGACACACGGTCCTCGAAGCCGTTCATTTCGTCGTTATTGCGCGCAAAGAAACGCAGGAGACTGACCAGGTCAGGTGAATCCCAGTCACCAGCAACGTAGGCCTCGGCCGCGCCGATGCTGCCACCGGTGACCATGTCACGCCACGCCGAGGCATCGTTGATCACCAGTTCCGCGTCCGGATAGAGGTCACTGGTTCCGAACCGGCGTGACTCGTTGCCTTCGTACAGGGTCAGCCGCCCCTTTCCGAGCTGACTGAACTGCCGCATTACGAGTTTGCGGGCCCCGCCATCGACCGGGCGGGTGCTGGCTGTGGGTATCAGGTGTTTTACGTTTTCCATGAGGTTACGGTCCCAACATTGTTCAAGGTCGTCATGTGCGTTGAGGTAAAGTCGCTGCTCTGCGGCGCTCCCGTGGTCACCGAGGCATAGCCCGGGTGGTCATGGAATGGCGCGCCTTTGCGCCAGAGTCGGAAGGCATTCCAGTGGATGCCGATGCTGGCCTTGATCGTTTCCACTGGGTAACGTTTCATCGCGTACTGGACGTGTTCCGCATCCAGGGGGTAGCGCTTCAGCGAGAGCGTGGCATCAAATACCTTTCCGCTGTTTCCTTTTACGTTCATGTGAATCCGCAGGCCTTGCGGGTGGAACCCGAAAAGCCATTCATAGTCCTGGTCCATGGGATTGAACGGGGAGACATGGAACTGCTTGGGAAAACGGAACCGCAGGCTCCGCCAACCCTCCCGTGTTTCACTCACCCCGGCGCCGGCGAGGCAATAACTGTGGCGCTCATGCCAGGGGGTATTGGTAATCTGGGCAAGAATGACCCGGGGGATCGGATTCTCGTCGGAATCGGCGCCTTTCGGATAACACAGGTAGAAGCTCACCGGGTTGAAGCACCAGCCGAAGTATCGCGGCTGTGTGACCAGCTCAATGGGGCCATCCGGCTCCCAGTCGGTGGCGAGGAAGACATGACGCTTTACCGCCGCTTCCAGGTCCCCGTTGCCGGGCTGGAAATAGTCGCGCCGGCGGAACCAGATCCGGTTGATGTGGCGTGTTGAAATCCCACGCGCCAGCAACGGCAGCTGGTTCCACTCGGAAAGGCGCACGCCGTAGAGGCCGATGGGGTAGGTGAACTCATGCCCCACCGGATCGGTACGGCGATGGCGAATGGTGCCTTCAAGAAAGCTTCCGGACAGGGCTTGTGTCATTGCCATTCCACTCCCAGGGATCGTGCTACGCGCAAGGCGCTCTGGACGCCGTCCTCATGAAAACCATTGAACCAGTAGGCGCCACAGTAATGTGTACGATTGTGACCGCCAATTCGTTCATAGGAGCCCTGGGCGTCCATCCCGGCGAGAGTGAAGCCCGGATGGGCATAGCGGAAGCGCTTGATGATGCGCTCAGGATCGATGGCGTGACTGCGGTTGAGTGTGACGCAGAAGGTTTCCGGCGCGTCGCTGAAGTTCTGCAGTATGTTCATGTTGTAAGTGACTGAAACTGCTTCGGATGGATTCTGTGGAATATGGTAATTCCACGCCGCCCAGGCCCGGCGGTTGCGCGGAAGCAGGCTGCTGTCGGTGTGCAGGACGACGTCATTCTCCTGGTAGGGAAGCGCGTCCAGGATCCGGCTTTCTTCATCCGTAGGGTCAGCGAGGAGCGAGAGGGCCTGGTCGGAATGGGTGGCGATCACGACCTGGTCATAGCGTTCCTCGCCACGGGGGGAATGCAGGGTGACACCCTCCGCATCCCGGTGGATGGCAGTCACCGGCGTGCTGCGGTAGACGTTGCTCCCAAGCGGGGCGAGGAGCATCGGTATGTAGGTTTCGGAACCGCCGGTGATAACCCGCCATTCGGGCCGGTCGTAGACCGACAGCATGCCGTGGTTGTTGAAAAAGCGCAGGAAGAAGCGCACCGGGAACTGTTGAATATCGCTTTCCGACGCGGACCAGATGGCGGCGCCCATGGGGACGATGTAGTGGTTGCGGAAGTATTGGGAAAACCCATGCTCATCCAGGTAGGCGGCCAGCGTCTGGTCCGCCGGAATCCGGTCTTTTGCCAGGCCGTCCCGGGTCAGGCTGTTGAAGCGCACGATTTCCCGGATCATGTTGAGAAACCAGGGATTTACCAGGTTGCGTCTCTGGGAAAAGAGCGTGTCCAGGCTGGTGCCGTTGTACTCAAGGCCCGTGGCCGGACTCTGCACACTGAAACTCATGTCGGATACTTCGGACTCAACCCCCAGGGCCTCCATAAGCCGGATGAAACCCGGGTAGGTCCAGTCGTTGTAGACAATGAATCCCGTGTTGACCGGCCAGACGCGCCCGCCGGCCTCAACGTATTCGGTATTGGTGTGGCCACCGATAGTATCGCTGGCCTCGTACAGGTGAACCTCATGGGAGCGGCTCAAGAGCCACGCCGACGTAAGGCCGGAGATCCCGCTCCCGACCACGGCAATGCGTTGTTCTGTCATGGATATTGTGTCTGCTCGTCTAATCAGTGTTACTGCGTGCCATGGCAGCTGCCATGCGGTCCTTGATCATACGAGGCAGGCAGGCAAGAAGTTTCAAGGAGCAGGTGAAACGTTTAGGGAAATGGCTGTGACGGCGGTGTTTCTCAAGATCCCGGACCATGATCCGGGCCGCATCCGCTGCCTCCATCAGGAAAGGCATGGAAAAGTCGTTCTGGTCGGTGAGCGGGGTTTTCACGAAACCGGGCGAGACCACGGATACATCGATCTTCTCCGCGGCAAGGTCCGCGCGCAGCGATTCCGCGAAGTAGGTAAGGGCCGCCTTGGAAGCGCCGTAGGCCTCGGCACGGGTAAAGGGGAACCACCAGGACGAGGAGCTCACAATGGCCAGCAATGGCCGCCGCGTCTCCGAGCCCGAGGCCCTGAGAGCCGGTAATACGGCCTCAACGGAACGTGCCGTGCCGACAACATTGGTGTTCATTACCCGGGAGACCAGCTCAGCATCGAACTGGCTGACATCCATGTATTCGCAGGTCCCGGCGTTGAGTATGGCCCAGTCCAGTGGCGCCATTGCCAGCAGCTGTTCCCGGAAGCGTTCGCAGTCCGCGGGGTCGGTGACGTCACCGGCAAGCGGAATCACCGAATCCCCCAGGCTGTCCCTGAGCTCGTCAAGGCGCTCCCGGTTCCGACCGGTTGCAATGACACGGTGGCCTCTGGCAATCAGCTCCTGAAGTACCGCCAGGCCAATGCCGGAGGTGGCTCCCGTCAGCCATACTGTCAGTTGTTGGGTTGCAGTCTGTGTCACGCGGCCTGTCTCCTTATCCAGCGAATGACGCGTCCCAGAAGCGGCAGATTTTCGTAGATGAGCTGTCCCGCATCGTAATAGTCGCGATGGTATTCAATACCATCCTCGTTGCCCTGCAGGAGAGTGATGCCGTCAACAAGAATGGGGGCACCCCTGGCCAGTCGTTTGTGTTCCAGCGTCATGGTCCAGGGAATTGCGACCTGGTGCGCGCTGCTAACGGGCTCTCCGTAATCAAAATCACAACGGGTAACGTTGGCATAGGCATCTTCAAGGTACCGGACCAGCGCATCCTGGCCCCGGCGCTCGACCAGCGGATCACGAAACAGGACGCGACTGGAATAGCATTCGTCCATGAGGGCGTCGAAATCCGGGTGGGACTCGTTAAAAAGAGCCATGAAACGATTCACAATGGTTTTATTCAGCGCCATGCGTCTTCGCCTTTCGGGCTCGGTCACGCTCGACAGTTTCTTCACGAATTGCTTTAGGAATCGGCTTCAGGTTATGGATTATTCCAAGTTTCTCCAGAAGCCATAGCAGGTAGAAGGTAATATCCACTTCCCACCAGCGAAAGCCCTGGCGCGCGGAATTGGGGTAGCGGTGGTGGTTGTTGTGCCAGCCCTCGCCGAGCGTGATCAGCGCCAGGATGAAGTTGTTGCGGCTGTCGTCGCGCGTCTCAAAACGCCGTCGGCCCCAGACATGTGCCAGTGAGTTGATGGAAACGGTTCCGTGGAAAACGGCTACCGTGGAAATGAAGAAGCCCCAGACGGTGAGTTGGAGCCCGTTGGTGCCGAGGCCCGGCGCCCAAACCGCGAGCGCTTCACCGAGTGCGAATATGCCAATGAGGCAAGCGAGGGGAACCAGGGCATCGAAGCGGTTGATGAACTGCAGCTCCGGGAACTTCATCCAGTCGCGCACCCGCTTGTAGTCGGTCAGGAAGGCGGCATCACAGGTAAACCAGCCCATGTGCGACCACCAGAAGCCCTGTTCCTGGGGCGAGTGCAGATCCTCGGGGGAATCGGAATGCTGGTGATGATGGCGGTGGTTGGCAGCCCACCAGAGTGGGCCGCGCTGTGCGGCGCTGGCGCCGAGAAGGGCAAAGATGAACTGCCAGAAGCGGTTGGTCGTAAAGGTCTTGTGCGCGAAATACCGGTGATAGAAGCCGGTTATCGCAAACATACGGAGGACGAAGAAGCCCAGGGCAAACCAGGCAGCAAACGCGCTCACGCCGACCCAGATAACGCCGAGACACGCAAGGTGCAGGGCGATGAAGGGGAGAACCCGTAGCCAGTTGAAGCTTGTATCCGAGAGGTCCAGCTGATCGGACATGGCTTCGGAATCAAACCAGCGAACGATGCTGCCGAGAAACGCTTTGGTGTGGGACATTGCTGTTGCACCTGCTTTATTAACGGACATACAGGATATTATGCATGACGTGTTCACCAATACGCTCGATCGCGGTCATCGGTTCAGGCATTTCGGGGTTAACGGTTTGTAATCTGGCGCGTGAGGCCGGGCTTGAGCCTGTCCTGTTCGAGAAAGCGAGAGGGCCCGGCGGCCGTATTTCCAGTAAACGCCTGTCCGGTGACGCCCTGGATATGGGGGCGCAGTACTTTACCGTACGCAACGCCGATTTCAGGCGGTTCCTGAAGCGCTATGCGCAAGACGCCGTGGCGCCCTGGGCAGGACGCCTGCTGCACGAAAATGCGCACGGCGAGTTGGAGCCCTTTCCCGGCGACACCCGCTGGGTGGGGGTTCCGAGGATGTCAGCACTGCCCCGGGCCCTTGCAGCACCGTTGGCCATCGAAGCCGCGACCCCAGTTCGGCGGGCCTGGCAACAGGATGGGCAGTGGTTCCTGGCGTCGGAAAGGGGCGAACACGGACCCTATGATGCGCTGGTTGTCGCCATACCGCCCGCTCAGGCCGAGGCACTGCTGCCCTCCATGCCAGAGGTCGCTGAGCGATTGCGTGAGTTTTCAATGGCACCCTGCTGGGCCGTTGCGGCGCGCTTTGAATCGGATCCCGGGCTTGACTTTGAAGGCGTGAGCCTGAAAAACCCAGTTCTGGATTGGGCTGGGTGCAACTCATCCAAGCCCGGGCGTGGGGACCGCCCGAATTCAGGCAACTGGTGGGTACTGCACGCTACCCCGGAGTGGTCGGTGAAAAACCTGGACCTGGCTCCGGATAACGTCGCCCGTCAGCTCCTGGAAACCTTCAGGGACCGCTTTTCCATAACCCCGGAGCCCAGCGACTGGCTCGCGCACTGCTGGCGCTATGCGCGGCCAGACGCCGGAGGTGAGCAGCCGGGATCGCTCTCGCTGGACGGCCAGCGGCTCGGGTTCTGCGGCGACTGGCTTGCTGGTGGGCGGGTGGAGGGCGCTTTCAGCAGTGGGCACAGCCTTGTCCGCGACTGGACGGACCTTGGCCTTATTCGCGCAGCGGCTCCGGGAGCCGATAGAAATGGATGATGGTGCTGTCCGAGAATTTCTGGAAAAAGGTTGAGACGTCCGGAATCTGGGCCAGACTGCGGCGCCCGGAGATCGGGTCGCGAACCAGGACCTTGATCCCCTCGAAATGGTCCCGTATGTGGGAAAACCGGGCATGCATGGTGCAGGTTACGATCTCGTTGACCGGCGCTGACAGAGCGTGCGCGAGGTGATGCCGGTGCGCCTCGATGGCATCGGCGTCGAGATTTTCCCGGGTATCCACATGGTTCAGGCGGATACGGTCAACCACACAGCGTGAGCAGCTCGAGGGGTTTTCCCGGGATTTGCGCCGGAATGCTTCCCAGAAGAAGGTGTCCGTCACCTCCGCGAAATGCCGGATATTGCCCAGACAGTCATCGACCCAGGCGAGCACGTCCTCGTCTTCCAGCACCTCGTTGATGGCTTCGCGCAGCAGCCAGTCAAAGCCCAGGGCGGTCTTGTGTGCATAGACCTGCCGATACATCTGGTGGCGGCTGTAGACAAAGTCCTCCAGTGCGCCCAGGCCCTTGTGGGTGATGGCGAGGCCGAGCCAGGGCGAGTCCGTGTTCCAGCCAAAGCGCAGGTTGCTGAGCAGATGGTCGAGATTGAAGCCGCCAATGGTGACCGAGGAATGGAAGCCGTCGCGCAGCATGTAATCCGCGCGGTCGGCGTCAATCTCGCCGGACACGATCGAGGACAGCATTTCCATGACCAGGTCCGGTGTTGAGCTCTGCTCCATGGCGCCGGCCTGTGCGTCGGGTCCGGCAATAAAGGCCCAGAAGGTTCTGGCGTGCTGACAGAAATGCTCACTCGGTGTAACCCGCGTGGTTTCCATGACGCCGAGCACATCCCGCATCGCGATCCCGTAACGTCCGTCAATGTCCAGATCCTGAAGAATCTCCCAGGCGACACGCACGGAATAGTGCTCGTGCTCCAGCACACCGGGGGTCGACGGGTAAATGGTGCTGATCGCCACGCCGTCCCACAGTCGCTCGAAGCGTCCCGGGGCCTGCATCAGGTTCTGGATACGATCCGCCTGGTTGAATTGATGTGAAAAGCTGGAATGACCGCTGTCATGGAGCAGGCATGCCAGACGTATTACCTTGGCCATGTAATCGATGGCATCGATCTGCTCAAAGGTGAGTTCAGGGCGGCGGCTGAGCTGGCGCTCACGCAGATAGGCATCCATCATGGCCCTGAACATGCGATCCCCCACGTGCATGACGCCAATGCTGTGCAGGAACCGCGAGTGCGTGGCACCGGGGAAAACCAGGCTCAGGATGTCGTTCTGGCAGATATTGCGCAGGCGCTGGAAGAGGCGATGGTCAATCACCTCGATCTCGTGGCGGTGGAGACGGATCCCGCCATGGACCGGGTCCATGATGAGTTTGTCGTAGGCGCCGAGCAGGTCATCGAGGGAACTTCGCATTATTGACGGTCTACTTATGCTGCCGGGGGATTGGTCCTGAAAAAGGCCCTTGCCACAATGGCGGGTCAAGGCCAGACTTTAGCATATTGGGCTCATCCAGGAAGCGTGACATGGCGACCAGAACAGAGCAGATTCTCATTATTGACCCGGATGAGGCCAGTCAGGGGGACCTGAGTCGCCATCTGCGAGCTCGTGGCTATTATGTCACCGCCTGCGACAGCCTCGCGACAGGGGTGGCCCAGCTCAGTACGGCCTTCCCAGATGTCATCTTCGCGGATCTCCCGCCCGAGTCGATCCATAAGCTGGCTCACGGGGAGGAGGCTCTTGGGGACCTGACCACCCCTATTATCGCGTTTTCAGGAGCTGAGACCGCCGAGGAGGTGGTCGCGGCACTGCGCTCTGGCGCCTCTGATTTCGTCATCAAGCCCATCAGGGACAAGGGGGCCTTGGACTCCGTGCTGGGCAAGCTGTTCGAACGCGTACGTGTGGCGCGGTTGAATGAAGTCTATCGCGAGGAGTTGGAGACCAAGAATCTCAACCTCAGCGAGGGCATTTCTGAACTGCGAGCCGATCAGACAGCCGGGCGCAAGGTCCAGATGAAGATGCTGCCGGAAAAGGACCGGGTGATCGGGGACATGCGGATGACCCATATGATCCAGCCTTCGCTCTATCTCAGTGGCGACTTCCTGGATTACCTGCGCCTGGATGACCATCTCAGTCTGGTCTATATCGCCGATGTGTCAGGGCATGGCGCCAGTTCCGCGTTTGTTACGGTGCTCCTCAAGAACCTGACGAACCGCCTCCAGCGCAACCTGCAGCGGGGCTCCAGTGAGGATATCCTGGACCCCGCAAGTTTCCTCAAGCGCGTCAATCATGAGCTGCAGGAAACCGGGCTGGGCAAGCATGTCACCATGTTTGTGGGCCTTATTGACGCCAACGAGCGGGTAATGCGTTATGCCGTCGGCGCCCACTTCCCGATGCCTATTATTTCCTCGGGCTCTGAAACCCGTTTTCTGGAGGGCTCTGGTCTGCCCGTCGGTCTTTTTGCCGATCCGCAGTGGGAAACCTATACCGAACCGCTCCCCGAGGGCTTTCGGTTGATCCTTTTTTCCGATGGCATCCTCGAAGTGATCAATGCCAAGAGTCTGGAGCAGAAAGAAAAACGGTTGCTTGAACTCGTCAGCTCGGGGCGTCACACTATTGACAGACTCAGTGAGGCACTGCAACTCGAGGAGATGTCGGAACTTCCCGATGACATCGCAATCGTAACGGTGACGGACGGACGGGCTGTCGATGAATGATTGCAAAATCCTTCAGGCGGAAGAACGGGGTATCTATGTCCTCAAGTTCATAGGAGAAGTGCGTCTGAACCTCTGTTCCACCCTGGACCAGATCATCGATGACATGGTCAACAACCCGGAGTTCCGGACCGTGGTTGTGGACCTGACCGAGACTGAAATCATCGACAGCACCACACTGGGGCTTCTCGCCAAGATTGCGATGGCCTCGGAAGAACAGAGCCACTTCCTTCCCACACTGATTACCACCAATCCTGATGTGACCCGCATCATCCACTCCATGGGGTTTGACCAGATCTTTCTCATCGTCCGTGAACCCGCCTCGGATCTCGAGGAGCTTGAGGAAATTCCTGTGATGCGGGCCAGTGAGCAGGAAGTGAGGGACAAGGTGCTCGATGCCCATCGTGTGCTCATGAGTCTCAACAGCCACAACCGGGAAGAGTTCCGGAACCTGGTGAGAGCGCTGGAGTGCGAGCCTTGAGCCGAACCAACCACGAACAATAGATCGATTCCATGGAAGCAGTCCATCAGATAGCCGTACTTGGCGGCGGTAGTTTTGGAACCGCCATTGCCAAGGTCCTTGCCGAAAATGGCTACCCCGTCCGGTTCTGGATGCGTGACCCGGAGCAGGCGGAGCTGATCCGCAACCAGCATGAAAACCCCCGTTATTTCCCGGGGGTCGAGCTGGGTACGCTCATTGAACCCACTACCGATATCGAGGCGGCCATCAGCGGTGCCGAGCTTGTCTTTGTGGCGCTGCCAAGCAAAGTATTCCGTACTGTGATCCATGACTGCGCGCACTGTTTCGAGGCGGGACAGATGGTCGTCAGCACCACCAAGGGCATCGAGCGCATCGGGTTCCGCCTGATGAGTGAAGTCCTGCAGGAGGAATTGCCCGGGGTGCGTGTTGGGGTTCTGAGTGGCCCCAACCTTGCCGGAGAGCTGGTCGCGCACGAACTCACCGCCTCTGTGATTGCCTCGGAAGATCGGAAACTGCGTGAGAGTGTGCAGAAGGTCCTTGGCAATGATTATTTCCGGGTGTACGCCAACCTTGACGTTTACGGTGTTGAACTGGGTGGGGCCCTCAAGAACATCTATGCGATGGTATCGGGGCTGGCCGCGGCACGGGATATGGGCGAGAATACCAAGTCGATGCTGATTACCCGCAGCCTGGCCGAGATGAGTCGCTTCGCGGTGAGCATGGGCGCCAACCCCATGACGTTCCTGGGCCTCTCAGGCGTGGGCGACCTGATCGTCACCTGCACCTCCTCCATGAGCCGCAATTACCGGGTCGGCTATGCCATGGGGAAGGGCGCAACCCTGGATGAGGCGGTGACAGAAATCGGGCAGGTTGCCGAGGGCGTCCGCACGCTGGAACTGGTGCACGAGAAGGCCCTGGAAATGGGCGTTTACATGCCGCTGGTCCGCGGACTCTATGAAGTGCTCTACAATGGCGCTTCCATTAATGATGTGGTCAGCGCCCTGATGAAGGCCGCCCAGAACAGTGATGTCGAGTTCATCCTGCCGCGCCAGACCGATGGGGCGGCCATCTGAGGTCACCCGTGTCTGACCAGCCGCTCCAGGGTGTCCAGGGCCTGCTCCAGGGCCGCGTAAGGCGTGTAGAAGTGGGGTGAGAACCGGATGCCACCACCGCGATTGGCGCAGATTACGTTCTCATTGGCCAGTTCCTGGCACAGCTTGCGATTGTCCATTCCCGCCACGCTGACGGTATAGATGCCCAGCCGACGCGCCGGGCTCTCCGGTGTCACCGGAACCACCCCGGAGATCTGGTCCAGCCCCGAGGCCAGGTGGGCCATCCGCTGATCAATGCGTTCACGCACCTGCTCGAGACCCACCTCCAGCAACAGGTGCGTGCTCGCCTCAAGGGCGTGGGCGCCCAGGAGATTGGGGCTTCCGCACTCGAAGCGGCGGGCATCCGGTGCCGGCTCCCAGTCCTTGCGGTCGTAATTGCCACGATCCGCAACCATGTGCCAGCCGAACTCGTAGAGCTTCAGTCGCTGCCGCCATTCCGGGGATACATAGAAAAACGCCAGGCCCTCCGGACCCAGCATCCACTTGTGGCCATCCGCCATCGCGAAATCAACACAGCAGGCCTGTACATCGAGGGGTTCGGCACCGGCGCTCTGGATGGCGTCCAGGCAGAACAGAATACCCTGACTGCGACAGAGCGCGCCAAGGTGCTCGGCATCGATTCGCAGGCCAGTGCCGTACTGCACGGAGCTCACGGACACCAGCCGAGTGCGTTCATTCAGGGCATCCTCGATGGCACCTTCCGGCGTCGCATCAGCACGGTCAATATCTGCCACCCGCAGGGTAACGCCCCGGTCTTTCAACGCTTCCCAGACAATGCGGTTGGAAGGAAATTCCTGACTGGTAATAACGACTTCGTCACCTTCCCGCCAGTCAATACCGGCCGCGACCATGGACAGCGCCTCGGAGGTGTTCTTGCACAGCGCTATATCCGTCGCGGCGGGTGCATTGATCATCTGCGCCAGGTTGTGGCGGAGTTGATCCTCGACGCTCAGCCAGCGAGGATAATGGGTTGCGCCGATGCGGCTGTTTTCCACCGCGAAGCGGACAACCGCATCGCTGGCACTCTTGGGCCACGGCGCCACTGCGGCATGGTTGAGGTAGGCCAGACCCGTGTCCAGCGGAAACTCGTCCTGTAACCGGGCGGCGGTGATTCCGTTACTCATCAACATTCTCCATGACGATCATTGAAGCCTTTGTCACTGCCCTATAGTATGCGCCATGCTGGCGCACGCAGTCGGCGCCCGATGGAGCGGCGGAGGACTTTGAGTATGACTGACGAACCCAGTGACCAGGCTGAACTGGCCCGGCAATTCGAACATGTTGCCCGACTGGATACAACCGGCGACAGCCCGCCCGTGGAGGACTGGGATCCGGCGTTCACCGGCGATCTGGATCTTTTGATTGCCCGGGATGGGCGCTGGTTCTACCAGGGGCGTGAAATGCAACGCCAGCGCCTGAAAAAGCTCTTCGCCAGCATCATGCGCCGCGAAACGGACGGTGAATACTATCTGCTCACGCCCGTCGAGAAATACCGGATCAGGGTCGAGGACGCGCCATTCATTGCCCACAGCCTGGAAATCGAAGGGGAGGGCAATGCCCGCATACTCTGGTTCAGGACCAACATGGAGGATGTGTTTGCGCTGGGCGAGGCTCATCCACTGGTGGTGCGCCGTAATACGGAAACCGGTGAAGAGGTTCCCTACGTCCTGGTCAAGCGCAATTTGGAAGCCCGCGTGGAGCGTAATGCCTTCTACCATCTCACCGAGTTGGCCGAGTTGCAGAAAATTAATGGCCGCACCCACCACGGCGTGACGAGCCAGGGAAGTTTCTTTTCACTCGGTGAAGCCGAATGACGCGGTTTTCAAACGACCAGTCATGGCATATCATAGTTCTGGGCGCCTATATTGAAAAGGCAACCATTGCGTTGCGGATCGTCGTAAGTCCCTCTGTACAGGCCGCTGTTCAGCAACACTTTCGATCCACCGCATTACTTAATTACGACGTTTCTGTCCCACACGCAAGGAGTCAACATGACCGAACCCCGTGTCGTCACTATTCACTACACCCTCAAGAACGATGAGGGCGAAGTTCTGGATTCTTCCCAGGAGCGCGAGCCTCTGAGCTACTTGGAAGGCGCACAGAACATCATCAGCGGCCTCGAAGAAGCGCTGACTGAAAAAGGCCAGGGTGATGAAGCCCAGGTTTCACTGGATCCGGAAAACGCCTATGGCGAAGTGCGTGAAGAGCTGGTGCAGCCGGTTCCGAGTTCCGCATTTGAAGGTGTAGAGAAGGTTGAGCCGGGCATGCAGTTCCAGGCGGAGACCCCCGGAGGTCCGCAGATCGTGCGCGTTGTATCCGTCGAAGATGAGACGGTGACCATTGATGCCAACCATCCGCTGGCTGGCCAGCGCCTGCATTTTGACGTCGAAGTCGTGGATACCCGCGAGCCGTCCGACGAAGAAAAAGAGCACGGCCACGCTCACTGATCAGCCTTCTGACTGATCCGGAACGAAAAAAGGCGACCCGAGGGTCGCCTTTTTTTACGTCTGAACCGGCCCTTTACATGTTCGGGTAATTCGGGCCGCCGCCACCTTCGGGTACCACCCACTGGATATTCTGGGCCGGGTCCTTGATGTCACAGGTCTTGCAGTGGACGCAGTTCTGGGCGTTGATCTGGAACTTTTTACCACTGCCGTCCTCGGCATCAACCACCTCGTAAACACCGACAGGGCAGTAGCGTTGCGCCGGCTCGTCGTACTTCGGCAGGTTGTCCCGGATTGGCACCTCCGGATCCTTCAGCTTCAGGTGACTGGGCTGGTCCTCTTCATGGTTGGTGTTCGACATGAAGGCGGACGAGAGCCGATCGAAGGTGATGCTGTTATTCGGTTTAGGGTACTCGAGTTTTTTGCACTCGGAAGCCGGTTTCAGCGTCGCGTAATCCGGTGTGGTGTCGTGGAAGGTGAACGGCAGGCTGCGATGCAGGATGTTCTGCTCGAGAAACGCAATACCGCCGCCGATGACCGTGCCGTACTTGTGCATCGCCGGGCTGAAGTTGCGCTCATCAAACAGCTCCTTATACAACCAGCTGTTCCTGAACTTCTCCGCAAAGGCGGTCAGATCCTCGCCCTCGGATTCTTTCCGGATCGCCTCGAACACCGTCTCGGCGCCAAGCATTCCGGACTTCATCGCGGTGTGGGAGCCCTTGATCTTGGACGAGTTCAGCGTGCCCGCGTCACAGCCCAGAAGCAGGCCGCCCGGGAAGCTCATCTTGGGCAGGCTGTTGAAGCCGCCCTTGGTAATGGCTCGGGCGCCATAGGCAACCCGCTTACCACCTTCCAGGTGCTGCTTGATGGTCGGATGCAGCTTCATCCGCTGGAACTCCTCAAAGGGAGACACATACGGATTAGAGTAGGAGAGATCCGTAATCAGCCCCACATAGACCTGACCGTTCTCCAGGTGGTACAGGAAGCCACCGCCGGTGCTTCCGCTTTCGGACAGGGGCCAGCCCGCCGTATGGATCACAAGACCCGGCTCGTGCTTCGAGGGGTCGATGTCCCAGAGTTCCTTGATGCCGAGGCCGTAATGCTGCGGGTCCTTGCCCTCGTCGAGGTTGAACCGGCTCAGCAGGTCTTTACCAAGGTGGCCACGGCAACCCTCGCTGAACAGCGTGTACTTGGCGCGCAACTCCATGGGCGGCATATAGCTGTCCTTCTGGGACCCGTCCTTGGCAATACCAAATTCACCGGTAACAATGCCCTTGACCACGTCGTTCTCGTCATAGAGCACCTCGGCCGCCGGGAATCCGGGGTAGATCTCGACACCCAGCGCTTCCGCCTGCTCACCCAGCCAGCGGCACAGATTCGCCAGGCTGATGATGTAGTTGCCATCATTGTGCATGCTGCGGGGAACGAAGGCGCCGGGCGCCTTGGTGGCGTTTTCCGGGCCACGCAGGAAAAAGATATCATCCCGGGTGACCGGCGTGTTCAGCGGCGCACCACGTTCCTTCCAGTCCGGGAAGAGCTCATTGAGACTTGTGGGCTCGAAAACAGTGCCGGCGATGATGTGAGCGCCAACCTCGGATCCTTTCTCAACAACACAGACAGTAAGTTCCTGTTCCGCTTCGTTCGCCAACTGCTGCAGGCGGCAGGCCGCCGAGAGCCCGGCCGGTCCCGCGCCAACAATCAGGACGTCAAACTCCATCGATTCGCGTTCCACGACAATCTCCTCAAGCTTCTCAATGGGCAATGTATAGCTTTACATTGCCATAGGATATATCATCATGGGAATCAAACAAACGTTTGTTTGAATTTTGAGCCGGCAGGACGCCGTCATGGGGCTATTGACCCCCCTGGGTTTTGTCGTCAGTATTAGGGCGCTTTTTGCCGCCCGCATTGCAGGCAACAACCCCTCGCGTCTCCAGCACCGCGCTGCGCGAGCACGGAACACGTTTTAAACCCATCGTCACAAACGAGGAATCTATGAAGGTTCTGGTCGCTGTAAAACGAGTGATTGACTATAACGTCAAGGTTCGCGTCAAGCCGGATAACACCGGGGTGGACCTGGCAAATGTGAAAATGGCAATGAATCCGTTCTGCGAGATTGCCGTTGAAGAAGCGGTCCGTCTCAAGGAGAAGGGCATCGCCTCCGAGATTGTTGCGGTCACCATTGGCCCGAAAGTCACCCAGGAACAGCTGCGCACCGCGCTGGCGCTGGGTGCCGACCGGGCGATTCAGGTGGAGACCGACGAAGAGGTCCAGTCCCTGGATGCCGCCAAGATGCTCAAGGCCGTGGTCGATAAGGAAGAACCCAACCTTGTGATCATGGGCAAGCAGTCCATCGACACGGACAACAACCAGACCGGCCAGATGCTCGCTCAGCTGGCGGGCATGCCTCAGGGCACCTTCGCATCCGAGGTTGACGTTGAGGGCGAGAAGGTCAAGGTAACCCGTGAAATCGACGGTGGTCTGCTCACCGTTTCGCTGAACCTGCCTGCGGTGGTAACGACCGACCTGCGACTCAACGAGCCGCGTTACGCGTCGCTTCCCAACATCATGAAAGCCAAGAAGAAGCCGCTGGAAACCGTCAGCCCGGCAGACCTTGGTGTCGAAGCCGCACCACGCCTGAAAACGCTCAAGGTTGAAGAACCGCAGCCGCGCCAGCCCGGCATCAAGGTTGAGAGCGTGGAAGAGCTTGTCGACAAACTGAAGAACGAAGCGAAGGTGATTTAAATGAGTACACTGGTTATTGCGGATCACAACAAGGGTGAGCTCACCGGGTCTACTCTCAGTGTCATCGCTGCTGCCAAAGCGGTTGGTGGGGACATTGACGTTCTGGTTGCCGGCAAGGACATTGGTTCCGTCGCCGAGCAGGCGGCCAAGGCTGAAGGCGTGAGCAAGGTGCTCGCGGCTGATAATGACGCCTACGGCCATCAGCTGGCGGAAAACCTGAGCCTGCTGATCGCCGAGCTCGCGAAGAACTACAGCCATGTGATGTCGTCCGCCGGTTCGGTGGGCAAGGACACCATGCCACGCGTCGCGGCCCTGCTTGACGTGGCTCAGGTATCCGAGATTATGGCGGTGCAGTCCGAAGATACTTTCCAGCGGCCCATCTACGCGGGTAACGCCATCGCTACAGTGCAGTCCTCGGACAGCATCAAGGTCATCACCGTGCGGACCACCAGCTTCGACCCGGTCGCTGCCGAGGGTGGCTCAGCTTCCATCGAATCCGTGGATTCTGCGCACGATGCCGGCATCTCCGAGTTCGTCAGCGAAGAGCTGGCCGAATCCGATCGCCCGGATCTCGCGTCCGCGGATATAGTCATTTCTGGTGGCCGCGGCATGCAGAGCGGCGACAACTTCAGAATCATCGAGTCCGTCGCGGACCTGCTTGGAGCCGCCGTTGGCGCATCCCGTGCGGCTGTGGACGCAGGCTTTGTGCCCAACGACATGCAGGTCGGCCAGACCGGCAAGATCGTGGCGCCGAACCTGTACATCGCCGTGGGCATCTCCGGTGCCATCCAGCACCTGGCCGGCATGGGCGAGTCGAAGGTGATTGTTGCGATCAACAAGGACGAGGACGCGCCGATCTTCCAGGTGGCGGACTACGGCCTGGTGGCAGACCTGTTCGAAGCCGTTCCGCAGCTTGAGCAAGAGCTGAAAAAGGTTGTCTGAGGCTATTACAGTCGTTCCAGGTCAACCCTGAAAAAGCCGCCCCGTCATTGGGGCGGCTTTTTTCGTTGGGGGCTCCCCTTATCGACACCTGCGCTGGCAGTGGGTAATCTTTCCTGGTTTATGAAAGAGCAAAAAAGTAAGCGGACAGGTCTTTCCAGAACACGCTGTAAATACGTCCCTGTACGCTCGCCTCCGCCATCCATGGCTCCGGACGGTTCTGGAAAGACCTGTCCGCTTACTTTCTTGCTCTCTATTTAGGTGCACGCCATTGCTCCGGTCCTTCTTCTATGTCCTTCAGTAATGCACTGATCTTTCTTGGAAAACTGAAAGACAGCCTGCGTGATCTCCTGCCAGTTGTGCTGGTGGTGGGGATTTTCCAGGTTGCTGTGGTCCAGAAACCGCTGCCTGAGGGCGTGTCGCTCGTCGATCTCACCCTGGGGTTGGGGTTTGTCATCGTTGGGCTGACCTTTTTCGTTCAGGGTCTCCAGCAGGGGCTTTTTCCGCTCGGGGAGGGGCTTGCCCGGGAGCTGGTCAGCCGGGGCTCGGCGTTCTGGCTCTTTGTCTTTGCGTTTACGCTCGGCTTTGGGTCCACCATTGCCGAGCCGGCCCTGATTGCGGTTGCCGGCCAGGCAGCCATTATGGTTTCCCAGTCCGGGTTGATTGAGGCTTCCGAGGCGGCGCAGGCGACGTTTGCCGTCACACTGCGTCTGGTTGTCGCGGTTGCCGTCGGTGCGGCTGTAAGCCTGGGCGTTCTGCGGATCCTCAAGGGATGGCCGCTGCACCTGATCATCATTGGTGGCTATGTCATCGTGCTGATCCTGACGCTCCTGGCCCCGGCCGAGATCGTGGGCATTGCCTATGACTCCGGTGGCGTCACCACCTCCACCATCACGGTTCCGCTTGTAACCGCTCTCGGCGTTGGCCTGGCCACTGCCATCAAGGGGCGGAATCCGGTACTGGATGGCTTCGGGCTGATTGCGTTTGCTTCGGTTATGCCGATTATCTTCGTGCTCGTGTTCGGCATTGTCGCATTCGAGGGAGGCTGAGATGGAGCTTGTAAATACCTTCGGATCAACGATTGTCGATGTGGCGCCTATCATCGCGATTGTGTTTGGCTTCCAGTACCTGGTGATCAAGAAGCCCATCGCTCATCTCAAGGAAGTTATCGCGGGGTTTGTGCTGGTGGTGATCGGCCTCGCGCTCTTCCTGGTGGGCCTGGACATGGCACTGTTTCCCATTGGGGAGATGATGGCGACCCAGCTGGTATCCGAGGATTTCCTCCCGCCCATCGAGGCGGGTGTATCCCGACACTGGAGCGACTATTACTGGGTCTACCTGTTCGCGTTCGCGATAGGCGCCTCAACCACCATCGCCGAACCTTCCCTGATTGCCGTATCGATCAAGGCGGCGGAGGTGTCACGGGGTACCATTGACCCGTTCTGGCTCCGTATTGCGGTGGCGCTGGGTATGGCCGCTGGTATCACGCTCGGCGCCTGGCGCATTGTCACAGGTTATCCCCTGTACTGGTTTGTGCTCGGTGCCTACATCCTGGTGATCATCCAGACCCTGCTGGCACCCAGGAATATCATTCCGCTTGCCTATGACTCGGGTGGTGTCACCACCTCAACCATAACGGTTCCGGTAATTACGGCCCTGGGCCTGGGTCTGGCGAGTGCCATACCGGGGAGGGGTCCGATTCTTGATGGATTCGGGATGATTGCGCTGGCCTGCCTCTTCCCTATCATAACGGTTATGGGCTATGCGCAGATCGCTCAACACCAAGCGCGCAAACAAGGGGCACTGACTGGAGAACACCCGAAATGACAGTGAAGCTCGTCGTGGCCATTGTTGGCCCGGAGAAGACCGATAACCTGATGGATATTGCCCGTAGCGCGGGCGCCACCGGTGCGACCATTCTTGCAAATGGGCGCGGTGAGGGGATGTTCCGGAAAAAAGGGGTGCTTGGACTGGAGCTGACCCAGCAGCGCGACGTGTTGCTTTTCCTGGTGCCTGAAGCTCGCAGCCAGGGGGTGCTGGACTGTCTCGTCGAGGCGGGCGAGTTCGATGATTCGCCCGAGACCGGCGTTGCCTTTCTGCTTGATGTTGAGCAGGTGCACGGCCTTCGTGGCCAGTTCGGGCCGGACTCCGAGTAATTCCGGGGGTTGCGGGCTCAGGCGGTGCTGGCGGCAATGCGCTCGACGGCCTGGTCCGCAGCGTCGCTGTAGGGGTGCAGGATCAGGGTGCTCCCCAACCCGCGCAGCTCCTGCTCATGGTCGCGATTCTGGGTCCGGATTGCGACAGACCCTCTATAACCTTTCTCGCGCAGAGAACTGAGTATTGTGCGGTTGACGCCATGGTCAGGAAGCGCACTGATCACCCAGTTGGCATCGTGGATGGGAAGCTCCGTAAGGAACTCCGGATCCTCGGCGTCGCCATAATGCACAGGGTAGGGGGCCGCGCCAACCTCCCGGATTGCTACCGGGTCGAAATCAACCCCGAGAACCCTTAAACCCTGCTGGTGGAGCCCTTCTGCCACCCTGCTGCCAAAACGCCCCAGACCGAACACAATGACATCCGGGCGGCTACCGTCTCCGCTGGTCTGAAGACGATCCTCCATATAGGGCGCCTTGCGTTCGAAGATCCGTAATCCTGGCGCGAGCCGGTCATAGAGCTGGTGCGAGTAGAGGATCATATAGGTTGAGGTGCCGATGGTGATCAACGCGACCAGCGTGATCAAACCGGCAACATCTGCATCAATATGGCCCACCGTTACACCCAGTGACGCCAGTATGAGCGAGAACTCGCTGATCTGCGCCACCGCCAGGCCGGACAGAAAGCTCGTATGACGACGGAACCCCATGGTGCCCATGATGGCCATGACGATCATGGGATTGCCGACAAGCACAAACGCGGACAGGAGCAGGGCGAGTGGCACCTGCGCCCCCAGAACACCCAGATCAAACTGGGCACCGAGGGATATGAAAAAGAACAGCAGGAGAAAGTCCCGGACACTGACCAGCCGGGAGCCTATGGCCTCGCGATAGGGGGTGGACGCCAGTGCCACGCCCCCAAGGAAGGCACCAACCTCCTTGCTGAAGCCGATCAGGTCGCCAAGTGCTGCCATGCCGATGGCCAGGGCGATGGAGAAAAGAACCAGAAGCTCCGAGGAGCGCGCGATCTGCGGCACCAGCCAGGGCAATACATAGCGCATGAGCACTCCGACACCGAGCAGCAGAGCGATTCCGCTGAGCAGTACCCGGACGAACTCAAGGCCAGCCGAACTCTCACTTCCCATGGCGCCGAACGCGGTGATCGTGATCATGGTCAGGATGACCATGATGTCCTGAACAATCAGGAAGCCAATAGCGATGCGGCCGTGCAGGGAGTCGATCTCACGCTTGTCGGAGAGCAGCTTGACGATGATGATGGTGCTCGAGAAGCTCATGCCAGCGGCGACATAAAGGGACGGCACTACCGCCAGGCCGAATGCCTGGCAGATGAGGAAGACGAGCGTCGCCGTGAATGCGATCTGCCCCAGCCCCGTGGCAAGGGCAACGGGCCCCATGGTCCGGATCAGGTGCAGATCCAGCTTGAGGCCGACCAGGAATAGCAGAACCGCAATACCAAACTCCGCCAGCAGCTCCATGGCCTCGCCGTGCTCAACCAGGCCCAGGGCCGGAGGGCCGATAAGAATACCGACCGCGATGAAGGCAACGATCAGCGGCTGGCGCAAGCGGGTTGCGATAAAGCCAATGGTGACCGAGATCACCAGCAGCACCGCAAATTCCTTGAACAGACTTGGAAACTCCATTGGGCACAGCCTCTGCAATCGCACGATTCCGGGATGACTCCCGAATGATGCTATAATCCCGCGCCTGAATAAAGAACACCGCATCATTTGCTCTTATGCCGCAGAAACAGGCGCTTGAATGTTAATAGAAGTTGTATCGCTCTCCTTTGCCTTTGTCTTTGGTCTTCTGGTACGACAGGTTGGGTTGCCGCCACTGGTTGGCTTCCTGGCCGCAGGCTTCGCACTGAATGCCTACGGGCCGGCCGTGGGCCTGCCCCAGGGGGCGGGTCCGTTTCTTGACCACGTTGCCCACCTGGGCGTACTGCTGCTTCTTTTCAGCGTCGGGCTCAAGCTCAAGCTGAAGAACCTGATTGAACCTGCGGTTATCGGGGGCGCGGCGCTGCATTTTGTGTTCAGCGTCGGCCTGTTCAGTCTGGGAATTTTCTATTTCCTGGAAATTGGGCAGGGGGATGGCCTGCTGCTCGCGACCGCTCTGGCATTCTCGAGCACCGTTCTCGCCGCCAAGGTCCTTGAAGCCAAGGGCGAGCTGCGATCCTTCCACGGTCGCGTTGCCATCGGCATCCTCATCATCCAGGATCTGATTGCGCTCGCGGTACTCAGCATTGCCGGTGACCAAAGCCCCTCTATCTGGTCGCTTCTGGTGCTGGGGCTCCCCCTGCTCAGGCCGGTTCTCCATTGGTTGATGGATCTGGCTGGCCACGAGGAACTGCTGGTTCTGATGGGGGTGGTCTTCGCGGTTGCAGTGGGTGGCTACGGGTTCGAAGTGGTGGGCCTCAGCCCTGAACTGGGGGCACTGGCGATGGGCGTGCTTCTGGCAAACCACCCGCGTGCCCAGGAGCTCTCCCACGCACTCTGGAGCCTGAAGGAAATCCTGCTGATCGGCTTTTTCCTGCAGATCGGCATGTCGGGGCTTCCTGGCCATGACGCGCTGGTGTTTGCCCTGGTCATGGGCCTGGTCATGCCGTTGAAGGGACTGCTCTTCTTTGCGCTCCTTGCATTGCTGCGTCTGCGGGCCCGTAACGCCTTCCTGGGCGCGCTGAGCCTGACCTGTTACAGCGAGTTCGGGCTGATCGTGGCTTCCGGTGTGCTCGAGGAGTGGCTGGTACCGCTGGCCATCACCGTGGCGGTCTCGTTCGTGATTGCCGCGCCCCTCAATCGGATGGCCCATCCCATCTTTGATCGGCTTGAACCGCGTCTCAGGCAGCTTGAACGCAGGAGCGCCCATCCCGATGAGCAGCCCGTCTCCATTGGCGACGCTGAAATCCTGATCGTGGGAATGGGGCGGACCGGTCTCGCGGCCTTCAGTGCCATGGAAGGAGGTGGTCTGACGGTCGTCGGGATGGATGCGGACCCTGACAAGGTCGAGAAGCATCGAAAGAATGGTCGTAATGTGGCCTATGCGGACGCCGAAGATATCGAACTCTGGCAGGGCCTGGACTTTACTGGCCTGCGGGCCGTGGTCCTGACCATGCCGCACCTTGAAGGCAAGCTGGTAGCAACACGCAACCTCCGCAAGATGGGCTTCACGGGGCCCATCGTTGCCAATACGTTCCATGACGATGAAACGGAACCACTGCGGCGGGCTGGGGCCTCCGAAACCTACCAGTCCATGGCCGGTGCCGGGATTGGCATCGCGGACAAGACCCGGGAGGCACTGGCCCTGAAGGTTGCCTGCTGAGCCTGTGCGGGCTTACGCGTTAAGCTCGGGGCGGTCTGCAAAATGCTCAAGCGCTTCCGGATTGGCCAGGGCGTCGCGGTTCTTCACGGGCTCGCCGTGGATCACGTTGCGAACGGCCAGTTCCACGATCTTGCCGCTCAGGGTGCGGGGGATGTCCGGCACCTGAAGGATCTTTGCCGGCACATGGCGCGGCGTCGTGTTGGCGCGGATGGTATCCCGAATGGTCTGGCTCAGTGTCTCATCCAGTTCCGCGCCCTCCCTGAGACGCACAAACAGCACCACCCGCTGATCATCGCCCCATTGCTGACCGATGGCGATGGATTCCAGAATCTCATCCAGCTTCTCGACCTGGCGGTAGATCTCGGCGGTACCGATACGCACGCCGCCCGGATTCAGCACAGCATCCGCACGCCCATGGATCACCACGCCCCGCTGGGCCGGGGTTGTCTCCGTTGCGGAATGCTCCCGGATCTCGCCGAAATCGCCGTGGGCCCAGACACCTGGAAATTGCGCGAAGTAAGCCTTGTGGAAGCGTTCGCCATCAGGGTCATTCCAGAATCCGATGGGCATGCAGGGGAAGGGCTGGCGACACACCAGCTCGCCTTTCTCTTCGGTAACGGATTCTCCATTGTCATTGAAGATGGCGACATCCATTCCCAGTCCGATGCACTGGAGTTCCCCCCGGTAGACAGGGAGTATTGGATTGCCCAGCGCAAAACAGGACACGATATCGGTTCCCCCGGAAATGCTGGCCAGACAAAGATCCTGCTTGATGGCGCTGTAAACGTAGTCAAAGCTCTCGTGCGCCAGGGGACTGCCCGTGGAAAGGACCGCGCGCAGCGGCCCCAGCGCATGGGTCTCCGCCGGCTTCAGTCCATTCTTCTCACAGGCCGCGTAGAACTTGGCACTGGCCCCGAACACGCTAATGCCATGCTCCTCCGCCAGGTTCCAGAGCACCTCCGTTTCGGGCGCCATGGGTGAGCCGTCGTAGAGCAGGGCAGTAGCCCCCGTGGCCAGCGTACTCACCAGCCAGTTCCACATCATCCAGCCGCAGGTGGTGTAGTAGAACACCACGTCATCCCGGCCCACATCCGTATGCAGCCCCAACTCCTTAAGATGCTGGAGCAGGGTGCCACCCACACCATGAACGATGCACTTCGGTGCGCCGGTGGTGCCGGAGGAATAGAGGATGTAGAGCGGATCGTCGAACGCCACCGGCGTGAAGCCCGCCGCGGGCTCCTCGGACAGCGCGTCAGTCCAGCTGACCGCGCCCTCGGCCTCGTCCCACGGAAAATCACCCTGATTATCGATATGGATGCGCAGCGCCAGCCCCGGCAGCTCTCCAGCGAGCGCATCAATGCGTTCCCGGGTATCGAACTTCTTGCCGTTGTACTGGTAGCCATTCACGGCAATCAGCACCTTGGGCTCAATCTGCCCGAAGCGCTCCAGCACCCCCTGATAACCAAAATCCGGCGAACAGGAAGACCAGACAGCCCCGAGACGGGCCGTGGCCAGCATGCCGATAACCGCCTCCAGGCCATTGGTCACAAACCCAGCAACCCGATCCCCCTTGGTAACCCCGTAAGCCTGGAGCGTGCCAGCCAGCCGGGCACTGAGCTCACGCAACTCACCGTACGTCAGCTGCCGCCCCCGGCCGTCTTCACGTTGCTCAATAAGGGCAACCTTATCGGGCTCGCCGCGCAGCAGATTCTCGGCGAAATTCAGCTTGGCCCCACCAAACCACTTGGCCCCGGGCATCTGATCACCATTCTCAAGAATCCGGCCCGGCTGGTATTGCCCCCGGACATCGAAAAACTGCCAGATGCTCTCCCAGAATGCCTCCGGGTTCTCCACCGACCACCGATGCAGCCCCTCATAGCCTTCCGGTATCGAATACCCCTTATCAGCCTCGAGCCAATTCCGGAAGCGCGTAATACGTGCGTTCTGAATGCGTTCTTCTGAAGGCGTCCACATTGGTGCCATGGTCATCGGTAGATCTCCAGTTAGGTGCGTGGGGCGGGTGCTGGGACCTTCTTCAGGAGCCGCTGTAAATACGTCCCTGTACGCTCGCCAGCCACCATCCATGGTGGCTGAGCGCTCCTGAAGAAGGTCCCAGCACCCGCCCTTCGTTATTCTGTGCAGGTCGCCAAAAAAGAAAGAGTCAGCGTAACCCGATATCTATCGAGGAGGGAGTGGGGACTGCTTTTCAGGACCGTCTTTTGCCATGGATGGCAAAAGCGAGCTTACAGGGATGTATTCACAGCGTGTCCTGAAAAGCAGTCCCCACTCCCTCCGAAACGCACAAATCAAGCAGTCTTAGAGCCAAGAGCCTGAGCCACCCGAGAAGGTGACGACTTGCCGAGATGCCCGCAGATCGCCTGCCCAACCTCAAAAACCCGATCAAGGCTCACGCCAGTCTCCAGCCCCTGCCCATCCAGCATATACAACAGATCCTCAGTCGCCAGATTCCCGGAAGCCCCATATGCATAAGGGCAGCCGCCAAGCCCCGCCACCGCGCTGTCAAAGATGCGAACGCCACGCTCCAGCCCCGTCAGCACATTCGCCAACGCCTGCCCATAGGTATCGTGACAGTGCAGGGCCAGCCGCGCCACCGGAACCACCGGCAGGACCGCATCCAGGACCCGGTTGATCTCCAGAGGCCGGGCAACGCCTATGGTATCGCCCAATGAGATGTCATCCACCCCCATTGCCATCATTTTTTCACAGACATGGGCTACGGCCGCGGGCTCAATAGGCCCCGCGTAGGGGCAGCCTACGATGCACGAAACGTAACCGCGCACCGAGTAACCAGCGTCCTTGGTTTGCTTCATGAGGGGCGCAAAGCGTTCCAGGCTCTCATCCACGGTGCAGTTGATGTTTTTCCGGGCGAAGGCATCGGACGCCGCTGTGAAGAAGGCGAGGCGGTCGATGCCCTCAACGGCCAGCGCGGCATCCAGGCCCTTCTGGTTGGGCACCAGAGCTTCCACGGAAAGGCCGGGGCGGCGGGCGATGGCCTGGATGACCGAATCGGTGTCCGCCATCTGGGGCACCCATTTTGGGGACACGAAGCTGCCGGCTTCGATGCGGTTCAGCCCCGCTTCTGACAGGGCGTTGAACCACTGGGCACGGAGGCTTGCGGGCACTGCTGTGGCTTCGTTCTGCAAACCGTCGCGCAGGCCGACTTCGACGATTTCTACGTGGTCGGTCATTGCGATGCTCCCGACTCGTCCGCTTCGAAGGAGAGCAGAGTGTGCCCTGAGTTCAGGTTTTCGTCCTGGCTGCAGAAGAGTTCGGTTACCACACCGTCTGCCGGCGCGGTAACCGTGTGCTCCATCTTCATCGCTTCCATGACCACCAGTTGCTGGCCCACCTTAACGCGGTCGCCCGCCTGGCAGTGCAGGGCGACGACGCGGCCGTGCATGGGGGCGGTGAGGCTGCCGGTATCGGCCTCGGCCAGGTCGATTTCCGGGTGGTTCACGCGCACCTGCCAGGACTCGCCAAAGGCGAAGAGGGCAACACCTGCCGGGGGCTGGCCGATGGCGGTCAGTTCCAGTTCGCGTCGCTTACCGGTCGTGCTCTGGATGCTCAGGCTCCGGGTTGTTCCGTCGCCCCGCCAATGGACCTCAATGGTATCGTCCTCTTGCCGGATCCGGACGGACCCGCTGCCGTCACGCGTAGGGGCCGGCCAGTAATCCAGGATGTGACGCTCGCCGCTGTGAATTTCGGCTCGTTGCCAGCCTTCGCCGGACAGTCGCCATCCGGTCAGGGTGTCCCAGGGATCCTGGCTCGTCGCTTGGATTGCGAGCTGAAGCCAGAGCCAGCCGACCAGTCCCAGCACCCGTTGCTCGCTGTCCGTAAGGGGCCGCGTCATGAGATCGCCTTCATGCAGTTGCACAAAATCCGTTCGTAACTCGCTGTCACGAAAGGATTCATGATTGATGATCCGGCTCAGGTAACCGAGGTTGCAGGCAAAGCCGGCCAGGTGATATCGGGTGAGGGCGCTGCTCAGTCGTTGCAGCGCCTTATCCCGTGTGTCGCCATGGGCGATAACCTTGGCCAGCATGGGATCGTAGTGGTTGGAGACGGTCTGCCCACTCGCGATGCCGGAATCGACCCGGATACCCGCCTGATTCATGGGTTCATTCAGGTAGCTGATACGCCCGCAGGTTGGCAGGAAACCATGGTCCGGGTCCTCGGCATAGACGCGGGCTTCAACGGCATGTCCTTGACGAGTGATGTCAGTTTGCTGCCAAGGCAGGTATTCACCGAGTGCCACGCGGATCTGCCATTCAACCACATCCAGTCCTGTGATCGCCTCAGTAACCGGGTGCTCGACCTGCAGGCGTGTATTCATCTCCATGAAGTAGAAGTTGCCATCGGGCCCCAGGAGAAACTCCACCGTGCCCGCGCTGCGGTAACCAATGGCCTCGCCGCAGCGCAGGGCGGCCCCGGTCATGGCTTCGCGGGTGGCCTCGGTCAAATCCGGGGCGGGGGCTTCCTCGATGATCTTCTGGTGGCGGCGCTGGATGGAGCAGTCCCGGTCGAAGAGGTGGATGCCGTTGCCGTGGTGGTCGAAAAGGACCTGGACCTCCACATGGCGAGGTTCATCCACAAAGCGTTCGAGCAGCAGGCGGTCGTCGCCGAAGGCGGCTTTGGCTTCGCGTTTCACCCCGTCCAGGGCGTTTTCGAGGTCGTCGATATCCCGGACCACGCGCATGCCCTTGCCACCTCCGCCGGCGCTGGCCTTGATGAGCAGCGGCATGCCCATGGCCTCGGCTTCTGTCCTGAGCCGTTCCAGGGACTGGTCCTCGCCGTGGTAGCCGGGGACCAGGGGAACACCCGCCTTTTCCATCAGAGTCTTGGCGGCGGTCTTGTCACCCATGGCCGCGATGGCCTCGGCCCCCGGGCCGACGAACCGGATGCCCTCGTTGTGGCAGCGCTCCGAGAAGGTGGTGTTCTCTGACAGGAACCCGTAGCCGGGGTGGATCAGGCCCGCGCCCGCTTTATGGGCCGCTTCGAAGATCCGATCCTGGTTCAGGTAGGACTCGGTTGCCACCGCCGGGCCGATGGGGTAGGCGTGGTCGGCTTCCCGCACAAAGGGGGCGTTGGCGTCCGCATCCGAATAGACGGCAACCGTGGTCAGCCCCATGGCTCGCCCGGTCCGGATGATCCGGCTGGCGATTTCCCCGCGATTGGCAACAAGCAGGGTATGGCCGGTCATGCGGGTCACTCCGAACGCCATTTGGGATTATCCTTGTGAAAGAAGGCGCGCAGGCCTTCCTGGCCCTCGGCGCCGGTCCGCGTGGCGGCGATCATCTCCGCCGTGAACTCATGAACCGCGTCGTACCCTGCAGGATTATCAAGGCGTTGCAGCAGTTTCTTGCAGTGGGTCTGGGCATCCGGGCCGCCCTGGAGCAGGGCATGGCAGATGGCCTCAACCCCTTCATCCAGTGTTTCGTTAGCCATCACTTCGTGCACCAGTCCCAGGTCCCGGGCGGTGTCCGCGTCCATGAGCTCGGCGGTAAGCATGTAGCGCCGGGCCTGGCGGTGACCCATGGCCCGGACCACATAGGGGCCAATGGTTGCCGGCACCAGGCCCAGGCGCACTTCACTGAGACAGAAACGCGCGCCGCTCTCGGCCACAGCAATATCCGCACAGCAGATCAGTCCCAGTGCCCCACCGAAGGCCGCACCCTGGACCCGGGCGATGACGGGCTTGGTGATTTGGTCCAGAGTTCGCATTAGGTTGGCGAGCTGGCGGGCGTCATCGCGGTTTTCCGATTCGCTCATGGCGGCGGTGGCGCGCATCCATTCCAGGTCCGCGCCAGCCGAAAAGTGCTTGCCTGAAGCAGCGAGGATGACAACGCGTACCTCCGGGTCCTTTTCCGCGTCGCTGAAGGCGCCGGTCAGCTCGGCAATCACCGCCGCGTCGAAGGCGTTGCGCTTGTCCGGGCGGTTCAGCGTAATCCGCCTTACCCCCCTGGGTTCGTCGTCCTGCAGGACGGTTTGCGGGCGTTGTGTCATGGATCGCTCCTTACATCCGGAAGATGCCGTAGCGGGTATCCTGCTCGGGGGCGTTGAGAGCCGCCGACAGGCTCAGTGCGATAACGTTGCGGGTCTGGACCGGATCGATTATGCCGTCGTCCCAGAGGCGTGCGCTGGCGTAGTAGGGGTGGGACTGGCGCTCGAACTGGTCAATCACTGGCTGCTTGAAGGCCTGCTCGTCCTCATCGGACCAGCTTTCCCCCTGGCGCTCCAGCGCATTGCGCTTCACATCCGCCAGTACGCCGGCGGCCTGCTCCCCGCCCATGACGGCAATGCGCGCGTTCGGCCACATGAACAGCATGCGTGGCTCGTAGGCCCGGCCGCACATCCCGTAGTTCCCGGCGCCGAAGCTGCCGCCGATGATGACGGTGAACTTGGGCACACCGGCACAGGCCACGGCGTTCACCAATTTGGCGCCATGCCGAGCGATCCCACCCTGTTCCGCGTCCCGCCCAACCATGAAACCGGTGATGTTTTGCAGGAAGATCAGAGGAATGCCGCGCTGGCAGCACAGCTCCACGAAATGCGCACCCTTGGAGGAGGAGTCAGAAAAGAGGATGCCGTTGTTGGCGATAATGCCCACAGGCATGCCCGCCCAGTGTGCGAAGCCACAGACCAGGGTGGTCCCGAAGCGGGCCTTGAATTCGTCGAACTCGGAGCCGTCCACCAGGCGGGCGATCACTTCCCGCACGTCATAGGGTGTTTTCAGATCCGTGGGGACGATGCCGTAGAGATCCTCGACCGGGTAGAGTGGCTCCCGGGGTTCCCGGGTCTTCAGCCAGTCGCCCTTGTGCCAGTTCAGGTTTCCGATACAAGCCCGCGCCCGTTCCAGGGCGTCCTCCTCGCTTTTCGCGAGATGATCGGCCACGCCGGAAGTGCTGGTATGGATGTCCGCACCGCCCAATTCCTCAGCGGTGACCGTCTCGCCCGTAGCGGCTTTCACCAGGGGAGGGCCGGCCAAATAGACGGTGCTCTGGCCCTCGACCATGATGGCCTCATCTGCCATGGCGGGCACGTAGGCGCCACCGGCGGTGCAGGGACCCATGACCACGGCAATCTGGGGAATCCCTTTCGCGGACAGGTTGGCTTGGCGGAAGAAGATATGGCCGAAATGATCGTGATCCGGAAACACCTCGTCCTGCTGGGGCAGGTTGGCGCCGCCGGAATCCACGAGGTAGATACAGGGCAGGTGGTTCTCGCCGGCAATAGTCTGGGCCCGCAGGTGCTTCTTGACCGTCATCGGGAAGTAGGTGCCGCCCTTAACGGTGGCATCGTTACCCACGATCATGCACTCGACGCCGCGCACCCGGCCGATGCCCGCAACGGCGCCCGCCGCCGGCACTTCGCTTTCGTACACACCGTAAGCCGCCATTGGGCCCACTTCGAGAAAAGGCGACCCCGGATCAAGCAGCCGATTGATGCGCTCACGCACCGGCATCTTACCCTTGGCCCGATGCCGCTCCCGCGCCTTCTCACCACCACCTTCGCGGATGGTCGCCAGGGTGGCGGTCAGGTCGCTGACCAGGCTTTCCATGTGCCGGGTCCGCTCGCGGAAGACGCCCGAGTCCCGGTCAATGGTGGATTCGATCACGCCCATGGGATCACTCCGTCTCCTTGAACAGCTCACGCCCGATCAGCATCCGCCGGATCTCCTGGGTGCCCGCGCCGATCTCATAGAGCTTCGCATCACGCAACAGCCGGCCCGAGGCGTATTCGTTGATGTACCCATTACCACCCAGAATCTGGATCGCCTCAAGCGCCATCTTCGTCGCCTTGTCCGAGCAGTAGAGAATGGCTCCAGCGGCATCCTTGCGGCTGGTCTCGCCACGATCACAGGCCGCCGCGACCGTGTAGAGGTAGGCACGGCACACGTTCAGCTCCGTGTACATGTCCGCAATCTTCGCCTGGATCAACTGGAACTCCCCAATCGCCTGACCGAACTGCTTACGCTCATGCACGTAGGGCAACACCAGATCCAGACAGGCCTGCATAATCCCCAGCGGCCCGCCAGCGAGAACAACACGCTCGTAATCCAACCCCGACATCAACACCCGAACCCCGTCATTCTCAGCACCCAGAATGTTCTCCGCCGGCACCCAGGCATCCTCAAAAATCAACTCCGAGGTATTCGACCCCCGCATCCCCAGCTTGTCCATCTTCGGCCCCTGACTGAACCCGGCCGTGTCCCGCTCCACCAGAAACGCCGTAATCCCCCGCGCCTCCTTCTCCGGCGCCGTCTTCGCGTAGATCACGTACACATCCGCATCCGGCCCGTTCGTGATCCACATTTTGCTGCCATTCAACCAAAAACCATCCCCATCCCGGGTCGCCCGAAGCCTCATACTGACCACATCGGAGCCCGCATTGGGCTCACTCATCGCCAGCGCCCCCACATGCTCCCCAGTCATCAGCCCAGGCAGATACTTCGCCTTCTGCTCAGCGTTACCGTTACGGAAAATCTGATTCACACACAGATTCGAATGCGCCCCATAACTCAACCCAACCGACCCCGAAGCCCGCGAAACCTCCTCCATGGCAATCACGTGATCCAGGTACCCCATCCCCGTCCCACCATCAGCCTCCGAAACCGTCATCCCCAACAGCCCCATCGCACCCAACTGCGGCCACAAATCCCGGGGAAACGCATTCTCCCGATCAATATCCGCCGCCCGAGGCGCAATCTCCCCCTGGGCAAACTGACTCACCTGATCACGAAGCATGGCCGTGGTGTCATCCAAAGCAAAGTTAAGCCCAGGGTAGGTCATCGTTCTATCTCCAAACTTTCAGTTTAATACTCGATTCAGGAGGGTTGCGGAGTGGGAAGCGCTTTTCGGGACCGTCTTGAGCCATGGATGGCGAAAGCGAGCGTACAGGGATGTATTCACCGCGTGTCCCGAAAAGCGCTTCCCACTCCGTAACCCTCCGTCTTCTACTGGGATTCATCAAAAGCATCCAAACAACGCTTTTCGGCCTCTTCCAACTCCACCTGCATCAACTCAATCTCCCGCATCTGCTCATCCAGCTGCTCACGTCGCTCCTGAATTTTCTCCAATAACGCATTGAGCTGCCGCGCATTCCCGGACTCCGGATCATACATCTCAATAAGATCCCGTGACTCCGACAAACTGAACCCAAGCCGCTTCCCCCGCAGAATCAACTTCAACTTCACCCGGTCCGCATCCGTATAAACCCGCTGCTGACCCTCCCGAGCCGGATTCAGTAGCCCCGCCTCCTCATAGAAACGGATCGTCCGCGTCGTCACATCAAAATCCCGCGCCAGCTCACCGATGCCATAGGTCTTTTCGCGATTCAATCCGTACAACTCCCTCTCATGATGCCTTTTACGTTAACGTTAACGTAAACCAGTAAAGCTGACAATTCATCCCGAGCAAGAATCCAACCCCAGGGCAGGGCTATTCGGTAATGTTAATCATCCGGTCCCGAAGGTCGCGCCATTCCACCACGTCGTCCGCCGACCCGATTCGCCGATCCTCCCTCGCCTTCCGGGAAAGCCACAGATCGCTGCCGTTGAAACTATAGACCGGCTTGAGATCCTGACGCTGCGAAGCCGGCTGGATGGAATCAACAAGGTTGTCGAGAATGAGCGGCTCCGCGCCCGGCTCGGGGTAATAGGCGAGCACCATGTGGGCCTGATTGAGCTGCCGGGCATCCACATAAGTGATGCGCATGCGCTCATCCGGTACGCCCAGGGCGCGGAGTGTCATGTACTTGGAGTTGGCGTATTCCTCGCAGTCCCCGGCGTCCGTTGCCAGGAACTCCACGGGCGTGGCCCAGTAGTCCGACTCACCCCAGTGAGAGAGGTCACTGCGGAAGTCGCGTTTATTGAAAAACCGGTTGACCGCTTCAAGCTGGATTGGCTCAGGCGACTCCCTGTGCTCGGCAACCAGCCCTTTCCAGTTCTCAAGCCTGCCACGGGCCGCTTTACCGAACTCGCGCTCAACATAATCAAGCAGACGGCTGCCCAGCTCCAGTCCATCAACGGACGCGGCAACAAACAGGAAGAGTGCTAAGGCGAGGAGGCTGCGCATGGCGGTTGCCGCCTGTCAGTTGTCACTGAGGCGTTCCCGGAGCTTCTTAAGGCGTTCCCGTACATCCTCCTCGCGCCCCTGGAATCTGCTGTTCCTGGAGCTGCTGCCACTGGCATCGGGCTCAGGGCGTGACTGCGATGAACGCGAGTCGGTGCTGGCGACCGTCATGCTGTCCCCCGATTCATTCTCAGGGAAGGACAGAGTCTCAAGCGCGCCACCGCGCTCGATTACGATGCGCCTCTGGTGCACCTTCCTGAGCACCGCATTTCCGGGCAACGACTCACTCACCCGGTAGACCTCGGTTTCGCCATCAGGCCCTTCCACCAGAGCGCTGTCCCGCTGTTCAGTATCGCCGGCCATGACCCCACGGAGCACGAGCTGGAGGTTGGTCTCGGGGAGATTCTCGGCGTCGGTAACTTGCGGGGCCGAATCATCACCGGGCTCACCGAAGAAAGTGAGTGCTTCGAGGTCCACGGCCCGGGTCGGTGCCTTGTCGGCCTGTTGCGCCCGGGTCTGTTGCTGCGTCTCGTGAGTATTGACGCTCATTTCGTCACGCAGACCCATTCCCTGCAACGCAAGGCCAATGGCAACGAGCAGCCCAAGGATCAGACTTGTGAGCAGGGGCATGGCATCGAGCAGTTTTTCCATGGATAATCAGAGCCTTTCGGGAAACCTGTTGGTGTTGCCTTCATCATCACGGGATACTAACGTATCCACAAACAGACTGCGCCCAGATTAGCCCATTCTGTGGTCCCGGGCACACGGAGAATGTCTTGAGTCCTGAAACCCTGAACGACACAGCACGCATCAATGACCCGAGACTGCCCTTCAGTTTTGCGCGGCGCAATGGCGTAATCCTGACTCCGGATTCCGAGGGGGATCCGGAACTTCTGGTGCGGTCCGGGGCGCCCGCCCAGGCGATTGCCGAGGCAACCCGGCTGAGTCGCGGACGGGCCCGCATCCGCGAAGTGGAGGCGGCGGATTTTGACGAGGCGCTGACCCGCGCCTACCAGAACGATTCCGAGGAAGCCATGCAGATGGTGGAAGGAATCGGCGATGAGATGGACCTGGCCAGCCTGGCGGACTCGGTTCCGGAAACCGAAGACCTGATGGAGCAGGAGGACGACGCGCCGGTTATCCGCCTGATCAACGCCATCCTGACGGAAGCGATCAAGAGCGGTGCCTCGGACATCCACGTCGAAACCTATGAGAAACGGCTGGTTATCCGGTTCCGGGTGGATGGCGTCCTGCGGGAGGTGGTCCAGCCCAAACGCGCCCTGGCGCCACTGCTGGTCTCCAGAATCAAGGTCATGGCCAAGCTGGATATTGCCGAGAAGCGCGTCCCTCAGGACGGGCGCATCTCGCTGCGGGTCGGCGGCCGGGAAATCGACATCCGCGTCTCCACAATGCCCTCGTCCAATGGCGAACGTGTGGTGTTGCGTCTTCTGGACAAGGAAGCCGGACTTCTGGACCTGGATTCCATCGGTATGGCCGAGCGGGACCTGAAGCTGCTCAAGGACCTGGTTCACCGGCCTTACGGCATTATCCTGGTCACGGGCCCGACCGGTTCGGGTAAGACCACCACGCTTTATGGCTCGCTTACCGAGATTAACGACCGCTCCCGGAACATACTTACCGTGGAGGATCCCATTGAGTACAACCTGCCGGGCATTGGCCAGACCCAGGTCAATCCAAAGGTGGACATGACCTTTGCCCGGGGGCTAAGGGCCATACTGCGCCAGGATCCGGATGTGGTGATGATCGGCGAGATCCGTGACCTGGAAACGGCAGAGATCGCCGTCCAGGCCAGTCTGACCGGTCATCTGGTATTGTCGACCCTGCACACCAACACGGCGGTCGGCGCGATTACCCGCCTGATTGATATGGGGGTGGAACCATTCCTTATTTCATCCAGTCTTATCGGTATCGCCGCGCAACGATTGGTGCGTGTACTCTGCGAGGACTGTAAGCAGCCCTATACACCGGATGCCACCGAGTGCGAATTCCTTCAGAAGGACCCGGACAACCCGCCAACCATCTACCAGCACAGTGGCTGCGAGAACTGCAACCAGCTTGGCTACCGGGGGCGCATGGGGATCTACGAGATCATTGGTGTTGATGAAGGCCTGCGCACCCTGATCCACGACCAGGCGGGCGAAATGGTGCTTGAACGCGCGGCACGCGAACGCGGCCCCAGCATTCATGCCGATGGCGTCAGTAAAATAATCAACGGCACCACGACGGTGGAAGAAGTTCTGCGCGTCACCCACCGGGGATAATGCATGGCAGCGTTTGAGTTCAAGGCACTCGATCAGCGGGGAAAACAGAAAAAAGGGGTGCTCGAGGCCGACAGCGCGCGGGCCATCCGGCAGCAACTGCGCGAGAAGGGTTGGATGCCGCTGGAAGTCTCGCCGACCCAGGACCGCCAGCGTAAGTCCTCGGGCTTCCAGTTCGGCAAGGGGCTTTCGACAGCCGACCTGGCGCTTGTGACCCGCCAGCTCGCGACCCTGATCCAGTCAGGCATTCCAGTGGAGCAGGCCCTGTCGGCGATTGCAGGGCAATCGGAACACCCGCGCACCAAGAGCATGATGTTGGCCGTCCGCGGCAAGGTCCTTGAAGGCTACACGCTGGCCGGCAGCCTGGGGGAATTCCCCAACGCCTTCCCACACCTGTACCGCGCCACGGTGGCGGCGGGTGAGCACGCGGGGCACATGGACCTGGTCCTGAACCGCCTGGCCGACTACACCGAGGCACGCCAGGAGGCGCGACAGAAAATCCAGCTGGCGGCCATTTATCCGGTGATCCTGACGTTTGTGGCCATCGCCATTGTGGTTTTCCTGCTGACCTACGTGGTGCCGGATATCATCGATGTTTTCGTGCGCAGTGGGCAGGAACTGCCCACGCTGACCAAGGGTCTGCTGGCCGTGAGTAACTTTTTTGTGAGCTGGGGCTGGCTGATACTGATACTGTTGGTCGCAGCCGGGGTTGCGTTCCGCTTCGCATTGCAGAAGGAACAATTCCGCTTGCGCTTTCACCGGCAGCTGCTCCATATTCCGTTCATCTCCAGACTTTCCAGAGGCATAAACACGGCCCGCTTTGCGAGCACCGTGAGCATACTCACGACCAGTGGTGTCCCCCTGGTGGAGGCGATGAGGATCTCCGGGGAAGTGCTGTCCAATGAGTACCTCAAGCAACGGGTACGGGAGGCCACTCAGGCAGTCAGCGAAGGTGGGTCGCTCAAGAACGCCCTGGAAAAGACCGGGTATTTCCCGCCAATGATGATTCACATGATCGGGAGTGGCGAAGCCAGCGGCGAGCTGGACAGGATGCTCGAGCGCACGGCGGCGCACCAGGAGAATGACCTGCAGGGAAAAATCACGGCATTGGTGGGGCTTTTTGAGCCACTTATGCTGCTTGTGATGGGCGCTGTTGTACTTATCATTGTGATGGCGATAATGCTGCCGATCATGAACATGAGCCAGATAATGGGATGAAATTGATGTTGAACCGAAGAACCGAACGCGGCTTCACGCTGATTGAGATCATGGTGGTTATGGTCATCATCGGGCTCCTTGTGGCCCTCGTTGCGCCCAACATCATGGGGCGGGGCGATCAGGCAAGGGTTACCACGGCCAAGGCCCAGATGCGCCAGATCAGCAGCGCGCTGGATATGTACCGGCTGGACAACAGTCACTACCCGTCCACCCAGCAGGGCCTTGAGGCACTGGTGGAAAGACCCTCCGGGAACCCCGAACCAAACAACTGGAACCCGGAAGGCTATATGAACTCCGTCCCCCAGGATCCATGGGGCAATGAGTATGAATACGTCAGCCCAGGTTCCGAAGGCGCCTATGACCTGTATTCTCTGGGCGCGGATGGCCGTGAAGGTGGCGAGGGTGTCAACGCCGATATCAGTGTCTGGGATCTCCAGGATTAATCGACCCAGGGGGGGCGCGCCTTCCCAGCGGGGCTTTACCCTGATCGAGCTTATGGTGGTCCTTGTCGTTGTTGGACTGCTTATCAGCCTCGTGGGTATGAATATCGGTGGTGGTGGCGAGCGGCGGGAGCTGACCGAGGTTTCAAGAACCCTCTACCTGCGCATGCAGGCCGCCGCGGACGAGGCTGTGCTCACCAGCCGGGAGATCGGGATCCGCTTCGGGGAAGACAATCGCTACCGTTTCCTTTCGTTTGACCGCGATGAGGCGGAATGGGTGCCAGAATCGCGAGGCGGGCTGCCGGGAGGCCGCCTTCCGGAATGGGCGGAAATCGAGATTCAGAGTGAAGGCGACTCCGGAGGCGGGACAGGGCTGGGAGACAGTGACGCTGAACTGATTCCGCACATCGTGTTTTTTTCGAGTGGCGAAATCACCCCGTTTGAGCTTTCCATCTGGTGGCGGAAGCAGCAGGACGCAGCCCACCGCATCCAGAGCGACGGCGTTAATGGCCCGGATTGGTCAGAACCCGGTGACGAGTCGGAAGGAGGGGATTTCTGACCATGAGGCGGCGCGCGAACAGGGCAGCAGGCTTTACGCTGATTGAGGTCATGATTGCCCTGATGATCTTCGGGTTACTGGCAGCCACCCTCCAGCAGGTCGCCAGCGGCTACATGGGCAACTACCGGCGGATCGAAGGCCAGACCCTGGCAACCTGGATTGCACGCAACCGGCTCACGGAAATGCGTCTCCAGGACGAGCTTCCTGGCACGGGCGAGTCCGACGAGGAGCTCTCCTACGGGCCCTATGACTGGGAAATCGAGACCGATATCAGCAATACGGAGGACCCGGCAATCCGGCGCGTCGAGATGACCGTTTATCGCATCAATGAGCGGGTTGCCAACCGTCGGCAACAGCAACTCGTATTCACCGGCTTCCTGGGGCAGAACTGATGATGCACGGGCATCGACAGGGAGGGTTCACGCTTCTCGAGATCCTCGTTGCGGTGTTCATTACCGGCATGCTCTCGCTCGGCGTCTGGCAGGTTATGGATACGCTCATCGCCTCGCGCGAGGGTGTGGAGCGGGTATCCGGGCAGTTCCGGGAGGTGCAGCGCACGATGTCACTGCTGGAGCGGGATCTTTTTCAGACCATTAAACGGCCGATCAAGGACGGTTTCGGCGAACCCGTACCGTCGATGACAAGCCGCAACCAGAACATCAACCTGGCACTGACACGCCAAGGGTGGCGCAACCCGCTGGGCAAACGCCGCAGCGAACTCCAGCGGGTCGCGTGGGAGCACAACGAGATTGAGGGCCGCGTCATACGCCGATTCTGGAGCGTCGTCGACCGGGCCCCGAATTCCGAATCGCGGGAACAGCAGGTGATGAGCCACGTTGAGGCAATGGAGGTCCGTTTCCTTGACGCCGATGACAACTGGGTTGAGGACTGGCCGAAAAACCAGCAAGGCGGTCAGGGCCAGAGTCAGGCCCAGGCCCAGCCTCAGCAGGGGCAGGGCGGCCCGGCGGCGGCATCAGGCACCATGCCCCGTGCGGTTGAGATCACCTTTGAGCACGAGCGCTTCGGTACCCTCCGGCGTGTTGTTGGGCTGGGAGAGACCCCTCCGGCTTCTTTCACCGCGCCCCAGGGAGGCGGTGGAGAAACACCGGCTGAAGGAGAGCGCCCATGAAACAGGGTCACGGCTCGCAGCAGGGGGTAGCGCTGATCATCGTGCTTATGGCCTTCGCCCTGGGCTCTATCCTGGCGGCCGGCATGATGTCCCGCCAGGATCTGATGATACAAAGGGCCACGAGTTACCTGACTCAGTCCAAGGCCCAGAGCCTGGCCCTCGGAGCCGAAGCCTTTGGGCGCCAGATCCTTTACCGTGATATGGAAAAGTCTGAGAACGGCACCCAGGGCGTCGACCATCGTCGTGAACAGTGGGCGAGGGCAGCCGTGGCCTTTCCAGTTGATGCGGGTGCCATTGAGGCGCAGATCAATGACCTGCAGGGTAAACTTAATCTCAATTCTCTGGTCGGTCAGAACGGCGACATCAACCAACTCAGCCGCGAACGTTTCGAACGATTACTGGTTGCACTGGATATCCGCTCGATCCGGGTGGATACCCTGATCGACTGGATCGACAGTGACGATCAGCGTACCGGGGGCGGGGGCGCCGAGGACGGCGACTACATGGCCATGGATCCACCCTACAGGGCCGCGGATCAACCCTTTACCCATGTATCGGAGCTGCGTCTGATGCGGGGCATCACGGATGAGGATTATCAGGCATTGCGCCCCCATGTGGCGGCATTGCCCACCCGCCAGGGCACCATCAACGTCAACTTCGCCAGTGCGCCCGTGATCCAGTCCCTGCATGATCGGATTTCCCAGGGTCAGGCGGAGTCGGTGGTCTCGGCCGCCGAGGAGGCTGCCTTCGAGACCGTGGAGGACTTCCTGGCCCGGCAGGAATTCAGCGGCTTGGGGCTGAAAAATGAGGGGATGGGAGTTACCACCTCATTCTTTGAGATTGCTGCACGGGTCAGTGTGAGCGGTTCGGTGCACCGTCTGGTATCGTTGGTTCAACGCAATCAGCAGGGTGACGTGGTAACCTTGTCCAGAGACAGTGGTCGCACCGGCCTGATTACCAAGGAGCGCATCCAGGCTTCTGATTAACTCCAGAAAGAGACGGATCGACACAGAATTATGGCTTACACTCTGTTCCTCAGGGACAATCCCGACACGCCTTCATGTTATGACTGGCTCCTGGCTGATGTGACCGGAGACGTTCATGCCCATGGGGAAGCGGCCGAGCGTTCGGAGGTCGAAGAGCGGGTTGCGGAACTCGATGTCTCGAAGGTGCAGATTGCCGGCATCATCCCGGCCTTTGAGGTTACCCATTGCACCGCCCGGATCCCGGGGCGGCAGAAACGTGTCATCCACCAGGCACTGCCTTTCGCCGTGGAGGAACAGATTGCTCAGGACATCGATTCCGTTCACCTGGCCCTGGGCAGCCAGAGCCATAGCGAGTGGCAGGTGGCGGCAATTGACCAGCCAACCCTGGAAGCCTACCTGGAACGCCTGAAGGCGTGGGAATACCCCGTAAGCGCCCTCTATGCGGATGCCATGCTGCTGCCGCTGGACAAACACCAGTGGACCATCCTGGTCGAAACGCAGCAGGCACTCATTCATTCGCGGGACGGTGCCTGGTACGCGGTTCCCGTGGAGGCCCTCTCCGTTTTCGTGGATTCGCTGGTGCATTCGCTGGGAAGCGAAACGCCCCCGGAGATCCAGATCCTCGCCACGACCCGCGCCCAGGAAGAGCATCGAATGGCACTGGCCGCCCTGGACCAGAACCCGGACGCGCTCGTGCACGTCGAGGAACTGACAGAGTCACCCCTTGCCCTGATGGCCCGGGGTGCGCTTGCTGAGGGAGCGGGCGTCATCAACCTCTGCCAGGGACGCTTTGCACCCGCCGATACCCGTCAGCATCCGCTGCGCCGCTGGCGCCCGGTGGCCATGGTAGCCGCCATCGGCATTGTGCTGCAGTTAGGGTTCATGCTGGCCGAGGGGTACTACTACCAGAATCAGGCGCAACGCTTCGACCAGCAGGCCATGGCAATCTACGAGGATCTTTTCCCCAATGACACGCAAACCCACCCAGGTAACCTCGAACGCGTACTCACCGGCAAGCTAAGGGCCGCGGAAGAGGGTGGCACCGCGGGTAAATTCCTGGCACTGCTTCGATATACCGGCCATCAGTACCAGCAGCTGGCTAATTCCGACAGCCTGCACTTTGATGCCATCCAATTCAGCGCCCAAAGGGGCCAGCTGCGGCTTGAACTGCGTGGCGAAAGTTTCTCCCAGCTTGATAGCATGCGTACCGGCCTGAGTAACGCGGGGCTCAGCGCTCAGATCGGCTCCGTGGTCAATAACGACGACGGGACCCGTGCCCGTTTAACCATCACCCAGGGAGGCTGACCCGTGCTGGAGAACCTTAAACGGATGCCACTGGTGCAGAAGCTGACGGCCCAGTACGACCAGCTCAGCAGCAGGGACCAGAAAGCACTCCAGGTGCTGGCACTGGCATTTGCCGTCACCTTTGCCTACCTGGGGGTGTGGCGACCCATTGCCGAATTCCGGGCTGATTCGCAGGCGGAAATGGAAGCCTCGCGTGAGCTCCTGGAATGGGTGCGCAGCAAGGAAGCGACTGCCAGAGCCGTGGCAAGCATGGGTAACGAATCCGGTCAGACGGGCAACCTCGGTGATGATGATCTTCTCAAAACCGTGACAGACTCAGCGGATAAATCCGGAATGCCCCTGCAGCGCTTTGAACCCAGCGGCAACCAGGCCATGCGGATCTGGCTTGAACAGGTACCCTTTACCGACCTGACCCAGTGGTTGGCCCACCTTGAGACCAAGTACGGGATTGTGGTTGACCAAGCGTCGCTGGACCGGGCCGATGAACCCGGGCTTGTTGACGCACGCATTACACTGGAAATCTGATTCTTAAAGAGGAGTAGGCACTCGTGTCCGAAGAGTATGACTATGATCTTGTTGTCATTGGAGCTGGGTCCGGCGGTGTTCGCCTGGCGCGGGTTTCGGCCAGTCTCGGGGCACGCGTTGCCATTGTCGAGAGAGGGGACCTTGGCGGTACCTGTGTGAATGTCGGCTGTGTGCCCAAGAAACTTTTCGTCTATGCCTCCCACGTTCGGGAGGATGTGGAAGATGCCGCGGGCTATGGTTTCTCGATTGCACCCGAGGCGGTCCAGTTCAACTGGCGCACGCTGCGGGAAAACAAGGACACGGAGATCCAAAGGCTTAATGGCATCTATCAACGCCTTCTGGATAACAATGGCGTTGAGCTTTATCGGGGTAACGCGCAGGTGACAGGACCCAATGAGGTTTCAGTCGGTAACCAGAGCCTGTCGGCCCGGCGCATCACCGTTGCGACCGGGAGCACGCCCGATACCCCCGCTATTCCGGGCCGTGAACACCTCTGCACCTCCGATGATATGTTCTACCTCGACCAACTTCCGGAGAAAGCCGTTGTATGGGGTGGCGGCTACATTGCCGTGGAGTTTGCCGGCATTCTCTCGGGGCTCGGGGTGGAAACCACGCTCATCTACCGCGGTGGGTTGTTCCTGCGTGGCTTCGACAGTGATGTACGCCGGTTTCTTGCGGAAGAACTGCCCAAGAAAGGCGTCACGCTCCGCTTTAACACCACCATCGATGCGGTTGAGGCCTCGGGCGATTCGGCTTACCAGGTGCGTCTCAATGATGGTTCGACCCTGGAAGCCGGGCTGGTGCTCGCGGCAACCGGACGCAAACCCCTCGTGGACGGTCTGGGGCTGGAAGCCGTGGGCGTTGAACTCAACGAGAATGGCTCGATTCGCACCGACAGGCACTTCCAGTCCAGCGTCCGCAGCATCCATGCGCTCGGGGACGTGATCGGGACGCCACAACTCACGCCCGTGGCGATCGAGCAGGCCATGGTCCTTTCCGACCACCTGTTCGGGGAGGGGACAAAGACCATGGACTACCGCAATATCCCTTCGGCGGTTTTCTGTCAGCCGCCCATCGGAAACGTTGGGCTCACTGAGGAAGCGGCGCGCGAGGAGTGCGAACGCATTCGTGTCTACCGCACGCACTTCAAGCCCATGAAACACACCCTGTCCGGGCGGGACGAGCGCACTCTGATGAAACTGGTCGTGGATGATGATTCAGACCGCGTGGTCGGCGCCCACATGGTTGGTCCCGATGCCGGTGAAATGATGCAGGGCATTGCCGTGGCCCTCAAGGCCGGTGCTACCAAGGCCGTCTTTGACCAGACCGTGGGCATTCACCCCACGTCGGCGGAAGAATTCGTCACTATGCGGGAAGTCAGTTCAACCTGATCCCTAGAGGCTGATCAGACGCTTGAGTGCATCGCGAAGGCTGTCCCGGCGCACCGGTTTAGGTAGATAGGCGTCCATGCCTGATGCAAAGCAGGACTTCTCTGTATCCGGCAGAACGTCAGCGGTCATGGCAATGATGGGCATTTGCGAGCGATTATGCTGACGCTCCCAGTTGCGGATGCGGCGCGTCGCTTCCCAGCCATCCATGACGGGCATCTGGCAATCCATCAGCACCACGTCGTAGCCCCTATTACTGGACTGCACATCATCAACGGCCGCAGCGCCATTAGAGGCGCAGCGCACGTGGAACCCGAGGGTTTCCAGCAGGCGTGCGGCCACGCGTTGATTCACAACATTGTCCTCCACCACCAGAGCTTCGTAGTCCGAGCTTTCGCCCGGTAATTGTCGTTCGCCCAGATCTCTCGCGGGCACGTCGTCGAGCTCCGTTTCGGGCTGGTGCAGCGCCATTGGGATAATGAACCGGAAACGGCTGCCGCAGCCCGGATCGGTGTCCACCGCGATGTGCCCGCCCATCAGCTCCACCAGCCTCTGGACGAGGGGCAGACCCAGCCCCGTTCCCCCGAAGCGTCGCGACGCCGTGCCGTCGAGCTGCTCAAAGGTGTTGAACATGTCGCTGAGCCGCTCCGCAGGAATACCGGCACCGCTGTCTTCAATTTCGCATGTCAGCAGGCCCTCAGAGTCCTCACTCGCGGACCAGTGCGCCGTCACAAACACATAGCCTTCGGGTGTGAATTTGATGGCATTACCGATGAGATGGGCCAGAATCTGGCGCAATCGTCCGGGATCCCCGTGCGTTTCCAGGCCCTCATGCCATTCCCCGCGCCAACGGATCTGGTAATCCAGGTGATGGGCCTCGGCGTCGTGCCGGTAGGAGGCGAAACAGTTCTCGATCACGCTGCGCAGATCGAAGGGAACCTGATCAAGTTCCAGCCGGCCCCTCTCAATTCGCGAGAAATCCAGGATGTCATTGATAATGACCAGCAGGTCCTCGGTGGATTGACGGGCAGTGATCAGGTAATCCTGCTGCTGGACGCTCAGTGATTCCTGTTCCAGCAACTGGAGCATGCCGATGATGCCGTGAAGCGGGGTGCGCAGTTCGTGGCTCATCATGGCCAGGAAATCGGATTTGGCGTTGCTCGCCTGCTCCGCCTTGTCGCGCGCCTCCGCCAGCTGCTGGAAACTGATCTCGCGTTCCGATTCGGCCGATTTCAGGCGGTTGGCCATGGACTGGACGGCATCCTCCAGTGTCTGCAGTTCCCGGGCAACCAGGGTCTCGCCAGAATGCACCTCCAGATCGCCGTCCGGCAGATTACTGACATTGCGGGCCAGGCGCTCAATGGGAACGCTGAAGCGGTAGGCCACACGGCCACTGAAGATGAGTGTGCCCGCAAACAGGATCAGGCCAATGCCTGCGGAGGTCCAGAGTATATCCTGCTGCTCAGCCGCCAATATAGCCTCGGACACCGTGACCCGGACGGTTCCGATTCGGCGTTCATTCTGGTCAAAGTCCTCGCCGAAAGTACCGAGTCCGGAAAAGGCGCCCTGATCCCGAAGGTTCACGGCTTCACGCAGGATCTGGCTTTCGAAATGATGAAGGTTCTCCGGAATACTGTCGGAGATGCTGCCTGCCTTGCCCACCACATCGCCATCGCGATCACGCACCTCGATCCGCTTGACCCGGGAGCGCTCCAGCGTCTGTTGCAGCAGGGCATTCAACTCCTGATGGTTACCCGCAATAACCGGGAATTCGACGGCCGGAGCCAGGTTATCCGCAATCAGTTGCGTTCCCTGGAAGAGGCTCTCCCGTGTGTCATCCAGGCGGGCCTGGGTAAAAAAAAGGAGCATGAGCAGGAACATGACAAGGGCAGGCAGCATACCAAGCAGCAAAAGGCGGTGATAAAGAGTCCAGCGGGTCCGTTCTTGTGCCGTCACTGTTCATCCTCTCTGGAAATCAGGGATTCCCTGAGTGATTCCTCACTGGGCAGGGGAAGGTTCATTGAACGGGCCACCTGTTGGTTGACGATTACCTGAAACTCATCGGGATACCGGGGTTCCGGCAGCTCGCCGGTTTCGAACCAAGCCTCCACAAGCTGCAGTCCCTCATCAACCTGATCTTCTGCCGGGGTATAGGTGGAGGCCACTGATCCCGCCCTCACGAAAGGCCTGCTCGGCCCAATGACCAGGCGATTGCGTCGGTAACTCGTCAGAAGCAGGGATTTGACCGTGTTGCGATTGAATACACCGCTGTCGGGTGTGCCGAGGACAAAGTCACCATAGGCTAGGGCGCGAATCAGATCGCGGATCATGGTGTCAGTCGAGGAAACCACGAATACCCGAGCTTCCAGACCTATGCGCTCGGCCGATCGGATCACCTCATCAAAGGAGTCGGCCTGTTCGCGCGAGCTCAGTATCGCAACCGTACGCGCCCTGGGAATAATCAATTGGCCCAGTTCAAGCTGTCGACCCAGGGGCGGATCAGAATAGATGGCGGAAAATCGCCCGCGGTTGCCGATGATCCGCTCGGTTTCGCTTGAGGTACTGAACAGGGAAACCACCGGTTGATCCGCGTTGTTGGCCCGAACCTCAGCAAGGGCATCGGCATTAACGGTCAGGACCAGGGCGTCACTGGCGGTTTGCTGGTCATAGGGCGCGAGTTCCAGGCGGTTACCGAAACGGGCTTCAATACGGGATTGGATGAGATCGGTGAGCGCCGGGTTATCCCCGCCGGCGAGGAAGATCCGGTCTGGTTCCGCAGCAGGGGCGGCGGTAACCATGGAGAGCAGCAGAAACACGACGAGACGAAGCCCCCAGCTCCTGAGGGCGGGGAACAGGCCCTTCCTTGCCTGTCTGTTGTTATTTTCCATCATGCTGATCCATCAGAAGCGGATGCGCGCCTCCGCGAAGAAATGGTTGCGGTCGGCCCAGTTATTGTCTTTTCTGTACAACGGATCATCCGTCAGGTAATGACGATAGATGCCTGCGAGTTCAACAAGACTGTGCTCAAAATGCCAGGTTCGGGCCAGACGCGTGTCCAGCCTTTCAAAGTGATTGTTCCGGAGCTCATCCGTAAAATAATACGTCAGCGCCGCATTGGTGTTGCCGCCAAACCGGTGCAACCAAGTCGCACTCCCACTATGGCGTGCATTCATCCGCTGCTCAAGTGTCAGGTAGAACTCCGGATCACGGGCCTGATTGGAAGACCCGGTATAGGTTCCGTCGGTATCCAGATACGCATAACTGGCCCTGAAAAAATTGTCGCCCAGATCCCATGATCCTTCCAGTTCGAAGCCTTTCTGGGTGAGGTCGACACTGTTGTCCAGGTCCCAGCGCTGGTCGTCGTCGAGGTCGTCTCCGAGATTGGTCTGGCCGGCGATCAGGTTGGTCAGCGAATCACGGAAAAGCTTGACCTCGGCCTGGAACAGCCCATCACGGAGGCGCCGCTGGATCAGGTAACCCAGCTCTCTGGAAAGGATGATTTCCTCCTCCAGGGGCTGTATCGGGTTGTCGGAACTTGAAGGTGTGACGGAGGGGCCGGCACGCTCGCCTTCGATCAGCTCGGCGATAGCATCCGGAGAAACGTTGGTCGCGCGATACTGCCAGTCCGGCGAGGCTTCAAACGGATCCGGCAGACGATGGGCCTTGGAGACCACGAACCGGAGCGTCTGGTTGCTGGTCAGATGGATATTGGCGGCGCCCCTTGGCGAGAAGAAGTTCCCGTTCAGGCTGTCGTCTTCCCACATACCCCCAACATTGGTGACGAGCCAGGGTGTCAGTGAATACTCAATGTTGGAGAAGGCCCGCGTGCGATTGGTATCGCCCTCGCCGTTGAAAAACGTATCCGATTCGTAGCGATCCTCGCGATAGCTGACGCCATAAACAATACGCAAGGCAGGGCTGAGGATGTGAGTCTGCTGGAATTCCGCATGCACCCGTTCCTCTTCCAGATCCTCGTTCACATCGGCTTCGAAGGGCGGCGCCTTCGGGACCAGGTCGTCCACCCGGGCCCGGATAGTGCGGCGTCGTTCACGGGTCTGATAATAGACCTGGAAATGGAAGAAACGGTCGGTGGCGGGTTCGTGATGCCATTTCAGTGAGGCGTGCCAGTCCTCGCCGGAGGTAGTGGGTTTGTTCTGGGGATTGAAGTTGCGGAACAGGACCGGATCCTCATCCTCGTGGACATCGTGATAGCCCATCTCCATATCCAGGCTGTCAGTTTCGGTCAGCTCCAGTTCACCGGCATAGTTCAGTGACAGGGTGTCATAGCCGTCGTAATTATCGACTTTCTCATCCGTGCGGCTGCCGGTGTCATCCCGCGCATACCGGAAATCAAAACCATCACTGCGCCTTTGATTGAGCGAAAGGCGCCAGTCCAGGGGACCGCTTCGGGAACCGATCGACCCGTAATAGTGACCGAAACCATCATCGCCCCTGAGGCCTTCGCTTGCCCGCAGCTCAACACCATGGGTATCGCTGGGCGAATAGGTGATGATGTTGATGACGGCCAGAAATGAGTTCGCGCCGTAGGAGGCCGCGCTGGGACCACGGGTAACCTCGATGCGTTCCACTTCGTCCAGGGGAACCGGCAGGTTGGTCCAGTCCATGTCCGCCAGGCTCGCGTTGTAATAGGAGCGACCATCCACAAGCACCTGGAGACGACGCTGCTCAACGGCTACGGTACCGTGATAGCTCACCACCGGATCATTACTGCCCACGTACCCGACAGTCATACCGGGTACGAGGCGGAATACATCCCACAGGTTCAGAATCCCGAGATCACGAATCAATTCGCCATCAAGGATGGTGACGGTTCCCGGCGTATTGGCCTTGGATTGCTTCAGACGGCTGGCCGTGAGGACCTGGGGCAGATCCCCGAGCTCCGGGGCGGCTATTTCCGGGGCGCCGGGCAGCTCATCGTAAGAGCCCTGGTTCTCCGCCTGGGCTTGAGAGGTGTTCACTGCGATGACCAACAACAATGGCAACACGGCAAGTGGAGCAGGGTGGTGGGTCATACCGATTCGATCCCCAAATGTCAGAACATCCGAGCCAGAAGAGCCTCGGGTAAACGACGCAGCAAGAAAGCGATTGGCGTCCAAGGCCAGGGCGGCACGCAGGCTACCCGTTTTTCCTTCCCAATCGCATCAACCAGTGCGCGACATCCAGTATCGCGGTCCACCCGGAAGGGTGCATTCTTCAGGTCCTCATTGATTGCCGTCAGTATATAGCCCGGCAACAGGGTTGTAACCTTTATGGGGCTCCCGGCTTTGCGCAGCTCCACGCGCAGGCCTTCCGCCATGGAGGCCAGTCCCGCCTTGGTCGCACCGTAGACCGTCATGTTGGCGGGCATGCCCCGGACTGCGGAAATGGACGATATACCGACCAGGTGACCGTGATTCTGTTCCCGGAAAATTCCCATGGCCGCCTCAAACTGCGCCAACGCCGCCACAAAATCCGTCTCCGCCGTCTGCCGGTTGGCCTCGAAGCGCCCCGTTCCAAGTGGCTGTCCCTTGCCGATGCCCGCATTCACAACCACCCGGTCCAGCTGCCCGAATTCGTCCCGGAAGGCATTAAAAACCTGGAACACGGCCTCGTGGTCGTTCACGTCGAGGGTGCGCACGCTGACGCTGATGCCGCTGTGCTTGGATTCAAGCTCGGATTTCAGGGCCTCAAGGTTCTCCGTACGGCGCGCACAAAGCGCCAGGTTGTTGCCCCGGGCCGCAAATTCCCGGGCCATGCCTTCACCCAGGCCCGAACTGGCGCCGGTTATCAGTATTACCCTGGTCATGGGTTGAGCTCTCCCTCGTCGCCCGGGTTCCTCAGTTCCCCGACCGACACATTATGCCGCCTCAATAACGCATTAGCGTAAATGCCGAGAAACCAGGGATGCAACGCGGGGTCCATACCATGAAGGCGCTCGTCGAGCTGGGAGTGAGCATCGGTGAGAGGGCCCGAGTCAGGCATTTCCTGCTGCAGCGACTCGGGCAGGGCGCTCACCGTATGACGTGTAACGAGCTTTTCCGCCGCCGCATAGTTAACCGGCTGGAAGCGCATCAACGCCAGGATCTGTTCATCCGCCGCAGATGCCACATCCTCGGGGCGCTCGATGTAATCGGCATCGAGTGGTGTTCCAAAGGCCACGTGAACATGGCCCTTGAATCCGGAAACCCCTTTAACAATGCTTTCGATGTCCTCACCCGGGCGCTTCTCGTACTGACCGGTGCGGTAACGCTCCTCCAGTTCCCGTGCCTTATCCTCATCGCAGGGATCGAACTCATAGGATATGGCAACCGGTACCAACCGCAGAGCCCGGACCGACTCCGAAAGACTGACGCCATCCCGTTTATGGCTCATATACAGCATCTTGATGATGGCGGGATCGGATACGTCCACACCGTCCTTGGCCCGGCCTTCACGCTGAGCCATCCATACGGAATGGCCTTCGCTGAGCGAATCGCGGATGTAACGGGACAGTGCCAGAAAGGTGTTGCGCATCTCACGGGGATTGGAAAGGTTGCGTCGGACGATGAAGCTTTTATTCAGCCGCATCAGGTCGGCAACGAGGGGGTTACCGGTCAGGTTGTCACCGATGGCGATCCGGGTGGTGGCCATTCCGGATTCGTAGAGGGCGTAGTTCACCAGGGCCGGATCAAGCACAATATCCCGGTGACTGGACAGGAACAGGCAGGGCCTGGTGCTGTCCAGGTTTTCGAGCCCCGACCACGAAATACCGGTTGTGGTTGATCGCAGACCCCGAGAGACCAGTGGTGCCATGCGCGACTGAAGCTGCGCGACAGACTGGATGCGGCCGAATGCCAATCGCATCTGCGCCGCCACCCAGAATCGGATCAGGGGCGGTGCTATGCGATGGAGCCGACCGAAACGGAAGCGTCCCACCAGATCCAGGAAATCCCGTTGGCGGAGCAGACGCTGAATAACGGGATTGATTTCGTCATCGGAATAAGGGCGAATGTCGTCCGAACCGGGCATTACGACTCCACAGGCTGAAAATCAGGTGGCCAGCATAGCCATCTTTTGCCCGTTCGTCATGCCCGAATCAGGGCAGCAGGTCCCGGATATTGCAGTCGAGTGCCTCTCCCAGCCGATACACCTTTTCAAGCGTAATATTGACCTGACCCCGCTCAATGCGACCCATATAGCTGCGATCGATACCAGCTCTAAGCGCAAGCTGATCCTGGGAAATCTCCCGGTTCTTACGCACTTCGCGGACATTGATTCCGAACTGCTTAGCGTTGTACTTCATCGATAGCCTCTCATGAGGCGGAACTATCCGTATTCCGGTTACATTTTGCTACAGTCTATAATCCTCTGACTATGCAGCAATTTTACCGCATTTTTTATCTTTTTGTTTTGCAATGCAAATTAAAAGCGAGACAGAAAGTAGTACACGCTCACCCAAGGGGTTCGACCCCCGTAACGTTGCGCATAATGTATATTATGTTAAATACGGTCTGAAGTCACAAAAATCGATCGACTCTTGTTGCCCATGACCTGTCCCCAGTTCAGCTATCCGGATTGCTGGCAAGCTCCTTCAGTGCCTGCATGGCTTCGTCGCATCGTTCACTGGGCACAAACATGTGGTCGTGATAGAACCCGGCAATGACGTTGGTGGTAATGCCCCGTTCAGCCAGCAGGCTCGTTACCACGGAAGTGAGTCCCAGAGCTTCGAGACTGGAGTGGCCTTTGAGGGTGATGCGTCGGAAGACCCGGTAGTAGTCCAGGTTCTCTGCTTTGGCCTGCTCAAGAGGAATGACGAGGGTAAGACCCTCCAGTTCGGCAATGCTGACAATGGGTTTGAGTTTTTCCAGCTCGCCATACTTCGCGTGAGCTACTGTGCAGTACACATAGGGCGTCGGGTCCAGATCTGGCGAGAGATTCCTGATCAGATCCTGGAGAAACTGTGTTCGCGTCATCTTGAACTCTCCTTCAGCAGCATGTCCTAGGTATCTCAAAATGTACCACTTCCCGTGGTCTTCATGAGCAAAAAAATCAGTAGTCAGACGGGACAACGCCGCCCTGCTCTCTGCAGCCCCCTGCCAATAAGGGCCGCCTCGACGCGCGTCGTTCCTTTCCTGTCCATTCGCCAATCGGGGATTTCATTTTATAGACAGCTGGTCTATATTGGCGAAATGGAAAAACCGCTCCCCAAAAAAAGACGAGGTCGCCCACCCAAGGTTCCTCGTGACGACACTGACACCCGTGCCGCTCTTATTCGAAGTGGCACGGAAGTGTTAACCGAACAGGGTTTTGCTGTCTCCGGTATTGATGGAATTCTCAAGCGTGTCGGCGTACCTAAAGGCTCTTTCTACTATTACTTCTCAAGTAAGGAAGCCTTCGGGCACGCGATCCTGGAGCATTACGCCAATTATTTCGCGAAGAAGCTTGATCGCCATCTACTCAATGATTCGCACCCACCGTTGCAACGTCTAAACGAATTTGTTGCAGACGCGAAGGAAGGTATGCAGCGACATGACTTTCAACGTGGATGCCTGGTGGGAAATCTGGGACAGGAAGTGAACGCCCTGCCCCAGGGCTATCGATCATGGCTACAGGCAACACTTAATGATTGGCAACAGCGGGTGGCATCCTGTTTACGTGAGGCGCAGCAAACCGGTGACCTGTCTCAGTCAGCCGACTGTGATCGTTTGGCTGAAGCATTCTGGATCGGTTGGGAAGGGGCCGTCATGCGAGCCAGGCTGGAAGCTACAGCCCGCCCACTCGATACGTTTATAGCGACCTTTATGGAAGGTTTGCCCCGGTAAGATTTTTTTATTTTTCAATAGACAACCGTCTACAAAAAGAGGTGGATAATGTTCAACGCAGTTTTTATTGATAAGCACGATGGTGAGCAGCAGGTAGCGATCAAGTCGCTGGATGAATCGGAGCTTCCTGATGGAGACGTCACTGTGCGAGTCCAATGCAGCACGCTCAATTACAAGGACGCGCTTGCTATCACGGGGAAGGGGCCCGTCGTTAAGCACTTTCCCATGGTGCCGGGAATAGATCTGTCAGGTGTGGTGGAGGATTCTTCGGCACCCGATTTTAAGCCTGGCGATACGGTGCTGTTAAATGGCTGGGGAGTCGGCGAAAAACACTGGGGAGGATTGTCAGAGAAGGCACGTCTCGATAGCCGCTGGCTGATCCCCCAACCTTCCGCTTTCACACCCCATCAATCGATGGCGATAGGCACAGCGGGGTATACGGCCATGCTGGCGGTTATGGCGCTGGAAAATCATGGCGTTACTCCGGATCAGGGCGAGATTCTCGTCACTGGTGCAAACGGTGGCGTAGGGAGCTATGCCATCACACTGCTTGCCCGGCTGGGTTTTCACGTCGTTGCGTCTACGGGACGCCTGGAAGAGTCAGACTATCTGCGTGAGCTAGGCGCACAGGATGTGATTGATCGCCACGAATTATCCGAGCCGGGGCGCCCATTAGCCAGGGAACGCTGGGTCGGTGCAATCGACTCTGTTGGTAGTCACACGCTTGCCAACGTGCTCGCTTCGACCAAATATGACGGGACCGTTGCTTGCTGTGGTCTGGCTCAAGGCATGGATCTACCATCCAGTGTCGCGCCTTTCATACTGCGTGGTGTCACGCTGGCCGGTATCGACAGTGTCATGAAACCCTATGCCTACAGGGTCGAGGCCTGGCGCAGACTGGGTGAGCTTCTTGATCCAGAACAGCTTACCACCATTACTCAATCTATTACGCTGGACCAGGTGATAGGTGCTTCCGAGGACCTGCTGGCAGGAAAAATCAGAGGGCGAGTCGTTGTTGATATGGCGTGACGCACTGACGTCACCTCGGTGAGCGGGATCAAGGTGCGCACTTCGCCCGCGTGTGTCATAATGCGTCTTAATGACGCACATAGACACAAAAGGGGAAATGGCATGGTGAGCAAAACAGTCCGCCTTGAGGCCAGCTTCGTTGAATTGGCCAAACGCGTGGGAAGCGCCATGCGGCGATCAACGCCTCAACAGATTGAGCACTGGGCAGAAATTGGGCGAATAATGGAAGATAACCCGGATCTTCCCTATGCATTCGTGCGAGATGCAATGCTGGCCCAGACAGAGCGAGAGGCCGGCGAGTTGGAGGAATACACCTTTGGCTAGGGTCGCCAGGATTGTCCAGACGCCTACCTTCAGGAAAAAGGTCAAGAAACTCAAAGCGAACCAGAAAAAAGATCTGGACAAGGCAGTCGCAGCACTCATGGACGATCCCGCATTGGGCGAACAGAAGCGGGGCGATCTAGCCTATCTCAGAGTCTATAAGTTCAAGATGGCCAAACAGCTGACCCTTCTGGGCTACAGCTACGACAACGGCAATCTGGTACTGGAACTGTTGGCACTGGGCTCCTACGAAAACTTCTATCGAGACGTTAAAAACAGCTTCGGAAACTGAGCGATTCCAGCCAGGGCTTACTCAAGCCTCGTCAGGCAATGGCATCCCCTTGGTTTCCAGCCCCAATGCGCTTTTTGTATAGGCCGCTCCCGAGGTCAGCATCAACGAGGCCTTTGAGGAGATGATGGGCGCACTAATAAAAAAACCGCGAACAATGTCGCGGTTTTTTATCATGAGACTGATTTAACACAACCTCATGGGAGCACCTACCGATCAGAGCCCAGCGATCATGCCTCCCCTGGAGAGGGCTGGCGACGACGACCCAAGGCAGTGCCAATCAGGCCGAGACTCAGCAAAGCAAGCGTCCCCGGCTCCGGAACCTTGGAGGGATCAGTGGGATCAGTGGGATCAGTGGGATCAGTGGGATCAGTGGGATCAGTGGGATCAGTTGGCTCGGAGGGGAGAAAGCTGACAACGTCGCTACCGTCATCACCCGTGGTCACATCCAATCCGCCGCTCAAACCCTGGGTACCGGTAAACATACCGTCGCAAACGCCATCCAGACTGTTCTGATCAAGTGTCACAGCCCCTACATCAGCAAGTGCCCGGCCACAAATATCTGTGGCCTCGGTGTTAAAGGTAATGCTTTCGAGCGCCAGGATATTGCCCAGGAAAGACGTATTAGTGTCAATGGTTGCGGAGCTGCCCACGTTCCAGAACACGCCAGCCCCGTCCCCGGTGTTAATTACATCGACACCCGAGTTGGGCGACGTAATCAATGTACTTGGCATCTGGAACACCCAGGCCGCGTTGGCATTGCCCCCGCCATCCAGAGTGACTGAACCAGACAGGTTGGTCGTTCCGGCCGGGACGGTATAGACGCCCGGCGACAGGGTAAGTCCAGTCAGATCAGAACCCAAAAAAGTGCCCGTACCCATAGATGAAAGATTATTTCTGGCCGTGGTCAACTGGCCCTGCGCCGATTCCGCCTCCGCAGTGCCGGCATGAACCAGCCCGTCTGTCACCTGCGGATCGGAAACCGCAACCCCGGGAGAGGAATTAAAGCCGGTGACCGCGTTCGCACCACCGCTTGACCAGACACCAACGTTCCCGACTATGGAACTTGTCGGCACATTGGTCACAGTGGACGAGCCCAGAACGGTAAAACTTTCAAGATCATCACCCAAAAGCGGGCCGGCCGATACTGAAGAAATACCGCCCAGCATTGCGACACAAGGGACCATGATCGCTATCTGGGCTACCTTTCGACTAGCCGGATTAGTGATTTCCATTTCGAAAACTCCTTTGATGAGACGTTGACTGTTGTAGATTGAGCGTAAAACTGTATACCTTAGCTTAACGCAACTCCCTTGGGCTTAAGGCACCCGAGGGTGCTGCTAGTGAAAGCAATTAATGCGCCATAAGGCCTAAAATCCGCTCATGACTGGATTGTCAGCGTGTTCTGAAACCATCGCGCAGCTCATTCTGTAAATTTTCCCGACGTTAATTGAGCCGCCTCCGAAATCTGTTTAGGGCATTGTGTGGAGAAGTCGGTCTAATCAATGCATCCCTGTTTCATGGATTTGGCCCTTTTGGGGTCGTTTATCAGGTTTACACGCGTTACTCTGCCCTTTATGTTGACAATGTAGCTTTATATTGGAGGGAATCATGAGCAAAGCAATCAGCGGCAAGTTCAAGGATATGGATCAGGCGCGCAACGCGCGTGAGGATCTTATGGGAAGCCAGATCCCGCAGGAGCTGATCTATATTGACGAGGAGGAGCAGATGATCCGGGTGATGTTACCGGAAGAACAGTGGCGGGAAGTTAAGGAGATCTATGATCGCCACGGTATCACGTACTAATTAGTGCGGGCCGGTAATTGACGGCCCGCACCTCGGGGCAACCTGCGCTATGAAGGTTGTGCACTGCTTTCACGACCTTTTTTTCACCTCTACATTACGATGTCACAAAACCGCTACGCAGCTGACCTGCCGTTCTGCTATAAATTGATCGTGGGTTCGCACTGGAAGCCGAACCGCACTGCAGCCCTATTCCAGATCCATACGATGAGGTTACTCAGGGATGTTCAGACCCTTTTCACTGATCATGACGGCTTTACTGGCAATCACGCCCGCAGCGTCGGCTCTCGCATCGCTGCCGGCACCGCCCGACGGCAGCGAGCAGCGTGTTGTGTCCATCACCACGGCAAGCGAACGCCTTGAAGACCAACGCGCGCGCTTCCTCAAAGCCGAAGCGGCGCTGGAACAGCGGGACATGGACCGCTACAAGGAACTTCTCCCGAGCCTTGAAGGCTACCCCCTCTATCCCTACCTGGAACTGCTGCGTATGCAGAAGCGGCTTTTCGTCGCGACCCCCGGGGAAGTCCATGAGATGATGGCCACCCACGGCCACATCCCCAAGGCGCATCGCCTGCGCTGGGCGTGGCTGCTTCACCTGGGCCGCAGTGGCGAGTGGGAAACCCTGGCTCGCGAACACGATGGCAGCACAGGGAGTGACCGCCTTCGATGCCTGTCACTGCAAGCCCAGCTCAAGACAGGCAATCACTCCCGCGTCATGAACCAGGTGCCCGAGCTCTGGCGCAGCGGTTATTCCCTGCCAGACGCCTGTAACCCGCTGCTGGATTACTGGCGTGACAACGGTGGCCTGACCGCGGATCTGGCCTGGACCCGCTTCCAGATGGCCCTGGAGGCCGGCAACTATAACCTGGCAAGTTACCTTCGGCGCTACCTCGACAGCGACGATCGCAATTACAGCAGCCGACTGATCGAGCTTCATCACCGTCCGGACCGGCTTCGCCTGTCCCATAATTTCGACCGTCACCATCCACGCGCGGCAACGGTGGTCGCTCACGCCATTCAGCGATTGGTTCAAACCAACCCAGAGAAAGCGGCCAAGGTCTGGCCGTTTTACCGCGAGCGTTTCGATTTTGCCGAGAGCGACATCGCCCGGATTGAGAAGCGCCTGGGTCTGATCCTGGCAACGCGCTTCCACGAGGATGCAGCCAAGTGGCTTGATTCCGCACTCCAATACAATGATGACGCCTCGCTTCACGAATGGCGCGTACGTATTGCGCTGCGCAAACGCGACTGGCCCGGCACGCTCGACGCCATCAAGGTGATGCCCCACTCGCTCAGCAGCAAGCCGGACTGGCAATACTGGCTGGCAAGGGCCCTGGACCAGACCGGTCATCCGCAGGCTGCCCAGGCCATTTTTGAAACCATTGCCGACAACCGTTCCTTTTATGGATTCATGGCCGCCGACCAGCTCGGCAAACCCTATGAGCTGAATCACAAGGGCCTGGTTTTCGAGGAGGATCAGGTATCGAAGGTTTCCGCCACTCCTGCGCTCAAGCGTGCCCGAGAGCTTTACAAACTGGACCGGCTGGACGAAGCCCGGCGTGAATGGCGCCAGATGCGCGCTGGCTTGGATGATCGCCAGATCCTGCTGGCCTCGCGGCTGGCCCAGGGTTGGGGCTGGCACGAACAGGGCGTCCAGGGCGCGATAGCGACCAGCGCCTGGGACCATCTCGCCATGCGTTTCCCGCTCGCCTACCGGGAACAGTTCCACAGCGCCGCCCGCGAACAGGGACTCGACGTGAACTGGATCTACGCGCTGGCGCGCCAGGAAAGCGCATTCCGCCATGATGCCCGTTCCCACCGGGGCGCTATAGGGCTGCTCCAGCTATTGCCGGCAACCGCACGGCAGACGGCCAGGGAGGCGGGCATGCCCTACAACAACCTGGCCACCCTGCTCGACCCGAAAGCCAATATCCAGCTCGGTACGGCGCACCTGAGCACGCTGCTCAAGGAATTCGACGACAACCGGATCCTGGCGACCGCCGCCTACAACGCGGGAGCGCACCGCGTCCGTCAATGGCTGGGTAAGGAAACTGCCGATCTGGATTCGGACATCTGGGTGGAGACGATGCCCTACCATGAAACCCGCCAGTACGTTCGGCGCGTCATGGCCTATACGGTCATCTACGGCTATCGTCGCGGGGAACCGCCGGGGCACCTGCTGACCAAGCGTGAGCTGGCCTGCATGTGCCTCGACGAATAAGCGGGAACGACCTCAGACGGGCCGGACCTGGTAGTTGGCAAAGGCCCTTGAGACCACCTCGCCGTTCCTGTCTTTCAGGTGGAGTTCCAGGATGAGCTCCGCCTTGTCCTTCTCTGACACATCCTTCTCTATCTTCGCCTTGCGCTCCGGATCCAGCGTCAGCTCCACCTCAAGATCCGTCCGTGCGGGCGCGTCATAGAAAATGTGCAGGTCCTTGAGTACCGGGATCAGACGGCCACCGAATTCCACCAGTGACAGCGCTCCGAACGGGATCTCCGCCAGCAGGTACTGGGCACCGGCGTAGACCGTTCCAAGGTGGTTGCGGTTGCCCTTGCGGCTCAGCTGGGCCCGCAGGTAACCGGAACGCAGCTCTACGACCGAGAACCCGTTTCGCCGGGTGAACGGCACACTGGTCGCGATCAAGCGGTTAAGCAGGCCGTACCCCACCTTTTTCTCGAAATCCGCCAGCCCCGGAACCGGCCGGCCCGATGACTCAAGCTGCTCGAAATAGTCCCGCATGCGCGGGGCAACAGTGTTGAAAACGCTCATGTCAGTTCCCGTCTCAGACTTTGAAAGGCGCTACTCTAGCACAGTTGAAAATTACGGATACTGTGCCAGAGCGCTGTACCGATGCCCTCGCAGTGATTAACATGGCCGCTTGAAACAGAGACGCTGAAAACCGACCGGAGGACATTCAGCTTGATGGCGCACGAAGAACTTCATCTCCAGACACGAAACCTGGAATTACGTGACTACCCCCAGCTCAGGGAGCTGATGGACCTGGTGTACCAGGACATCGGGGGCGCCTGGCCACGGGATACCATCAAGCACATGATCGAGAAGTTCCCGGATGGCCAGATCTGCATCGAAGACAATGGCCGGCTGGTGGCGGTGGCGCTCACGGCGCGCGTGGATTACCAGCGCTTCTCCAACCCACACACCTACGACGATCTGGTCATGAAGAATGACCGCATCCTGTACAACCCCGAGGGCGATACCCTCTATGGGCTGGATGTGTTCATCCACCCGGACTATCGCGGCTATCGGCTTGGCCGGCGACTCTATGACGCCCGCAAGGACCTGTGCCGCAGCCTGAATATGCGCGCCATCCTGGCCGGTGGGCGGATTCCGGGCTACCGCAAGCATGCCGACGAGATGAACCCCGCCGAGTACATCAAGCAGGTACACCGCAAGGAGGTTTACGACCCCATCCTGTCGTTCCAGCTCTCGAACGACTTCCAGGTCAAGCGCCTGCTCCACAAGTATATCCCCGAGGACGAGAAATCAAAAGGTTATGCCACACTCCTCGAGTGGAATAACATCATGTACGAGCCGCCCAACTCGGTCCTGGCCTCCCGCAAGAGCCAGATCCGACTGGGCGCGGTGCAGTGGCAGATGCGTGAATTCAACTCCGTGGACGAGGTGCTTCGCCAGGTGGAGTACTTCGTGGACGCACTGTCTGATTACAAGAGCGACTTTGCAGTCTTCCCGGAGTTTTTCAACGCCTCGCTCATGGGACTGACAGACCAGACGGACCAGACCAAGGCCATCCGGTTCCTGGCCGCCTTTACGGAAAAGTTCCGGGACGAGATGTCTCAGATGGCGGTCAGCTACAATATCAACATTGTCGCTGGTTCCATGCCGTTGTTCGAAGACGACCGCATCTACAACGTCTCTTACATGTGCCACCGGGACGGGCGCATCGACGAGCAGCGCAAGATCCACATCACACCCCATGAACGCCGTGACTGGGTCATCGAGGGTGGCAACGAGCTCGGCGTTTTCGAGACGGACGCGGGCCGCGTCATGATCCAGATCTGCTACGACGTGGAGTTCCCGGAGCTCAGTCGCATCGCCGCGACTGAAGAAGGCGGCGTGGACATCATCTTCGTACCCTTCTGGACGGACACCAAGAACAGCTACCTTCGCGTGCGCAACTGTGCCCAGGCCCGCGCCGTGGAAAATGAATGCTACGTTGTAATTACGGGAAGCGTGGGCAACCTTCCCAGGGTGGAAAGCCTGGACGTCCAGTACGCCCAATCCTCGGTCTTTTCACCCTCGGATTTTGCATTCCCGCACGACGCGGTGATGTCCGAATCCACGCCCAACACCGAGATGATCATGTTCTCCGACCTGGATCTTGATAAATTGCGGGTCATTCGCGCAGAAGGATCGGTCACGAATCTTAAAGACCGCCGCCCTGACCTGTATGATCTTAAGTGGCGGGGGTGACCCCGGACAGGAAAATGTTAGACTTAAAATGTTTTAATGGCTCTGACTCAACAGGAACTCCGCAGGGAGAATCGTCATGGGGAAAAAAGATAAAATGGGTGTGAACAAACTCTTTGAACGCGTCGAAGGTCTTGTAAGTGATGCGCTCAAACGCATCGACAGCCTCCAGAACCAGGTCCATGAACTGCGCGAGCAGATGATGGAGCGTGTAGGGCTGGCCGAGAAGGCCCCGAAGAAATCCGCGAAAAGCACCAGTACATCCTCGAAAGCGGCAGGCAAGTCGGCTTCCTCCGGGGCATCCACCACCCAGAAAAAGACATCCGGCGGCAGTACGGCCAAGAAGTCCTCTGGGACCAAGTCCGCTTCGGGCGCCAAGACGAAGGACGATCTGACACAGATCAAGGGCGTTGGTCCGGCCACGGCCAAGAAGATGCAGGCCAAGGGCGTTACCTCGATCAAGCAGATCGCCAACCCGTCCGCCGACGACCAGAAGAAACTTGAAGATTTCAAGCATCTCAAGAGCTTCTCGAACTGGCAGGCCGAAGCCAAAAAACTGGTCTGAACCCCCTGTGGCACGGACCTGAAGGTCCGTGCCACACCTCGACACCTTCCCGTTACAACCTGAAACATCCCTTTACTTCCTGCAACACGTAAAATCTTTTCTAACTGCAAGGCATTTGTGACCTAATTCCCTATGATGGATCTGAACTTGTCTACTCTGGGTGATGTGGTATTCACATTCAGGATCAGTAAAGGAAGGATTCCCCATGGCGCTGGCTTTACCGGCATGGCTGACAACAGCGGGAGCACTGATCGCATTGGGCATCGCAGCACTGGGCCTGATGGTCGTCGTGATCGTCCTCAGCCAGCGCCTCGCCGCCACCCGCCGCCACCAGGATGAGCGGGAGAACACCCTGACCAAGTTCTCCAGTGCCGTGATGAACAGCGGCGCGATGATCCTGATTACCGACGCCGAAGGCCGCATTGAGTTCGTGAACGAGCGCTTCTGCCAGCTGACCGGCTTTTCCCCGGAACAGATGATTGGTGAATCCGTGGCCAGTCTCAGTGCCACGGTTAATCTGGCCGGCACTGAAACCGGCGTATTGACCAATTTCCTGGATTGCCTGCAGCCGCACTGGAAGGGCGAACTCCTGTGCCGCACCAACGGCTCCACGCCCCTATGGACCGCCGTCACCACTTCGTCCGTGCTGGATGCCAACGGCAACCCGGCCAACTACATTGTCTCGGCCGTCGACATCACCGAACTCAAGATTGCCCACGAGCGCATGGAACAGCTCGCACTCTTCGACAGCCTCACAAACCTGGCCAACCGCCGTCTTTTTGAAGACCGGCTGATACAGGCGCTGCAGTCCGTCGGCCGGCGCGGCAACCAGATCGCCCTGCTCTTCATGGATCTGGACCAGTTCAAGCAGGTAAACGACAGCCTCGGCCACGACGCCGGGGACCTGCTGCTGCTCACCGTTGCGGACCGCCTGAAATCCTGCGTGCGCGCCCAGGATACGGTCGCGCGGCTGGGCGGTGATGAATTCACCATCCTGCTCCATGACGTCTCCAACGCCAAAGACCTGACCATGATCGCCGAGAACATCCTGGCCAGCCTCAAGGCGCCCATCCGCCTCAAAAGCAAAGAAGTCATCATCTCCACCAGCATTGGTATTACCACGGCCCCGAATGACGGCATGAGCCATGACGTGCTTATGAAGAACGCCGACCTGGCCCTATACCGGGCCAAGGACAAGGGGCGCGACCAGTTCGACTTCTACACCGAAACCCTCAACGACCGCGCCGAACAGCTCATGTCCCTGGAACGGGAACTACGCCAGGCCCTGCGCCGCGATGAATTCCACCTGCTCTTCCAGCCCCAGGTCGATCTCAACACCGGCGACATCACGGCCATGGAGGCGCTGATCCGCTGGCAGCATCCCGTAAGGGGTGAAATCATGCCGGATGACTTCCTCCCGGTGGCGGAAGACACCGGGCTGATCATGCCCATGGACAACTGGGTCGTGCAGAATGCCTGCATGCAGATCAAGCTCCTGCACCAGCTTCTGGGCCGCGGGGTTCGGGTGGCGGTGAATCTCTCAGCACGTCAATTCCGGGATCCCGGCCTTCAGAACGTCATCGAGTTCGCCCTTAGAACCTCCGGGCTTGAGGCACGCTTCCTGGAGATCGACATCACCGAGGCCATGCTGATGGACGACCTGCAAAGCGTCCGCGAGCAGATGGCACGCATCCAGTCCACGGGTGTAACCATTACCATTGACGACTTCGGAACCGGCTACTCCAGCCTGAAGCTGCTGCGCTCACTGCCGGTGGACATGCTCAAGATCGACCAGAGCTTTGTAAGGAACATGCCCGCCGATGCCGGCAACAGCGATATCGCTACATCCATTATCGCCATCGCGCGGCAGATGGACATGGCCGTTGTTGCCGAAGGCGTGGAAACAGAAGAGCAGGAACACTTCCTGAAAATGCATGGGTGCAGCCTCGTGCAGGGCTATCGATACGCCACACCCATGACCTTCGACGACTTGTACCACTACTTCAGCGGGGATAACGACAGGCCCCGGGAACTCAAGGCCTGACGCCGTTTACTGCAGACGTTCCGCCAGGTTCTGATGGCGGTTGAGAATCCCTTCAATCCGTTCCAGTGACTCAACCACACCCTTGCCCGGATCCTCTTCAAACTCGAGACCATAGAAATGGCCGTGCTCATGGGGCTCGCTGTGGCGTACATGGGCCGACACCTGGTCCACGGTCAGCTCACCCACCTCGGTGCCCAGGCGAAGGCTCATCTGGACCCGGCTGTCCAGCTTGAGAACCTCTTCTTCAGTCACAATGCCGATACCCAGACGGTTGTAGTCAACCACGTTCACACTGATCCAGGTGGATCCGATCAGCCCCTTGCGAAGCTTTACCCGGGCATCCATGGACACCCAGGGCATACGCTGCTGCCGACGGCGCTCGTTCATAGGATTCTCCCGGCTTATTGTTGCATTTCCTGCATCTTTTTCTGGATGCGCTCTTCGCTGTCTTCCGCCATCGAAATGATCTCGTCAGCGGTCTTGCCATCGACGTTCTCATTGACGCGATCCATGATCTCATCCTCGGACATATCGGACTCCATATGGTTGAGCGCGCCTTCCATATAGACACTGGTCAGGGCCTCGTCAAACTTGCGACGTTTCTCGTCCGAGAGGCTCTCCGCGACCTCGGTATAGGAGGACTCCATGGCCTTGTCCGATGACGTATCCATGGTCGGCTCGCCGCCACTACAGGCCGCAATAAAAACGGCCATGAGCGCGATGGCCAGCAATCGCAGATGCTGCTTCATTGATTCTTCCTCCGTTTAATCAGTAGCTTTATTGTGGTCGACGGTGCTCAAGCGGTAAAGTCCCGTTTCCAAGGTTTCCGCGCGGAGTTCAAAGTGGCATTGTCCAGTACCATCAAATCCGACCTTCTCTTTGTGCTGGCTGCCCTGCTTGCCGCCATCAGCTGGATGTTCTCGCGCGAAGCCGTGCTCGCCATGCCGCCGCTGCTGTTCCTGTCACTGCGGTTCCTGCTCGCCGGTGGTGTGCTTGGATTGGTGGGGTATAAGCATTTCAAAGGGCTCACGGGCCAACAACTACGCCGGGCCTTCAAGGTGGGACTGGTGTTCGGTGCGGGGATGAGCTGCTGGGTGACCGGTCTTCACCTGACCAGCCATATCGGGGAAGGCGCCTTCATCATCAGCCTGAACGTGGTATTCGTGCCGGTCATTGCCCGGCTCGTCTTCGCGGAGAGCCAGCCCCCGACCACCTGGTTCGCCCTGCCCGTGGCCATGGCCGGCCTTGCCCTGCTCTCACTGGATGACGGATTCGATCCGGAAGCGGGCCAGTTCTTCTTCCTGCTCGCGGCCCTGGTGCTCGCGTTCTACTTTACCCTCAACTCCAGGGCCGCCAATGCCAATCCAGCTGGCCGCCAATCCCATCGGGCGGCTGTTCCGGTCTATCCGCTGACAACCCTGGCACTTCTGACCGTCGGCCTGGTCACACTGGTTCTGTCCTTCTCACTGGAGCCCTGGGAGCCCACGTTCAGCGACTTCGGCAGCAACCTGGTGCTCTGGATCGTGCTCAGCGCCATTGTCGGCACCGCCGCCCGCTTCTTTGTGCAGACCTGGGCCCAGAGCCTGTCGGCCCACAGTCACGGCGTGGTAATCCTGTCCATGGAGCCCATCTGGGTCGCGCTCTTTGCCGCTGGCTGGTTCGGGGAAACCATGGTGCTCCAGCAGTTCGCCGGCTGCGCCATCATCTTCACCGCACTGCTGATCAACCGCTGGCAGACCGTTCGCTCGCTGCTCAGGAGCACCCTCCAACGCTAGCGATCGCCGCCCCAGACTTCATCGAGGCGCCCATCACGGCCGCAGGAGGCGCGATAGAACCTGTAACGGATCGGGCGCTTTTCATAATAGTTCTGGTGGTATTCTTTCGCCGCGTAAAAGGGTTTTGCGTCCCGGATGGGGGTCACAATGGCCTGATCAAACCGACCCTTGAGCTCACGCTTGGACGCTTCCGCGGCCTGCCGCTGTTCCTCGCTGTTCACGAAGATGGCGGTTGTGTACTGATAGCCGCGGTCACAGAACTGGCCCCCGTCATCAAGCGGGTCAATGTTCTTCCAGAACACATCCAGGAGTTTCCCGTAACTGACCTTTTCCGGGTTATAACGGACCTGGACAACTTCAATATGCTTCGTGTTCCCCCTGGCAACCTCTTCATACGAAGGATCTTCAATGTCACCCCCGCTGAAGCCGCTGGTAGTGGCAAGAACACCATCGAGCTTGTCGTAGGGCGGCTCCATGCACCAAAAGCAACCGCCCGCAAAGATTGCTGTCTCCACATCCTGATCCTGACTTTGGGCCACCATCGGGGCAGACAGCGTTACAACCGCGACGAACGCCGCTCCAATCCGCCTCATACAATCACCCTCTCAACCCGGGCAAATCTTCACCCTCTGGTATAAATTTAAGCGCCAGGCCGTTGTTGCACCAGCGTTTTCCAGTCGGATCGGGCCCGTCATCAAACACATGCCCCTGGTGGCCGCCGCAACGGATGCAGTGGTACTCCGTGCGGGGCCAGAACATTTTATAATCCGTCTTCGTCCCCATATGCGCCTCATGGGCTGCCCAGAAGCTGGGCCAGCCCGTGCCGCTGTCATACTTGGTATCGGAACTGAACAGCGGCAGATAACAGGCCGCACAGACGTAGCTGCCGTTTCTGGACTGCTTATCCAGGGGGCTGGAGTGTGCGGGTTCCGTTTCCTCCTGAAAGAGGATTCCCCAGGCGTCATCGTCCAGGTGTTCATGCCACCAGCTGGCATCGCGCTCCAGCGGTTTGAGGGCGTCATCGGGAACGGAGAAATCGTGGTAGTACTTGATGTCGCGGGCGGAAGCGAAACCGGCCGGAATCATTAACAGGAAGCCTCCGGCCATCATCGAGGAGACAAAGCTTCTGCGGTTCATATGGCGCTCCAGGCTGAATGGGCTTTCAACCATTTTACGCTCTGGAGACACGTACGGTTTGCATTTGTTACAGCACGGGGTGTCAATCCGATCAAGACACCAAGCCTCCCTGATCCGCCCCTTCTTTACAGTCTATCAACCCAATAATTCAAACCGGGTAGTGCATAGCATATCAGCCTCATCGAGCCGACTCGCTCACAAACCCATCCACCGCCTCCTGCATGCGCGGCCGAAGCGTCCGGGCCAACTCCCCTGCTGCCTGCTGTCCGTCACAGTCCTCACAATAGAGCCCCGCGATCATCAGCGAACCATCACTGCGCGGATTGAAAGCCCCGAAAAGCTGGGCCAGCTTGGCGCGAACCTCGTCCGTCTCCCAGAAGGACTCCACATAGTATCCGTACGCCAGGTACAGGCGCTTGTCCGAGCCGCGCTGGCGCAGGGTCAGCCCCTGCCAGGTCACGCCCCCGCTTGCTGGAACATCAAAAGTGGTTTCCGGCACCCACACCTCACGATCATAGAGCCGGTTACCATACATCACCACCTCACGGCCCCCTCTTTGGGGATCATAGGTGTAGAGCCCTACAAAACTAGACTGCTTCGGCGCCTCACCGGCCTCAAGCCCATCTTTCAGGAAGAAGGTTTTTTCCAGAGAACGATCCGTGCGCTTGATTTGGGGTCGCCAGCCCTGGAGCTCCTTCTGGAACATGGGCGACCATTGCTCAGAGGGAAGCGGAGACAGATCATAGGTCTGCATCCGTGTCTCCAGTTGTGCCTGGCTTCCGCCGAAAAACAGCACCGCCACAAGCGGAATCGCCACTGTAAGACCGAGGCCAGTCCAGTCTGTTTTTGCAGACTGATTCCTGGTCTTTTCGCGCCCGGGTTCAATGGAATAGGCCGGCTCCTGCTCAGAGGATCGTTTCTCCAGCAAACGGGCAATGAAGAACAGCGGCACCAGCGTACCGGCAAACACCCACCAGCCGAAGGTATCGTGGTCCTCAATCAGGCCTGTCTCCATATCCGTAAGCCAGCCAGCGAGGATAATCACAAAGACCCGGATCCAGTTCGCCAGCAGCGAGAACAGAACACCAACAACCGCCAGCATAATCCGGCTCGACCAACGCCGGTAATTCAGTTCGCCATAAAGGAAACTCAGAGTCATACCCACCAGCAGATAGCGCAGCCCGGAGCAGCCGTGGGCAATCTCAAACGCCCCCACCCCAATCAGGTAGATAAATACCCCTTCAACCTCGAACTCAACGCCAAAGGCCCCCAGCAATACCTGATTGACCGAGGTGGTGATGAGCTGCAGCGGCCAGCTGATGAAATCCCAGACCGGGATGGCGAAAAAGAGAACACCGACAGGCACGATAAAGGGCACCAGCTGCCGCCACCCCCAGAGCACCGCCATGCCCCCGAGGATCAGCGGCACCAGCACAATCTGACGCAACGCCTGCACCATCAGCAATTCGCCAGCAAGATAGATGGCAATTCCGGCCACAAACGGCAACAACCAGAGGGGATAGAAGCCGGCTACAGGCCTTTCCCGGAGCCAGGTTCGGACCGTGAGCGCCGCGCTAATCACAAACAGCAGAAACCCATGGGAATAGGATTCGTCCAGCTTGAGCCAACGGTCCATGGTCAGAAGCCAGGTGCTGGCGGTAGCGGTAAACAGCGCCAGCAACATCAGGACCGGCGCAAGCCGGTTCATGCGGGGGCTAGAGGCAGTGCCTTCCATGCAGTTCATCCTTGTAAGCGCTATTCGGTCGGAAAACTCTCGGGACAGCCTGATTCTGCCGACATCACAGCCCGACCGCAATACGGCCCGGCCCATTCCCTGGAAGAGGTCACACGGGTGCTATTGGGCGGTTAACAGCCGTTTAAGAGTATGGGCGTTGCGGGGCTATCGGCATCAGCCACTGCCCCCGGAATCTGAAGGGTCTATCACAGCCTGTGAGCACTTACCCTTTTAGTGCAAGGCGCAAAAGCTGCTGCCAGGCACGAGGCCACAAAGGGCGGTACATTAAGGCTCGAACCGCAGAGCTGAACGCATCCCCCGTGTCGCCTTCCTTAGCGAGAGAAACCGAATGAGCACGGTGAAAGTTTGCAAGGCAACGGCGCGCGAATCGGGAGGGAACGACTCGAGGAAGGTTTTCCAGGGCGTGGGTAAGGGCCTCGCCTCGGGCTTCAGATGCAGCATCCAAATAGGCCGGAAGCTGCCCTTCAATGGGCCGAACCTGAACCAGCGCCTCCCCGCCGCATGGTTCGACGGGCGTTTTGTAGGCCATCCAGATCAGCAATGCATGGTCATTGGAAAGCCAGAAGCGCCTTCCCGTCTTCTCAAGGGGCTTCACAACCTTGCGACGGATCAGTAACGCCGACAGTGCCAATTGTGGTTTCTCGAACAACTCCCAGACCATGGCCCCATACCGCAGCGCCTCGGGAAGCGTCCGAAACACGTCGCCATGGTTTCCAAGGACGTTCGATGGCGAATATATTATCCCAGTGTTTTCAGGACTCTGATCAAAGCTATTAAGAAGCCGGTTCAGAAATTCGGGGGACCAGAGACTATTGGGGTCCGGGAATGCCAGATACTGCCCTCTGGCCTTCTGGAGTCCCTGTCGACGGCCGACAGCCTTGTCCGTCTCTTCAATAGACAGCACTTGGAACCGGGAATCAGCAACAGCACGGGCCTCCAGTACCTCCAGGGTACTGTCTTCGGAACCACAGTCCACTGCCAGCAGTTCCCAACGGCTTTCGTACTGAGCCTGGATTGCATCCAGCACGTCTTCCAGCCAGTCCGCCCGGTTGGCGGTGACCAGGATCAGGCTGATTGAGGGCTTTCTACCCCCCTGGTTATCAGTATTCATGAATCAATTCCAAGAAAACCGAGTCTGGGAAGAACGAGACAATATCAACACAATCAACGCGAACCATGACAATGGTTCAGTATAACTGGTTCCTGATCAAACACCTCGCATCTGAGGACATTTCCTGACCGAATTTTTGTGACCTTGTTCTTCTCAGAGGTCAACCATGCCCCATTACTCACCGGAACGTAAGGAAGCCATTCTCCAGAAGATGGCGCCGCAGCGCATCACCGGGCGCCGCGCCGAATGCACGGTTAGAAAATAAACCTCCTCGCCCTGAAGTCTAGTTTAACTTACTGCGGGGGGTGCTGTCTGAGTGCAGGCTGCCACTCAGGCTTCCCCCCCCCCGATCCTTCCTTTTTTCGCAACTAAGTGCGCTACCGAACAGACCACCCAAACTCAACAACCTAATCTCAATTTATATGGAAAAAAGGAGCTGCCTTTAAAGGAAATTACATCAATCGCCGCACGGAAGGCGGCGTATGCCCAATTTCAGATTTTCAAAAAGGAGAAATTACTACACCGAAATAAAGTAGACGAAGACTAGTTAAAGATGTAAGCACGTTCGGGATGCTGAAAAAATGACTTCAGCAGCTGCGCTAATTTGGCAATCGAGGTAACTGCTGACAAACGACTCTTACAAAATGGATCAGTAAACTAAGGATTGTAGTGTGAGATATCGTCCAGAAATTGATGGTTTGCGAGCGGTTGCCGTTATTCCCGTCATCTTGTTTCATGCAGGCTTTGAACATTTTAGTGGAGGCTATGTCGGTGTAGATGTGTTTTTTGTTATTAGTGGGTATTTGATAACCACTATTTTGATCGAAGATATCGAAAACGATCGCTTTAGCATCGTCAACTTTTACGAGCGACGCGCACGAAGGATACTACCTCCATTGTTCTTCGTGATGATTGCCTGCATCCCGTTTGCTTGGATATTGATGTTGCCAAGTCAAATGAAAGACTTCTCAGAAAGCCTCGTTGCTGTCAGTGTTTTTGTTTCTAACATACTATTCTGGCTTGAGAGTGGCTACTTCGAAGCAGCAGCTGAAGAAAAACCTCTTTTGCATACGTGGAGTTTAGCGGTTGAGGAACAGTATTATGTAGTGTTCCCAATTTTTCTGTTTGTAGCTTGGAGATTCGGCAAGAACAGTGTATTTTGGATAATTGTCGCACTTACATTAATTAGTTTGGCGCTCAGTGAATGGGGTTGGCGAAATATGCCAAGCGCCAATTTTTATCTTGCGCCGACACGAGCCTGGGAATTACTCGCAGGCTCTATTGCTAGCTTTATCGTTCAGAAGCGGGGAGTACAAAGTAACAATCTGCTGTCATTGATTGGGGCCTTTGCAATTATTTTCGCCATACTTGTTTATGATCAAAGCACCCCCTTCCCAAGTTTATATGCATTAGTCCCGGTGGTTGGTGTTGTTGTTTTAGTGCTCTTTTCAGATAGTAACACTTATGTTGGGAAGCTTCTAAGCAGCAAACTTTTTGTTGGAATTGGCTTGATAAGCTATTCAGCGTACTTGTGGCATCAACCTCTGTTTGCTTTTGCTCGTTTGGGGAGTGTAGGACACCCGAGCCCGACAGTATTCTTTCTCCTTTCAATTTTATCTTTGGTGCTGGCGTTCTTATCGTGGAAATACGTTGAAGCGCCTTTTCGAAAAAAACAGAGAGTCAAAAGATCCAGGATTTTTGCTTTTTCTATAATACTAGGAAGCACCTTTGCAACAATTGGTCTTTTTGGGCACAGCTACCCGACACTTCTTGAACAGAAATGGCTGGAACGACAGAAAGATACTGTTGTAGATACATATAATATATACAAACAATCTGAGCCTGATTTTTGGATAAATCCAGAAAATGGAATAGCGCATTCATTAACACCCTGCCGGTTCAGAACACATGAAATAACTGATGATGTAGAAAATAGACTCGTAATGTGCCGTAATAAATTTGGGAAAGGTACGTTAATTATAGGCGATAGTCATGCCAGAGACCTTTTCGGCGTTGTAACGTCTCGGTTCGAGAATCCATTTATTATAGGTATCACCAGAGATGGGTGCCATCCATACTCCGATTACGATTACTGTCATTACAATGGAGTAAGATCTTTTATTTCTAACAATGGTGAAATTTTCGAAAAAGTTATTTATGAACAGGCTGGCTTCTATTTGCTGCGCAAAGCAGATGGTGAAAAGGTCTCTCGTGAAATGTTCAGGAAAATTTCTCCCTCTGAAAGGATTGAAGGTATTGTTCCTGATATCGAGAATATTGAGGGTACTTTAACATATTTGCGTGACTTATCAGAGTTGGTTCCCGTTGTTTGGTTCTTACCAAGAGCGGAGCCTCATTTGCGACAACGTCACGTGATTCGTTCTGGCTGTGATGCGAATTTTAATTATAGACCAAATCAATATGAAATTTATGAAAATTTGGATAAGGTGATAGCCTCTAAGGTAAATGAAGCGGGATTTTTCAATTTAATTTCTGTTTCACAGAACGAGGTTTTTGACTTTGATTTGAGTGATGATTTTATGGATTGTAATAATCTGTACTGGAGTGATGGGGATCATTTTTCAGCCGCTGGTGAAAAACGTTTTGGTTCTCGTTTGCCTGAAACGTTTTTGGAACACAGAGAACCTTTGGAAAGGCTCTCGGATTTGTAAGAATAGCAACACAATATCAGTGCTGATATAGCTGTGGTCCGCCCAACTGATTCTGGACTTGCGCAATCAGGGTGTTTATGCTTTTTATACTCCCTTATTCCTCGAGGAGCTGATTAGGAATGGATAACTCCTTTGACCTGGTTGCCGTCGGATCCGGCTTCGCGACATCGTTTTTCCTCCAACGATTCCTCGCGCGACAACGCGCCGATTACCGCGTCCTTGTACTTGAAATGGGCCAGGAGTTCAGTCACCAGGAGCGGCTAAAGCGCCGCGAGGAGCTGGGATTCAGGGACCTTTCAGAGTACTTCATCAACCGTACACCGGAGAAGCGATGGGTGTTTAATCCAGCATTTGGCGGTGGATCCAACTGCTGGTTCGCTTGTACTCCGCGCATGATGCCCGAAGATTTTCGCCTGAAATCGATTTATGGCGTCGGGCAAGATTGGCCATTCGGGTACGATGAACTGGAGCGCTACTATTGTGATGCCGAAGACCTGATGGGGATCTCTGGAGACAGCGAACGATCTCCCTACCGGCGGAGTCGATCCTATCCGCAACTCCCGCATCGCTTTTCCAAGCCCGAAGAAGCACTGCTGCACGCTTTCCCAGACGAGGTTTTCAGCCACCCGTGTGCGCGCTCGCCAGGCGCTGTCCCGGGCCAGCGCCCCGCCTGCTGCAACAACAGTGTATGCCGAACCTGCCCAATAGACGCCAAATTCACGGTTCTGAATGGCCTGAAAGAACTCTACCGTGACCCACGGGTCACGGTACTGACCTCCGCAAGAGTGACACACCTGGAAACCGCCGGTGATCGGGTCACGAGTGTCCTCTACGAATCCGAAGGGCTGACGAAACGCGTCAGCGGCGATCTCGTCGTGCTCGGGGCCAATGCGCTGTTCAATCCCCACATTCTGCAGCGATCCGGGTTCGAACATCCCGAACTCGGGGTAGGACTTTGCGAGCAAGTGTCTCGCTCCGCCTTCATTGACCTTGAGGGACTGAACAACTACCAGGGCGGCACAATCTCCAACGCGTTAATCTACAAGTTTCACAGGAACCGCGATCGCGGCCGGACTGCAGCCGCATTAGTGCAATGCTTGAACGGCCCGCCTGAACTTCGTAACGAACGTGGGAAATGGCTCCAAAGGATGCGCCTGAACTTTATCTATGAAGACTTTCGCTTACCTGGCAATCGTGTCGAGCCGGCGAATGAGGACCCCGACAAGCCGGCTACGGTCCATCTCCGCCGCTCCGACCAGACCAATCGCGGGTTAGAATCGATGGAGACCGACTTGCACCAGCTCTTGGAAGCGTTGCCTTACAGCAGCTACTCCCTCGGTAATCCGTGGCCCACGGATTCTCACATCATGGGCACAACGCCCATGGGTCTCAATTCGACCTCAAGCGTAGTGGATGGCGATTGCGTGCACCACCGTTACCGGAACCTGGTGATCCTTGGCAGTGGTGTGTTCCCGACGGCTGCGCCCGCCAACCCTACCCTCACCCTGAGCGCAGTATCCCTGCGCAGTGCCGATCGGATCGCCTGAGGATGCAAAAATGCGCCTGACTCGCAGAACCTTCCTGTACACAACAGCGGCAGCCGCAGCTCTTGTCGCCGCACCTTTCGTCTGGCACGGCAGAAACTCCGTAGTGATCCAGGAGGCAGACGAAATCGCGGAATTCCTCCGAACGACCTTCCATTACCTGGAATTGGAAATCAGCGATAGTGAATTCGAGAGCTTCTACTCGTCATACCGCGAACACTACGGCCCGGTGTCGCGGCGTCCATTATGGCAACGGATCCTGAACGGACACGATGATTCGCAACATCGGAAAGCGATGGACTCCCTCGCTACGCGGTTTTTGATGTCCACCGATTTCTTCCTCCATAACGCCGATGAAACCCGGCCAGTGCATTACGTAGCCCTCTATCACCCCTATGCAACCCCTTGCTGGAACCCTCTGTCATCTGCCGAGTATCCACCGCGTAGTTAAGCGTGGCAGAAATACGCTCATAGACGCACCCAACGATTAATGCCCTGGCGCAACCATCCAGGGAAAAGGGACTGCAGGCGATAGATACGACGCATAAGCGGATCACGGGCAAACTGCGTGGTCAGGAAATGAACGGTTTCGCCCTGAAAGCGACTCTTGTAGAAACTCTTCTTGCCATAACCAGCAAGGAGATCATAATAAAGAATTCCGTCGTTCCTGAAACTCTCTTCAATGGCATACCCCAGGTGAAGGGTGCCAAGCGCCACCTTGCGGTCAAACTCCTCCAGAAAGCCCGCCTGTAGGTTGTAACGGCTCTGCCCTGCCCGTATGTCATAAAGCACTGATACAGTCTCGCCTTCAAACTCCAGCGCCGTCAGCGCCAGCTGCCCATCATCCAGCCGAGACATCAGTTTAAGATGAAAGGCGACTGCCCCTTCATCAAAACAGGGCTTCCCCCATCGATTGCAGTGAAATTCATTCAGGCGTTCCAGAAAAGCCGGAGCCTCGCAGAGGCCGATTTCACGAAACCGAAGATTGCCTTTCTCCGCAAGATAACGCCGACGGTTATAGGCCTTGAGGCGTGTATTGCGCCCAAGACCCGATAACCACCGTTCAAAATCCCCGCTGACCGGCACGCGCACCCCGGAATCCACAGTTCGAGGCACCGTCGTGACCTGCTGTCCAACTCGATCAAATGCATCCTGCCATCGAAGCAACTCGGGGAGATTCTGGTCACAGACCACCATTTCGTGCCAATCCAGGCTCCGAAGTTTCAAAAGCAGACTCTGAGTGACTGATGCCTCAAGCCCACGCCGAATAATCAGGCCTGAATACTCCGTTCGCACGGTGCCCTGGATCCGCCATGCATTGCCAAGGAACTGCAGCCGCCTTACACGCAACCCAATCGGCAAGCGAAACTCGTGAACGTAGAAAGGCGCCAGACCAACCAACCGGGCTTCGTTTTCGTATACACCAAACAACGCCAGCTCAAGTCCCAGGGCGTTCCCCCAGACCTCCCACCAGGAATACAGCCAGGACCAGCTCATGAACAGCGGGTCCGCATCGGAATGGGACAGCAACTCGTTCCAGGAACGGGCCATATTGGCAAAGTCCTGCTCCGAAAGTCGCACCACCCTAAGATGCTCCGACATCAATGCCCCCGCTTTTTCAGCAGTACCGCCAGGAGAGCTCGCCATGGAACGCGATAGAATGGTCGATATCCAAGGGCCGTAGAGAGGGTTTTCAGTGCTTGCCCGCGCTGACCGGTGGAAGCCAAGTATCGCGCCTTTCTGGTGTAGAAGTGTGCAAAACCCGCGTCAAACGCCTTTCTTGACAGGACACCGGGGAAACGCGCCCGAAACTCCGTAAGGATCGCTTCATTTGCCTGGAAACGGGCCTGCTTATCCGAAGAAAGCTGGTTTTCCATCACGCGGTAATACGCCAGGTATTCGGGGATATAGTGGAAACGGAACCGCGTCGAAAACCTCAGCCAGAGTTCGTAATCCTCGGCGAGACGATCCCCTTCATCAAAACCGCCCATTTCATCGAAACACCGGCGCCGGATCATGGTCGTGTTCATGCTGACGCAATTGTCCTTCAGCAGGTGAAGGGTAATCCGCCCGGAGTGCCGTTTCATGTTGGCCCGTGAGATTTCATCACCCTGTTCATTAATGGTGATGCAATCCCCGTAGACAATGTCGACATCCGGTTCTTGTTGAAAGACCGCCAGCTGCTTTTCGAGCTTGTCCGGGAGCCAGGCGTTATCGGAGTCCAGGAAGCAGATGAATTCACCGCGTGCCTCGCCAAGCGCATGGTTGCGCGCCACGCTTTGTCCCTGGTTGGGTTGCTGAAAATAACGTATCCGTGAATCCTGGGCTGAATAACGGTTCACAAGCTCCGCAGTATTGTCCGTGGAACCGTCATCAACGATCAACATCTCCCAGTCTGGAAAGCTTTGCGCCTGTACGCTTTCAATCGCTACCGGAAGGAAATCTGCCCGATTATAGGTCGGTGTGATAATGCTTACTTTCAGCGACTGATCAGGCATCACTGCTGCTCCTCTGGGGCCGGGCTGGAAGAATCACCCTGGCAGCACCACGCCATACCCCACCACTTAAAGGCCGATAATGGAATGCGGTGCCCAAGGCCCTGAGTGCGTCGCTGCGATAGCCATGCCGAGCAAGAATGCGCGCCTTGCGGGTATAGAATCCAGCCAGACTGGCATTAAGGATGGATCGTGGCAGGATTCCAGGATGCTCATTCAAAAAGTCCAGTATGATATTTTCATTTGTCGCGAGACGCCCCAGCGGATCACTAGAGATCTGATCGTCCATCACCCGGTAATACGCAAAGTACTTCGGAATATAAAGGAACCGGTAATGAGCGGAAAGCCGCAGCCAGAGTTCGTAATCGTCCGCCACGCGGTAACGATCCGAGAAACCACCCTGTTCATCGAAGCAGTGCCGTCTGGCCATGGTGGTTATGATGCTGACCGAGTTGTCGACAAGCATCTCTGCCACAATGTTGCCAGAGTGACGCTTCATGTTCCGCCCAGAAAACACGTTGCCCGCAACGTCGATCAGCCATTCATCCCCATGCACGATGTCATACTCAGGTTGCTCCTTCAGGGCTCGGACCTGGTCCGCGAGTTTTTCTGGCGTCCATAAGTCATCCGAGTCCAAAAAACAGATCAACTCTCCCCTTGCCTCGCGCAATCCATGATTCCGCGCATGATTCTGCCCGCGGTTTGGTTGATGGATGTAGCGTACTCGAGAATCGCGGAAGAACGGTTCCAGAACCTGGACGGTTGTGTCAGTCGAGCCATCATCAATGATCAGAAGCTCAAAATCAGTGTAGGTCTGATCCAATACACTCTGCACTGCCAACCCAACAAATCCCGCGCGATTATAGGTAGGCAAAATGACACTGACAGTAGTTTGGTCATCCATCATTTCGCGCCCTTTTCTGAGGAACCCAACGTTCAACCTGCTGGCGACAGGACTGCCATTGCTCCACATCAGTTTTCAAAAAAAAGTTCAACCTAGGGAGCAATGCTGCATCCAGAGTCAAGTGATAGACCAATCGATATTCCTCATTGGTCGCCATAAGACTTCGGATGGACGCAAAATTCTTTACGCCGACAAAACAAACCGAATACTTCTCGCCGTGAGTCTTAAGTTGTTGTTTTCGAATTAGATCCAAACACCTTTGCAGCTGATTTCCGCGATACTCAGGCCTTACATAACTCATGTGCAAGAGGCCGCACGCCTCCCCAAGGCGGGGGAATCGCGCGAATGCTGGCCATCGGGCAGCATCACCCGACGCGATCCAGCTCATAGCGACGCACTTGTCACCGTCAAAGGCAGTGGCACAACGTTCATCGTTGGAAAAACGCGAAACCAGAGCGGTGCCCACCGCATGAGAACTCTCACCAAAATAACCACCGGCTAGACAAAGCTCTTTAAGCCCCTCCAGGTCTGAATTACCGTCCAACAACCTGAACTGGAATTTCTGGGATTGCGGCAGGTTCTCGACATCACGAAGCTCATGTTTCGCAAGAACATCCCGGAAAACCAAATAGGCATCCAGGTCGTACTGGAAGACACGATTGGCCACTTTTGCCAGATACTGCTTCAACGCACCCGCCTCCGGCCAAATACTGTGTTCCTGAAATGAAAGAAGAACGGCCATGGGTCATGCCAACTGAAATACAGACAATGAATTCGGGGGTTTCGAATCATCCAAAAAATCAGCTTGAAGAATGACCTGAAACCTCCTTCTTCCTTCAGGTATCGGTAAACAGAAAGTTCATCAACCCAAAGCCCGCGTCGGTGCTTCCCTTCAAGGGAACCCGACTTGATTTCATCCTCAATACCGAGACACGTGCGTACGAGTATCTCAGTTGGGTTCGTTGACATAAGGGTGGCAACGTCGGATTGATAGTCATTTCGTCCGACCGTTGGCTCAGTGACAAAGTACTTGCCGCTTCTATGGTCCCGCTTGAATTCAATTGAACCGAGGCCGACCATCCCCAGTTTCTTAGCAATCCTTTCTGCCTGTTCTAACAGGGCCCTATCATGCCAAAGCTGACATACGGCGGTAGAACCCCGCAGCGGAGCCCATTGCCACAACTTTCTCCCGCCAATCCGCACCAGACGTTTCCCGTCAGCATCAAAGCTAAACAGGACAAAGTACACTTCCGAATCACCACCCGGTACCCACTCCTGTAGTATGAATCGTTCGGAATACTCGAAAGGATCTATATCCTCAATCAGCTTTTTGAACGATTCCACGCTTTCAAGGTAAAAAAACTTCCTGCTGCTGAAGGTGCTGTCCCATTTTTCCATTCTAACCAACGGCTTCAGGATACAAGGAAAAGTTATCTTCTCGATCGCTTGGTCAACGGACTGAGCATCATCCGCTATAAATGCTTTAGGCACCTCGATATCGTTTTCCATGGCCCAGTGATGGAACCGTGTTTTATCCATCATGATCTCGCCATTTTCTCGAGCCGGTAAAGGCACGATGAAATACTCCCTCAGCACCTCGAGCCACTCCAACGCAGCCATTACATGGCTATCCTGGGTGAACAGCAGTACGCACCGATCCCCGAACTCCCCCACCTTCGCCCGGTCGACGAGCTCCCCCAGTTGCTCAAGTGCTTCACCGGGAATACAAATAGTCCGGCTCCAATAGCATGATTGCGCCGCAGCCGCGCCTGGTTCCTGAAGGACGCCAACCACTTCCACGGGCAGCCCCCTTAGCGCCCGCACCGTCGTCAATCCGGTCGGCGTATCCGCTCCGGTAACTATCACACACCCATGATCAGCCATTCCCACAATAGAACCTCGTCACCCCAACCGCTACTGGAGCAGATCTTGCCACGCCTGAAACATCAAAATCCCCCAAAGCTCAAAACTGTAATCCTCACGACCGCGCAAATGCTCTTGCCAGACCGCACGAACGCCCTGCTCATGCCAATAGCCCTGCTCTCTAAGTCGTTTCGGCTCCAGCAGGGATTCTGCCCAATCCCGAAGCGGCCCCCGCAACCAGCTCCCGAGGGGAACCGCAAAACCCTGTTTGGGGCGCTCCAGAAGCTGACGGGGCACGTGACGGTACAGCAACTCCCGCAGAACCTGTTTTCCCACGCCATTCTCCATATTGAGTGACGTAGGCAGCCCCATGGCAAACTCCACAATACGTCGGTCCAACAACGGAATACGCGTTTCCAGGCTGCAGGCCATAGCGGCGCGGTCGACCTTGGTCAAAATATCGTCCGGCAGATACCAGTTCAGATCCCGCCACATCAGGTTCTTCAGGGGATCCTCTGCTACGAGACCGGGCGTAGGCTGCGTCAGTGCATATTCTGGTTCCTGTGCCCGAATCAATGCTTCTTCGGGGCGCTGCCAGAAGGAGACCCGTTGGCGGTAGTATTCAGACAAATCTGTGGCCCCGGAAATACCCGCTTCATCAGCAAGACGGCGTCGTAGGGCAAAATTCGACCGTCCCTTCTGGCTAGAAGCAAGCAAACGGATCAGCGGAACGCTGACACCCGCCGGCAATCGGCTCAAAAGGCGACGCAGCCTGGCCGCAGGCCGTCCACATGCATTCCAGCCATTGACCGTCGCGGGATACCGGGGGTAACCGCAAAAAAGTTCATCACCACCATCGCCAGAAAGCGCCACGGTGACATGCTGCCGGGTCATGCGGCTCACCAGATAAGTGGGGATCTGCGAGGAATCCGCAAAAGGTTCATCATAGATGTTCGGCAAATGGGGAATCACATCCAGAGCGTCACCGGGCGTGACATACATTTCCGTATGATCGGTCCCGAGCTGGCGGGCCACGGCCGCAGCGTGTTCCGCCTCGTTAAACCCCTCCTCCTGAAAACCAATACTGAAAGTGCGTACGGGCTGACTGGCCTGTTTCTGCATCAGTGCGACCACAGCCGAAGAATCTATACCGCCCGACAGAAAGGCACCCAAAGGCACATCGGAAACCATCTGTTCCGAGATCACATCATCCAGCAGGCCTTCCAGGCGGTGGGAAGCCTTGGGCCGATCCCAAGCCTTATCCGGACTGAAGAATTGCTCAAGGCGCCAATAGCGTATGGGCTCCGGCCATTGCCCCGGGTTCACCTTGTCGAGCTCAAAACAAACATAGGTGGAGGGTGGCAGTTTGCGGATGTCCTGGTAGATCGAGTAGGGGGCCGGTATAACGTTATGGCGTAACAGAAACGGAAGCGCCCGGGAATCAACCTCCCCTTGCCAGGACGGATGCTGTCGTAGGGGCTTTAATTCGGAGCCGAAAAGCAAGGTGCTTCCCTGCCAGCCGTAATACAGAGGTTTCTCACCCATGCGATCCCTGGCCAGAAAAAGCCGTCGCGCACTTCGATCCACCAACGCAAAAGCAAACATGCCGGAAAAACGCTCCAGGGCTCCCTCTACTCCCCAGACCTCAAACCCGGCAAGCATGACCTCCGTATCGGAATGCCCGGAAAAAGCACACCCCGAAGCTTCCAATTGTTTGCGCAAACTTCTGAAATTGTAGATTTCTCCGTTGAACGCGATTACGAAGCGACCAGAGGCGGAGACCATCGGTTGGGCACCAGCCGGTGAGAGATCCTGGATTGCAAGACGTCGGTGAACAAGACCCACATTTAGCTGCGAGTTCTGCCACTGATCCTGAGCATCAGGACCACGATGGGTCAATGCCGCCCCCATAACTGAAAGGGTTGTTTCAATGTTGGAATCGAATCCATTAGGCTGCCAAACGCCAGCTAAACCACACATTAGTAGCGTGCCATCCTGTTATAGAGTTCCCGAACGGCGGCAGCCGTAACGGAAGCATCAAATCGCTCCGCCGCTTGATTGCGGAACGACTCCGCTTCATCTTTACATTCCTTCATGTGACGCGCGAGATACTGAAGTCTTTCGATAAGTGCCGTAACATCCTCCGATGTGAACGTTAGAGCCGGCGTGTCTTCCGTTACTTCCTTCATTCCAACACAGTCACTGGAAATCACTACCGTACCCGAAACAAGCGCTTCCATTGGCAAAAGCGGACATGCCTCCCAGCGGGAAGGCATCACGGCAGCATCCACGCCCCTAAGGGCAGCATTCATATCATCTGTACCGGGCAGGAAATGAAAATACTGATCAAGCTCGCGTTCCCGCAGTAAAGCCTGTTCTTCGCGAATAAATCCGCCCCAACCAAAACATGCCACCTCAAATCGAAAACCCTGATTCCGGCTATTCAGTGTTTCGACCGCATCCCGGAGCATAGGAAAGCCTTTCTGCCCCATAAACCGACCGAAAAATCCCAAAAGAATCGTATCATCACCTATTCCCAGCTCCTCCCGCAGAGGTCGGCGGTGGTCGCTTAGAAAGTAATCGCTCTGAATACCATTGCGGATTGGCCTAAGATGTGCACGTTGGGAAAGAGTCGGATAGGTATCGGTCAGGTTTTTACAGGCATCCTTCCCCACTGGATTGATTACATCGGGGACGCCTAACAAGCGCCCCATGGCCCATTTTCGAACCCCTCCCTTTAGTCCGGTGAACTGGCTTGGGAGAAACACATCATGGGAAGTAAGGATATGAGGAATACGAAATATCCGCGCCGGAATAGCTGCCATCACCCCTGCGGTAAAACCATGGGAATGAATCACCGAAGGCCTTTCTCTGCCGATAATCTTTGCGACTTCCGTACCAAAGTTCCGAATCGAGACGCCTGTCTCATGATGGGTGAACGTCGCGGTCCGAAAATGTTCTTTAAAGAATTCTCCGGATTGAGTTGCCGGGGTAATAAGTGACACATTAAGGTCACCCATTACCGGAGTGGAGAATACATACCGAAGGTAGGTGCGAATACCTCCACCCGGGTGCATGGCTATCAGCAGCACATCCATGTCAAAATCCTGAACTAAAAGATTAAAAGGATAGGATAAGCCACCACGAGACATCGTCAACAGGTTTGTGCATCGTTGCCCTAATCCGCGATCCTTTACACCATCCCCAGTCAACCTGAGCCAAATTGATTCCATTCCTTTTTCGAAGCCCTTGCAACACAAGCTAACTCTTCCACAACCTCCAAATCTCCAGGATGGCGCCTTATCTCCAAGGAGAGCGCAACAGCCCGCGTCCTAATAGTGGAATCATTGATTAATTTATCCACCTTCCAATGAACTGACCGTCTAGGTGACCCTATACCATCAGCCCACACTCCAAACCCAAGCTGCTCCGCGATCCAGGAAGAGTAAAACTGATCCCATAAGACCGGAACACACAAAATCGGTTTACCAAACCAAAGCGCTTCCTGAACACTTGTGGACCCACCATGGCTAATGAATCCTTTAACAGCTGGATGGTCCAGGACCGCCACTTGAGGCACCCAGTCGGACCAGTATAGGTCTCCCGTAGACTCGAGCGGCAGCAAAGATTTGATCCTGTCCCTGCCCGCTACCAACACCCTGCATCCCTGCGCCACAGCCACCTTCGCAATACGTGTAGCTTTGCCCTCCGGTATGCCGACCATGGTTCCGAACGCCAGGAAAACTACCGGAACACTCAATTCATGCTGCAAATCGAGCCACTGTTGCAGTTTTTCACCGCCCTTCCAGGATATTACAGGCTCCATCGGACCGAAGATTTTAACCTGACCGTTCCAAGTGTTGATCCTGCCGGCAAGGTGGATCTTCTCGAGAACCGCTATCCCCGTGGTGATTTCGGTTACAGATGCAGATTTAGTGGCCCGTTTCCCATAACCAGCCCTGAATTCGCGCACGTACCCAGACATTTCTCGCTGTTTTTTGAATTCTTCAGGAAACAGATATTTAGTGAGTTTGTAATGAAGGGGAGATGACATTTTCCGCAATGTTCGCAAGCACTTCATCGTCCAGCGTGAACGATTACGGGACCACAACTCGGGCTGCTGCAAATAGTAGTGGTTACCCTTTGAATAATGCATCACTAATGGACAATCAACGCGGGAAGCAAGTTCTCGGTATTCCTGAGAAAAAATATGTGCATCAGCCAATATTAGATTAGGCTCAAAAGATTCCGCCTGCTCGGCCAGCTCAGGGAAACGTCCAATTCCGTTAGCCGTCAGTGGCAGTATGTATTCTGCGTGAAAGGACGCTTCGCGGATCAATGCACGGGAGAAATCACCAGCGTTGGATAACCGTTTCAGCAACATGCCTCGCTTATCGGGCAGGACAGTACCCAGAAGTTGGTAAGGAATACCAAACTGCTGCACCAATCCCTCCGCCTCTGCAGGAATGAGGGCGCACACTTCAGCACCATGCTGCTGAAGCCGCCTCCCAATCTGAAAAAGCGGGGTCAGGTGCCCAGCATCGGGCAACAGGCTTGCAACCAATACTCTCAAGTCGCCAATATTATCTCCGTCCATGGTATCCTCATTCATAACAGGGTTGATTGTTCCATAGGGTCACATTCTCCAAAACTCAAGCACATGTCTCACTTCGATCCCTCGGATAGATGACCTTCTATACTCCTTGAGATCAACATACTATCCTAATGCAGCTGGAACTATTGAAATACGCACTAATAGACATTGCTCGCAATCAATCTGATGCAGTAACTTCAATTATTATGAACCCGTAGCAGGAGTAGACTATTGAGCCAGCCCCCACAGTTTGAAGTTACCGTCATCATACCTGCATACAACCGCTCTGGAACCATAGCGCGAGCCGTTCAGTCGGCGTTAGCCCAGGGTCGAGCCGTCCAAAAGGTTTTGGTTATAGATGATGGCTCAACAGACAACACTGCCGAGCACGTCTCGCTTCTGGCCGCTGAGGATTCAAGAGTCACTCTTATTCGAAAGAGTAATGCTGGTGCCTCAAGTGCTCGAAACCTGGGCATAGCTCTCTCCCGGACACCTTGGATCGCATTTCTGGACTCGGATGACGAATGGATTCCGGGACGCTTGGATAACATCCATAAATTGCTCCACAGTTCGCCGTACCTCGAATTCATTCACGGAAATAAGGTTGACCTGAACCCTGCTGGAGAGATCCTGGAAGATCGCAGACGTACCTTTTCCCCGGAGAGGGCGCAACAACATTCATTTCTTCTTGCAAACATGCAGATCAAGACCTCTACAGTACTAATACGACGCGACCTTGTCTCTAAAGAGGAACCCTGGTTCAGAGAAAATCTCAAAACCTGCGAAGATTATGAGTTCTTCTGGCGCATGATACTAAAAACGAACGGTATTGGTTATGATCCAGAAGAAAACGTGTTAATCCATCACACACGGGCAAGCCTGATGGACCAAACTACAGAAATCAGTAAATTAAGAGATAACCTGTTAGCCAGACATCACTTGGTCAGCTCAACTACCTTTCATAAGTCTAAAAATAAGAAACTTAAAAACATTGTCTATCATGGAATGGTTCAAGAGGTGAAAAATCTCTTAGGTTCAGCCAGAAAAATTAGTTTCTCAAACGCATTCAAACAAGCGATGTGGATAAACAATAATATCAACTATAATCCTTTCATCCCCTATATAGCAATAAAATTTAGACAGAAATCTATGTCGTTCGTAAAGGTAATTTTTTTGCGAAGATAAGTATAAAAACTCAAGAAATTTACGTCAGCCCGAACACTGTGTCCAAGCCTCCATCGAACTGAAAGGCTCAGTGTCCTGGAACCAGAATCTGCTCAACCTATGGGGTTTGTGGCTCGATTACGAATCCGTAACAGTACCGCTATCCGATCAGTTTATTATTGCATCATAAATCTTGATATCTGGTTCGCAAATCTCGTAGATCTTGTCTTGAATATTTTTAGGCTGATCGTGCAGGCGAGGGTAGTCTGTTGCTGGGTTTTTATTTTCGTTCCTTAAATTTAAATCGATAGAATAAACGCGCTTAAACGCCTCTGAAAACGACTGGATATCTGCAGCAATTGTGAATTTTCTAAGATTGCTAATTGCACAATCAACAGCGGAAGCAATACTTTCACTCTTATTTTCGTATTCCTGCAGCGACTCACCTCTGGCGACGTCGCCAATAAACATTCGCAGGAAAATGATGCCCGTTGAGCGCGCTTGTTTCGTTTCCAACCACTCCTCCAGCGACACGTCGATCGGAAAATGTTCACGATTCTTCTTGTTCTTATTATAATAGTAGTGTGACAAAAGCCTTTCTTTAGGATCTCTTAGCACGGTAACAAAATCATGACTATTTTCCTTCCCTTGAAGAACACGATCACTAAAAGGGAAATGCCCTTCCACATATCTAGTTCCTCGACTTTCTACCGCGTAGGCTAGTAGACTCTCTCGATATTCGCTGAGCGGAATACCAAGGGTCTCTGACGCACGTCGCGATCCTTTAGCGTCAAGAGCAAAAGTACTCTCTAAAGACTCTATTCTATTTTTACCGAATCGGCCATGGAGTGCAGCTGCCACAGAGGTTCCCCCGCATTTAGGCGGGTGGAAAAATATGATTTTTCTTTGATCGATCCTTTCTGAAACGGGATTCTCAAAGACGGACTTTCTAATTATTTTATGGTCAAAAGCCGAAAGAATCCTATTATTTGTAATCGCCTTGATCTTACTCAGCATGATAACCTTGCGCCTATTCAGGATTTACTAAAGTTTTACATCAAGAGTTTTCGAAGAGCAGGGGCGAGAGCATCAGGTGTTCGGTTTTCGCTCAATCTTCGAAGGTTTTCTGTCATTTCAAAGTAGCTTGACTCCGACAGACATTGCATCAATTCACTGGAAAGGCATTCCATGCTTTCATTTTTAAGCCGAACACCAATCGGCCCCACTTCACTCTCCATCTCGTCAACCAGGCCGTTTTCCGTGGAAATAACGGGAAGGTTCAAGGCGATGCAATCTACGAGCACACCCGACGCTGTAAGCTCATAGTACACTCCCTGAAACAAAAATAATGCAAAATCCAGTTCACGCAATCGAGCAACGAAGTCCCCTCTGGACAACACTTCCTCAGGAACCTTCCTGTCGGTTGCCTCCTCAATTTCCCCGGCAAGGTATTGATAATCAGTATGCAATCGCCCGACGAGTTGGAAGTCAAATTCACCGGGGAATTGGCTCTTTGCCGCTTTTGCCAATGCCAGGAACTGTAACAACCCTTTTTGCGGGGTAGCGAGCCCCAGTAATCCCAGCCGAATCGGGGACACCACGCTATCCTGGTTTCTGGTGGACTGATTCAGCAGGTCAGGAGGCAATGGATGAGGAAGTACACTGAAGCGTTGTGCCAGACGAGCATCCCGCCGGAAAAGCTCTTTGTGGATGGCGCGCTCCAGTACAATGAAGCGCATGTTTTTTTCAGAAAGCATTATCGCGGAACGTCCTGAAAAAAACTTACGCAATCGCCCAAAGAGTCGTTTTCTAACGATAGATGCCAAGCCGGCGTGAAATACTGCTATCACATTACGGGGACGTTTCTTCAGCAAACCCAGCAATCGATACGCCCACAGCAGCTTATTTGTCACAGAGGTCAATATCAGAGAATCAGCTTGTCTGGATACTGCTGACTGATAGACAGTACTCGCCACGTGCATGGCTGATACAAAGGTCTGACATCCTGAATCAAAAGCAGGAGGAAACTGCTCGAGTACCAGCCAGTCTGGCGCTCCGAGCACCTCCCGCAACGCATTCAGATGATCGTCGAATGCCAATACTACAATTTGGTGTTCCGGTAAAGCAGCATGGCAGGCCAGAATCAATGACGCGTTAAACGCTTGGTGAGTAGGCCCGCGCCGCACCGGTTCAGCGACTAAAATAGAAGGTCGTTCTGACATGACCTACCCTGCTCCCGCCATAGCACGAAAGTCCGAAGAATCTTCCAGAAGCTCCTCATAACTGCCTTTCGCAACAACCTCCCCGGATTCCAGAAAATAAATTATGTCTGATTGTCTCACTGTAGATAGTCTGTGAGCGATCATGATGATCGTTTTCTGCCCTGCAAGATTATTCACAGCCTCCATAATTGCCCGTTCAGTCGTGTTATCGAGGGCACTGGTCGCCTCATCCATAACAATCACATCCGGGTCGTGATAAAGGGCTCTGGCAATGCCTATCCGTTGCTTCTGACCGCCAGAGAGTCTGGTTCCACGTTCACCGACATGGGTCTGATAACTCTCAGGCAATTCATTGACAACAAATTCATGGAGATTCGCAACCTTCGCAGCTTTAACCACTGCCTCATGATCTATTTGCTTATCTGGCAGTCCAAACGCAATATTGCCAGCAATCGTATCATCGGATAGAAAAATATCCTGAGGAACATAACCTATCGCCCGCTGCCAACTGCGCACGTTGCTTGCATTAATAGGGGTACCGTCAACAGTGATTTGCCCCTTTTCTGGTTGAAGAAGGCCCAGTATCAGATCAACGGTTGTGCTCTTCCCTGAGCCCGTTGCACCCACCAGTGCTACCTGCTTATTAGGTGGAATCTCAATATGGAGATCCTTCAAAGCACAGGTTTCGGCGCCAGGGTAGCGAAAATAGACGCCCTCCAGACGGATACCTTCTCGAGATGGCGCCATCCGCTCCACCTCGTTTAATGCAGTGTGGTCAACAATAGGATCGAGATTGTGAAGATCCTCAATGAGTAAATCCAGGGCTGGCCCCATGGAGCGAAGAGATGTCAATTGTTTGTAAATGCTCTGCAATGCCGGCATCAGCCGATAACCGGCGAAAGCAAAGGTTGCCACTATTGGTAAGGCGCCCAGCATCGAGCCATGGACGCCCCGCAGGTAAAGCATGATGGCCACAATCCCTCCGAATACAAAGGCTTGCATAAAGAAACCCGGGATCTGTTTAATTATGTCAATTCTGATTTCCTGATGAGCCGTGTCGAATGAAGGTTTATTGAAACGTTCTACCATCAGGTGTTCGATGCCACGTACCTTAACGTCTTTGATACCGCCAAAGGTCTCCTGAGTAACTTTGAACCTCTGAAGGTTGGCGCTCTGACGCCAACGCCCAAACCGGCTCAAAGGGACTCTGAATAACCCATAAATCAACCCATAAGCACCCCCAAGAGCAATGGCTGCCGAAATAGCCAAAATTGGTTCAATGAAAATAAGAAATGCCAGCAAGAAAAGCGCAACCACACCGTGAGCGATCAGCTGCATCGCGGGAAACAACGACCCGGAGATCACTTTATTGACCTCCGACAGGATTGTGGTTGTTAAGCGAGAAGTATGACGAACCAAAAACCAGCTGTAGGGTTGCGCCAGATACCGCTCAGTCAGACGGTATCCCACCGCATAGACACGCATTTTTGTGAAACGTATCTGAGCCCACTGGGAAACCGCTTTAAACCCGAGGGAGGTAAAAAGAACGAGCAGGAACCCAAAGCCCAGAATCACCACAAAGGCGTCCACATCCTCAGCCCCGGATCGTTGATACAGCTCTCGCAGAATCGCATTGTTTTCAACAGATGAAGGGTCTGACATAACCGATACAAGCGGCATAATAGAAGCCACCCCGACGGTTTCAAAAAAAGCAACCGCCAGCATCAGGACAAACACCCAAAATGCCTGCCTACGCTCGGAAGCTGTCAACAGGTAATAAAGTTTACGGTACGTTTCCATCATCTAAAGCTTAACCTCTCCTTTGTTCCGCAATACATTCGAGGCCATCTTCGCCCGAACATCTTTGATCAAAGCAATGTCCTCCAAGAATCGCTCTGAAACCTTTGCTTCAAGGCGGCTGTCATAGAAACACGATGCGGGAGGCAATATTTCAAATTTTGCCAATTCCTTCACTGTCTTATCTCCAACATAACCGCCCGAGTGCGAAGCCTCGATGTCCGCGTACCCTGTTCGTTTGGGTGAACGAACTTTCGAGGCCACCTCTGCCTGTATATCGACACCAAAGCGCGCTCTAAAAAGATCGAAAGTATTGTCGAGGTCTTCAAAAAGGCCGATATGGTCCAAGGGTACATTACGTATGAACGTAATCTGTGGCCTGAAATGCTTCTCAATCGCCCAGTCAGGAACACGGTAAACCCACTCAACGATATCCTCAAAACTTAGGTTGAGCACATCGGATCTTGCTGCGCCAATGGCGCCGCACTGAACTGGCTTCACCAGCTTATCCAAGTAGGCACTGACCAGCCGCGTGTGGGGATCCCTGAGAACCGTAAAGCGAAAGAAGTCTGTATTACTGAGCAGCGAAAAATCATTCAGTTCCAACTTTCCGGTACGCATACGATAACCGTGTACCCCTTCGCTGGTGGGATCAAAATCACTGCAGTACTCAGTGCTCAACGCCATGAAAGTCGCAAACAATGTACAGGCGCTTTTGGGAATAGGAAAATAGATCAACCGCTTCTCACGACTGACCAGCCCATCCCGGAGCCGGCTGAATATGCGATTACAGGGGCGCCAGCGGCTGAGAGCAAGTTCCAGCCCCGGAGGAAAATACTTCTGGATACTAAACGCAACTGCCCCCGCAACGGATTTCAAAGGAGGTTGTCGGATCTCAACGGGAGCGGTCACAAGTATTAAGCCTGTAGATTCGGATAACATAGACTACGGGTATATTCGGCCCACCTCGCTTGTCAAACTCTGGCATAGCGTCGATTGATTCGACCCGCGAGGGGGTACCTGGGCGTTGCAGGCAGGACCGATTCTTCCCCTCTACCCTGCTCTAAATCGTATTGCTGTTTCAGTAAACGCCCAAACGCAACGGCCAGTCCGGCGAACAGATACCAATAATATTGAGACAATCCCCAGTAATTGATGCTGTAGACCGCATACATCCAGAAGACCGCAATCATCGTCGTGTTGAGATGGGAATAAAACGAATTATGAGCGCTATCCAAACCTTTGAATAACTCTTTGTTTCTGACCAGCACTCGGTAAACCCGCCAGAGGAATGTCAGGAAAATGGCCGCACCAATAACGCCCACTTCGATCAACAATTCTGCGTAGAGATTGTGACTAGCCTGTCGCGCACCGAACGCATGGGTCTTCGCCTCTGGAGTCGTGCCGAGGCCGTGACCGACGATTGGCCGCCTCAGTCCCAGCATAAGCTCCTTCTGCATGCCATCAATACGACCATCTACAGATGCCCCGAATTCACCATCCTGATCAATTAGAGACGTGTACCGCTCCTGTTGCACTGGGCTCATAACGCTCCACCCCAGCACCGCGACAAGAAGACCGATCCCCATCAATGCAAGCTTGTGTCGCGACTCTTTGAAAATCATAAAAGCAACCACAAGCAGGGCCAGAAACGCACCCCGAGACATGGTCAGGATCAGCGCATAAAGCAGTAATGGCATCAGAGCCAGATAGACCAGTTTGTATTTCCAACCCTTAGTCCACAACAGGTAATGGAGAAATGGGATAATAGTGACGATCACGAAGCCAAGCTCGTTAGCATTGATGACATCAGCCGGCGCGCCGGCAAGGCGACCCGCAAATTCTCCATACCTCAGATGGGTCTGACCGCCCCAGTATCCCTCAGTAATGTTCAGATAGAGAGGTTCCAGAACCCGAAATATCTGACAGCCCACAAAGACAATCAGAAACCATTTCAGACGCTGATTGGTGTCCACAATCAATGCCGTGAAGAACAGGAAAGAAACGGCCAGGACGAAATCACCAACGTGATGCCGTATAACGCTCCCGGGCCATTCAACCAGCGGTAAACTAACCGCTAAGTAACCGAGAAACACAAAAAAAGCGCGGAAGGTTGGATCCTTGAGCCGATCCCCGATCTTATCCCGATTGATGAAGAGAACCCCGGCTATGATGACAAAGAACATCAAGGTTGGACGGATTTGGCCATACCCGGGTATCCGTTGGGAAAAACGAAGGAAGAATTCCAGAATGAAATAAAGGAACAACAGGAAGCATGCATTGCTTACTGCACCGACTTGGACAGCGCCAGCTCCGTTTTTTACTCGAGCGCCAACATTATTTTTATGCGGCCAGGTGGTCTCGCTCGTACGAGTCACAGTTGAGCCTCCAGTGAACGATCAGCGGCATTCGCAGCCGCTGATGATGTCAGTGAGCGCGAGCGCAGGCGGTCCCCAAGAAATTCAAGTCCGGTCACGGCTTTGTGGAACTGGAACATGCTCTCTCCGCAGCCGTGCCTTCGAAGGGCATAACGATGGTTCACACCCTCCCGGTCATGGAAGGCAACCACCGCATTGACAAACCCCGCCATTTCAACCTTCCCCATCAGTCTTGCACTGAAATCATGGGGTGTTCCATTGGGAAAGCAGAAGGAGCGGTTGTTCTGGCCCAGGTGCTGTGTCAACGCATCAAAACACCCCTTAAGTTCCTCTTCTGCCTGTTCATCGGTAACCCGACCGAGGCTGGGATGCGTGACGGTGTGTCCTCCCACTTCCAGACCATCACGCTCCATTTCAATAAGCTCGTCCCAGGAGCATGCCTCATAGGCTTTCGGCGCCTGCTCCGGGAGCTCAAGGCCCAGTTGGTCCGCCAGGGCGTCAATATACTGATGCTTCTCTTCATCCGAGACCGACAAGAAGAAACCAATCAACGAATGCCAGTACTGCTCTTTACGTCGCGAATCGATCGGACCAGCCTCCAGAAATACAGGCCCACAGGCAATGCCCTCGGTGCGAATGGACTGAGTGTTATCCAGGAGCCAACTTACTTTGTCAGGCCACAGCCAGAGACGCCTATCAATGAAACCCGTGGCCGCAAATAGCGTGGCGGGTACCTTATGGCGCTTAAGGATTGGCCATGCCACTTGATAGAAATCCCGATAACCATCATCAATGGTCACAACCACCGCATGAGGGGGAATTCGGCCGTTTTCAAACAGCGACCGGGTAAGATCACGCAAAGTCATGGGCTCGTAATGGCGCTTTATATGGGCGATCTGAGCCTCAAACGCCCCGGCAGACGTAAGTCCCTGTTGCGGATACTCAGAAAACCGGTGGTACATCAGAATACGTGGGGAGTTCCGGCAAACAAGTCGAGCCAGTTGGTAGAGGCCCAGTGGACCCACTGATTGAACAATTTCCGAAAGTCTGCTCATTCGTTCTCTCCCTGAGCATCGAATACCAACAGATGGTACGAATGGTACTTGCCACCGATCCACCCACAATGATATCGGATCGCCTGTGACAATTACACGAAATGAGACACAGGACGTCAGCTCACCAAACGTTTTTTAAGCCGTCTTCCGATCCGATAGGCCCTGATCAGCAACTGAACGTGATTCGGACTGCGGAATTTAGAAGCTACCGGCCAGGAATGCCATGTATACGCCAAGGGCACGCTATTTTTCGCTAACCCCAAAACATCCCGCACCCGAAGTCTTGGCGCAAGCTCAGAGTAGCTGTGCTCCCCCCCGGAACCCAGTTCATACTCAAAGCTTCCCCAGAGGGCCGCTTCGTCACTGACCGGATGATCCCAGAACATCTGAAAGGCAGCCAATGTACCGGGTCGGGCATCCACACCGGCCTCCAGAAACGCTGATTCCAACTCGAGCTCTGACGCGAAGGTATGCAGAACTTCCCTGACCGAATTCTGAGGCCAAGACAGTGCCCGTTTGTGGCGTACTGTTTCGAACACAGGCTTTACCCCATGATCTGGCGCGCGCTCATACCCCAAAACCGTCCCATAATCAGTCATTGCAAAGATCTCAAGCATCTGTATCAACCCCGGAATCCGACCATAACCCCGGCCAATGCAATGGTCTGCGACATAGGCATGAATCAAAGGGAAGCCGTCACTCGGAAGATGTTTTTTCCAATCACGCACAACCAGGTAACCGATCGGTTCGGCACAGCCCTGGTCAACTCTCAGGCGGGACAAAGTCCTCAACTGGCTCCCGGTTCCGGTGGTATCAACCAACCCGACCTGCCGGTTCTGGAAAAAGCTTTCACCAGCGAGGTAATCGTCAATCAACTGCCTGTTCTCACGCGCACTGCAAATCAATGCGTCACGCGCAGCACCGGAATTCAGTTCCGTGATCAACGAGGCTCGCTGCGCTTCACTGAGCGGCAAATCCCAATGACTTTCCGGCAAACCAATCGAGTCGAGTTCATTGCGAATCCGTTCAGGAGCAAGACCGATTCGTTCCAATACGCCCCGCAGGCAAAAAGATGAGGTGTGCGTCAGTGCCATTTCCAGGTCATCGCGCGAAGGGTTCACCAACACCCCGGGATTGATAGCTTGCCGGCTGACGTACAGATAACGAAGATCAAATCCGAGGTCTAACCGTACGTTCAGAACCTGCGCTACCTGAAACAACACCTCACCTTCACGGGCGATGAAGTAAAGCGTTTTAATTCCTGACCCGGAAGCACGCTGAAAGAGCCATAACACAAAGCCTGTCAACAATGGAGCAGCCACACCCGCCAGAACACGCACAAATGCATCCGGTTTGTGATCAGCCCATGTGAGACGGGTTACACGGGAGGCGCCGGCCATTGCGCTCGTCAGCCCGAGGCTCTCCCACTTTCCCGCATGCAGCGCCTGCTCATAACGATTAAAAACCGCATCCTGACTGTGGATCGACCGCATGCCAACACGCTGCGCTGCACTGACATCAGCCCCGGGGTCATCGCCTATGTGCACCGACTTCTCCGCGGATAAACCCTGATCTCTCAACGCATGGACCAAAAGCGACCCTTTGTGACTCTTTTTATGGCCACAAGCCGACGACACATAGACAGGGTCTTCCGGGCGAGCCAATCCATGCTTTAAGAGCTGATCGCGAACAAAAGACTGTGGGAGATACATATCGGATATGAATGCCACACATTGGCACCTCTGCCGCGCCCTGGCTACCCAGTCTGCGGCACCAGGAACCGGGCAAATTGAGCGTCGCTCCATCTCGAGCTCCAGTTCCTGCATCCTTTCGGAGTGCGGCGCCAAACCCGGCCAACCGTGCACAAGCTCGTTATAGATATCCACAAGTGATACGTCAGCCGGTGGCTTAACATGTCGTCGGGCGCGTTGAGCGGCCAACAACCTGACTCTCTCGAACTGCTCCGGAGTTCCCGTAAACAGTCCGTTTTCAGCCAGACTTCGCCCCAAAGACAGAAAAACGGATGATGGATGGCCGGTACGGCGGGTCAGAAGTGTATCGAACACGTCAAACGAAATCATTTCCCCCGATTCGCAGAGATTGATCTGCCCAAGCACCGACTTGTTATTCTTTATCGCCCTCATCACCTACACCCCCTGTGTTGTGACGCGCTTCCAATCTGAAGGGAAATGCTGTTATTTCCAGAACAGCCTATAATACCCGTAAATTAAGTACATCAGTAAAGAAGTACCTGGTCGTACAAAGCCTGATGCTGGTCGAGCGTTACACGCATCGAAAATCGCTCATAACCAGATCTGAGCGCACGCTTCCCGAGGCGGTGGCGCAGATCCGAGTCCAGGGAAAGCCATTTAAGGCGCTCAGCCAAAGCTTTCACATCCCCCACCGGAAAGAGAAACCCCTCTTCCCCGTCGGTAACTGCCTCCGGGTTTCCGCCCACACTACTGCAGACCACCGGCAACCCCGCTCTTAGATACTCTACCACAGCATTGGAAAATCCCTCTGACTCAGAGCACAAAACGCCAATGTCAGCTTTCCTGAGGCACTCCGTTACGTCCTGTCGGGGACCTGTGAAGTGAACCCGTTCGCCAATGCCCTGTTGTTCCGCCAACTCAAAAAGAGATGAGGCGTTTCCGTCACCAACCACCACCAAATGCAAGTGGTCACACTCTTCAGCAGCCAAAGCCAACGCTCGAATCGCATCTCCCATGCGCTTGATGGGCCGTATATTGGCCACCAGAATCGCAATAATTGCTCCAGCAGGCAGCTGTGGTGTAATCGGCTCCACTGATTCCTGTTGACGCGAATCCTCTATCCGTTCCGGATAGCCGTTATAGATGACGTGAACAAGATGCTCCGGATACTTCTCAACCTTTTCAGTAACCGCTTTCACAGCGTGACTGTTTGTTACGACACCCGAAACAAACCGACCCGTGAGCGGCAGCACAAAACGGTGAAAACGTGTGTACCAGTAACCCATATCCCTGCGGGAGATGATGGTCCGAATGCCACAGGCATGGAATATCGGGGGACAAACAATTGAGGGATCATTGAAGAAAACGTGCGCGAGCCGGACGCCTTCCGCTCTAAACGCCTGGCCCAGCCTGAACAATGACCACCACATGCCAGGAGAAGCAAGCCTTGACTGCCCTAACACGTGATAGGGGCACGGAAAGCCATTTTCGCGCAGATAGTCAGAATCGGTGAAAACCAACAGTAGTGGCTCAAAGCGACTTCGATCCAGCTCGTTCACGAGCGCAAACAACTGGCCCTCTGTCCCGGCATGGGGGTTACGAAAGTGGTCAATAACAAAGAGTATTTTCTCAGGCGCCACTCTTTCGGCACTGACAGAACCCGGGTTACTGATGTCAGTCATTCCCAACCCAAAAGCACGCGAACTGAGCGCGCCGGATCCAGTAACCCGGCCCATATAAGATGTGACCAGGCACGCCCCCGCTGACCCTGCCCGCTGTAGGTTTCCCACAAACGATAGTTCAGAACGGCCGCTCGCTTTCGAATCGTCGACCTCCGGTAGGGGTAACGTTTGGCCGCGCGCCGGAGTATTTCAAATCCATTCCGCCAGCGGAGTTCCTGGCCATTACTGCTGATTGAATCGCCATGACGCCGATAATAAAACAGCGTTTCCGGAATAAAGGCCATGGTCGTGACCTCCGCTATCCGGATGAGCATATCGTGATCCTGAGCGGCTCGAAAGCTCTCCTCAAACTCACCAACCCGATCAAAAACGCTTCGCCGCACCAGTGCGTTCTGGGGCAGAAGGAAGTAACAATCCAATAGCACTTCATTGGGATCGTTTGGCTCAAGGTGATCCGGACAGAGAATGTCGTAAAGATACTGCCCATCACCGTCAATGGCCTGACCCATCCCGTAGACCAGGCCTACGGTGGGATTCTCTTCCAAGAAGCGCACCTGCTTTTTGAGCTTCCCGGGGGCGAAAAGATCATCGCTATCGAGGATTGCTATATACTCACCGATGGCCTCCTGCAGTCCCAGATTAAGCGCAGCAGACTGCCCCCTGTTTTCCCTACCTTCATGGGTTAAGACTTTGATTCCGTGCTTTTGACGTAGATCGTCTAACCGCTCCCAGGTGCCATCGGTAGAACCATCATCGACTACTATGGTTTCCACGTACGAATAGGATTGACTAACGACCGACGTAACTGTTTGGTCAATGAAATTGACCCGGTTAAAGGCCGGAATAACAACGCTGACAATCCCTTGGCTCTCCATGGATTCCCTCCTAACCTCAGGCATTGAGGATCAGTATATCCGGTTTCCGCAAAAACGAGGAAAATCGGATAAAAGATAGCCAAATAGATCGGAGTTTGGTCACTGAAATGCGTCCATCTCCCCATTAGAGTTGAAATTTACGTTAAGGTCCGGTTATTCGGAGCTTCCCTGACTCCACCGTCTGCTCCAAACCACCGACCACCTTCCACTCACCTGTTACTGTACCGCTTTTTATCTAAATCGAGCCAGAATTTATTCGATAATAACGTCTTCAATCTCTGCAGGACACCTAGTGCAGCCTTTAAGCAAATAGCCATTGTCGTTAACGACACCTTCAGAATCCACCAAATATAAATACAGATCATCTTCCTTTGATAGCGCACCGTAATTTACATTAATAGAGACTTCCGAGTTACTCCAATCTAGAATCGGCTGATATTCGTGATTCTCGGATTCTGAAAATTTATTCTCATCGCTAATAAGGACTCGCGCTTGGGACGTTTGAACCGCTATATCGGACATCTTGAATTTCGCGTCATCTATTACGCCATTGCCATGAGAAGGATTCCAGCCAAGTAGCGTTAGTCTCGGTCCTTTAGGGTGTGTCTTTTTAAGAAACCTGGAGTCATCGCTCTGCCAATGATTCACAAGTTTACCGTCAACATATGCCTTAATTTCGCCTTCTTTAGCAGAAACCCAAATCTCATGAAGCTGCCACTCATTTTTTTTCCACAATTTAGTTGCGTCCACCAGAGAATAGCTAGTTATAGACCCAGGACTGTTATCATTGCTATCGTACGCTCCAATACTATTCCTCGAATTCCAAGACATTCTAAAATCGGATGATCCCCCACCCCAAACTCTTATCAGTTTATGAGCTGCATTGTTATCTGCTTCATAAATGTTCCGATCAAACTTAATCCACCACGAGACGAAGAGTTCATCCTGCTCAGGATCTTCCCAGAAACCATTCGGGACTACAGGGCGTGCAACTCTATGCGTTTCTCCTCCTCCAACACTTTCATATTGCGCAGTTGAGTAGGCATGGCGTTGAGTACCTTCCCGATCTATAAGGACGCTCGTCCTCCCCCAAACGTCCCCCGATGGAGCAGCTTCTCCATCATTAATTCCTTGATATGCAGTTTGATTGCCAACTGTATCCCACAACACAACACCTGGTGCAGAACCGAAGTTCTCTCCTTTTAGAGTGACCTTCTGACCAGCTTCGATCACAGAATCCTCTCCGACTTCAAGCCCATCAATTAAAGGACCACTCCCCGCGACAGCATCTGCCGCCCCTACACTAAAAATCGCAATCAAAAACGCTCTCTTATTCACCATGCAATATCCTCAGATTCTCACCAATGCGAATAGAATAAAACCACACCTCAAAACTGACAGCAGTGATTTTACTGTTTTTCACATTAGCCAAGTTAGAGCCTCGAGCCAAGCCCTACCAACAAATCGCTACATTTAGAAATATTACGCAAGAATCTTGAACTGGCCAGAAATACTTCACATTTAATTAAATATTAGCCATGTTTTAGTTGTCGTTTTTTATTTTCACGAATATTTTAATACCAGAAAAAACAGCATAGACAAGACCCATTGAGCGACCTAAAAAATACAAAAAGTTAACAAAAAAACAGGCTGGGGCGTGAACTAACTTAAGATCCTTACGAATTACATACCCACGAAATATCGCATAACCAAAAGGAATACCAAAAACAAGACATATCGACACCAAAAATACTAACGTGTTATAAAAACCTCCGACGATTATTCCTATTTCACCAAGAGCAAAAAGACAAACTGAAGCTAGAGTTAGGTCAAACGTTCCTTGATTGGCCTTCAAGTAACTCGAACCTTGCTTAATTTGCCTAAATAAAAATTTTTTACTTGTATCCGGATATCCATGATGAACCACATCACATCCGTGAAATACCAAAAGTTCTTTGCCCAATTTTTTAATCGATACCGTTAATTTGGTGTCCTCGCCAGTTTCAATGTATTCATCGAAGAAACCAACAGATTCAATTAACTCTCTCCAAATAAAACAAGAACCAGTAGCTAGATGGTTTGCCCTTCTAGAATATTCATTTCCATCCCGAGGCGCCCAAACCCACTGAACAAAGCTTCCATCAGAAGGTGCAAGACAACGACCTGCAACAGCACCAATTTTCAAGTCAGTTTTCAACTGCTCGACCCCATTACGTATCCAGTTGGGCCGTGCTTCACAGTCAGCATCAAGAAACGCAATAACATCACCTCTTGAATTCTTGACTCCTTCATTTCTAACCTTACCTATTTTCCCCTCTGGACAATCTATTAGTTTTAATGGGTATCTATTTGCAATATCCTTTGTTCTATCAATCGAACCATTATCAACAACTAAAACCTCAAAGCTGTCTCGATCAATATTTTGGTTAAAAATTGAATCTAAACATTTCCCTATAAATTTCTCTTCATTGTACGCCACAACAACGACAGAAATAATACATTTTTTTATCATATAGGATATACCAAATTATTCTATGCCCTTTACGACTCTAATCTTTCCCGAAGGTTCTCTAGGAATAACGTTTTTCCTTTCTATATTTATATCTATACAATTATCAAAATCCGATATCAGGCGTCGAAAAATAAATTCCTTTATCCAGTAAAAATCATTAACACTGCACACAACACTGACATCAATCCCTAAATCAATTCTTTGCGCAAACTGTATTCCGTTAATGTTTAGTCCCGATTTTTTTGCATCCTCAACAATATATAGAAAAAACTCTCCGTGAAACCGCTTTCCCATTGTATTTTTTAAAACGTCATAGGCTCTTCCATGGATAGCGCCAAGCCGTTGTAGGCTCCGCCCGCATTTACACTTCTCCACCGCAATGCTCCCGTAGTCCTTGAGGCGGTATCGAATTAGGGGCATTGACCAGTTAGTTAAATCTGTCACTACCAACTCCCCAGAGTTCCCTGAAGGGACAGGGATACCATTATCGTCTACCACTTCCACGATAACGTTTTCGACATTTATGTGCCGTACCCCATATTCACACTCGTGGGCGATGGTTCCTACTTCCCCGCATCCGTATTCATCAAAGACTTTGCAGCTGAAGGTATCCTCTAAAAGTTGACGATCACCACTAGTTAATACTTCTGATGTTGTAAAAATTGCTTTCGGTGAAAGCTTTGATTTTCCGTTTTGAGCCAATGCAAACTCTTTTATTATTGAGGTATATCCGTAGAAATAGTCTGGCTTAAAATGCATTAGCGATTTTGTGGCTGAGCGCATAGATTCAACATCAAAGTTAAATGCTGTAATTCGTTTCCTGTTGCATACAAAATCGATAAGACTGGCGCGCAACTTTTCCTTTCTCGTCTTTGGAACACCCCAAAACCTTGCCTGCCGGTGTCCAATTTTGACACCAGCCCATGAATATCCTCGCCACATTGCGGCCATTTCGTAGGCCATGCCCGCACTATCTTTTACTAAAGTCACAGGGGCCCCAGTTGACCCACCGGAGGTTTTTAATCTTTGGTTCGATCCTATTTTACACGTAAGGTCGTCTTGATGTTTGCGAACATCCTCCTTTTCCAACAAAGGCAGACTTGACAACCCATCTAAATCTTCCAGTTTGGAAGGAATGCGCCCTTTATAATAACGGATGTTTTCGCTGGCATGCCGCAATAACGCATTAAGACGCATAAGCTGGAGTTCCTTTAATTTTTCAGGTGGAAAATACTGAGACTCCAGCAACTCGTGATATTGTGGAAAAAACCATTCACGACGAAGCAGCAAAGTGCCATAAAAGATCTGGCGGAAAATCCAATGATTAATTTTTTTCATGGCCGCTTAATTATCCAGAATTTCACTGTAAATTTTCTTATATGACAAACTCATCGCCTCCGCAGAGTACTCCGCAACTAAACGGTGAAAAGCGTGATTAATTTTCGGCTCTATCTGCTCGGTAGTTTCCAAAAGTTCCGCCAATTCCCTGAAAAGCGCGACCGGATCACCTCGCGGAATTAAAAAGCCGGCGTTCCCATAATCTAACACCTCGGGGATACCTCCAACTGACGTTGCAACAACCGGGCATCTTGCTTGCATTGCTTCGAGTAATACCATAGGCAAACCTTCGGTAAACGAGGGAATCACCAAGGCATCTGCCTCATCCAGTAACTCCGGGATATTAGAAACATAGCCAGGAATCGAGACGTTTTTTGGTAAGCGGAGGTTTTCAACCAATTCCTCAATACGCTGCCTGTCTTGCCCTTCACCGGCGATTACCAGGCCAACATCAGAGTGATTTTCAGTTAACATGGCGAAAGCGTTCACGAGTACATCGAAACCTTTTTCCTTTGATAAGCGCCCTACCGCAACTATTAACTTGTTGTGATTCGAAATAAAGCCCTGGATATCGCTTGATAGAGAAGCGTTATGGGTTTTCTGTTCAAGAGAGATCCCATTTGGAATGACCGAACTGCGGCACAAACTCCCGACATCTAGCTCCATGCCTTTTCGAACGAATATGACATGATCGACCGAACGCAAAGCGATCCTATCCAACAGCTCATAGAACCAGATTTTTCTCGGAAATTTGGCTTTTACGTACCCATGGACAGTAGAAATAATCGGTAGTCCCCTAATCTTTATTGGTAACAAACCGAATAGAATATCAAACTTGTATCCATGAGAATGAAGCAAACTATAATCGTGATCAGTGGCCCATCGCATGATTTTTAAAGCTTCCATTAGGTTAAAACCTGGTTTCATCCGCCAAGGTGTTACTGGCAAGCCTGACCGGCTAGCTTCCACCTCCAAAGGCTTTGGACCAATCCCAGGTTCACCGACACTAAAGATCATCGGTTCGATTCCATGCTTGATCTGCTCACTCACTAACGCCAATAGCATTTTTTCGGCACCATACAGCCCGCCACTATCTATCAGATGAAGTACTTTTATGTTTTCATTCGCCATAAAATTGAGCCACCAATCTCTTGCTCGCCATTCGTGTAATAACTGTCACTGGAATAGCCAAGAACAGAGATCCAATAAGCACAAAAAACATTTTAGCTAAAGCAATTGTTGGGCGATTCATAGCATTGGTCCAGCCAAAAACAACCTCGGAAAAGTATATCGTTCCAGAGTGGATAATAAAGACACTATATGCGTGTTTACCATAAAGTAAAACAAACCAATCAAATCTTTTAAGCCGGTAAAATGCATTTTGAATAAACGGCTTAGAGAGAATTGTCAAGAATATCACAGAAAAACTAACCCCAATATAATACAAATTTGGAGCAAAACTATGGCCCGCCATATTCAACGCCAACCCAGCATCTACAAATGCAAACGCTGATACCGCCGCCGACCCAAAGGTTAGAATTAATAAGGTCTGTAATCCTATGTCTCTTTTTTTTGCATAGTAAAAAGATCCAAGGAAGAAAAACCCAGCGTGCACCATGGGCTGATACAGGTTAAAATATCCTATATAAAAATAGTGATAAATATCGTAATATGTTTGATAATATGTCGCTACAATCGACACAACTATTGGCGCCAAAAGGTAGTTCAGATTGTCCCGGCAAAGCACGTAAACAGGGATTGAAAGGATGCTAATAACCAATAATGCTCGAAGGAACCAGATCTGACCAAGCGGAAATGGAGTCATTTCAGATGTAGGACTTACTAGAAGCCAACGAAGAGTTGTTTTAACTGAAAGAGAATACTGGAATGAAGAAAATACAAAAATAGATATTACAATAAAAGCGGCGATGACATAGTACGGAATAATTACCGATGATAACCGTTTAACCGTATAATGCAACGAATTTTGAGCCCTTAAGAAGACAGGAAATGATACCGCTCCACTGACGAAAAACAGAATAGGGAGAAAAACCAGTACAAATTGAGAGTAGGGTGGATAAAACCAGGAAAGACCAAGATGGACGAGAACGACTCGTATGATCGACAGGCCCCGCAACCGATCCAAAAATAAGCGATCATCTTGGTTTAGTGTAAATGATGCACATACGTTATTGCCCAAGCTCATATAAGAACTTACCCTTTCCTAGGCGTCCAGGTCACCTTCTTCTCGCCCCTAAGGAAGACGGTAGCTGCCTTGTAACACGCAAAGTTAAGAAGCGAGAAGTAATAGGGTATCGCAAACAGCGGAGAGAGTTCTTCTCCCCGACTTTGTTTGCTGTGTCCGACATAGGCCAGACCGTAGAAAAGGAAGTGGAGCCAGAAGGCCAAGCTATACCAGCCGCCGTGGTCGGATAGGATCACGGACATGAATGCAAGGATGGCCAACGGAACGAAGGCCGCGTAACGCAACACCTTGTGGGACAGGAGCTGAAAAGCGTAGAGCCCGTGGTTGATCGGGTTCAGGAGCTGTCGCATGTCGTACAGCGCCCAGATCGCGCGCAGCGAGACGCGCACGCGCATGGCGAACTCGCTTCCCGAGTCCGTCAGCGCCTGTTCCTTTAGGAGGGCCTTGGGCTCGTAGATGGCGCGGTAACCCTTTTCCACGACCTTCAGGGGCTGAACAAAGTCCGGGAGCTGGTCCGGGTTCAGCGGTTCGTACAGGTTCCGGCGCATGGCGTCTATACCGCCGTCGACGCCGACGATTGAGCCTGCGGCGGTTTCCTTTGCGCGCAGCCAGTTCTCGTATTTCATGTAGCTGCTGCAACCGTCTCCCATCAGGGAGCCGTCCTCGTGGGTGTAGATCATCTTGCCCGTTACGTAGCCCACTTCCGGGTCCGCGAAATTGCGCACGAGCTTGGCCACGGCGTCCGGGGCCCATTGGGAGTTGGCGTCTGAGAAGATGATGATTTCGCCGTTGGCCTCGGGGGCAATGAGGTTGAGACCGGCGGTCTTGCCCTGGCGGGGAGTCTGGCGGAGGAGACGGATGGTGACGTCTGACTTTCTGGCGTAACTCTGTACGATCCTATCAGTGTCATCCTCGCATTCATCGGAGACAACGAGGATTTCCAGTTTGTCCCTGGGGTATTCCTGGGCAATCTTGTTGTCCAGGGTCTCGGCGATGTCGTTTTCTTCGTTGTACGCGGCAATCAGGATAGAGACGCTGGGCTGATAGCTATCATCGTACGCTACGGGGCGCCTATTCAGTGCTAGTAGGCCCATAAGAGCTGGATAGCCAATGTAAATGTAGAAGACTAGAAAGGCGCAAAGCCAGAAAATCGTATGGAGGATCAATTGAAATTAGCCGCTCTGCGTAACTCAGAATTTACCGACATATTTATATCAATCGCTGCGGATTCCAACAGTTTTCTGAAAAGAGCGCTTGGATAAGGGCCAGCTCGATAATTACCTTCAAGTGCAAAAACACCTTTGTCTGTTATAGCAATATCCCACCCAATGATCCTGAGAGGTGAAAACGATCTAGCTAGCCTATGAGCCAGAGCCCGAACTTCATCCCACAAAGGAGCATAAAAAAACTCTTCCAAGTATCCTTGCTCACTTTGCACTAAATCTTCCCAAGTGATGCGCTCAGCAACCCCAGTAGGATCGTTTTGCCGAATGACTTCATCTGCCCTTCCAGTCATTTCGTCCAAATGGATAATGAGATTCCCGGACGCTCCACCGTCCCAGTTATCCGTTATGTTTTCTCCTGTAGCTACCTTGAGGAAGGTTGCAAGAATCTGCGGTCGATGCTCCTTATCCAAGTACGTGATAACTCGTACAGTCTTAAGTTCTTCATTGTCACCCAGAGTTCTAAGCTTCGAATGGTTTCTCAGCTTTTCTTGCACCACAAAGCTATTAAACCGCGTTTCGCTAAAAACCTTGGATGCAATCTCTTCTAGCTTCTTGTTCCTATCAGATATTTCGCAACCTTGCCCTAGTTCAATATCGTCATAGATAAATACACCCTGCCCAAACACCGAACGGCATGGTTTCACCACTAGATATTTGGAAGGATCAACACTGGTATGTTCAATATTATTTGTTTCCTGAAACCTAATCCAATGAGGATAATTGCGATAGAGGACTCCAAACAACTCAGGGACTGGGATCCCTTCAGCTTCACAAAAGCGGTAAAAAATACTTTTGTCTTCTGTCACATAATACCAATCATCGGGATTGATGCTGTTCTGGAACCTACTTAATGCTCTCTTACTGACGAAGTTTTTTAGCTCGGAATCAGTAATATTTGGATTAAAAAGGCCCCATTTCAACGCTTCAAATGGAGCAAATCGATATTTATCCACCAAGCTTAAGACACGTTTAAAACACCATAACCACCCTTTTCGATGGATTCGGCTAGCCTTTAATGACGCTCTCGCGCACTCATTTAAAAGACGGATATTGTCGATTTTTGGGTGCACATACTTTTTCAAAATCAAAAGCTTGCGTTCCCTGGAGCTGAGATTTGGAATTCCGCTTCTTTACTATTGAGAACGTCGGCGACCGTGGTGAACTCGAAGTGGTTGACGAGCTTCTCCAGGCGCGTTTCGCACTTGTCCAGGTTGTTGTAGTGGCGGAACCTGGAGAACCACTTGACATCGAACCGTGGCTGGCCCGGGTCGATCTCCCAGGGATGCAGGTAAAAGATGAAGGGCTCGCCCTGTCGGTTGGCCTGGCTCAGGCCCCACTGGCTGAAGGCGTAGGGGTAGAGCCGGAAGTAACCGCCGCCGGCGATGGGCAGGGTGAAGCCGGCAAGTTTCAGAGTCGTCAGGGGGAATTCGATCAGTTCATGACCCTTGTCCGTGGTCAGGCGGTGGGGCCAGCGTGGACTGCCCGGCATGCCGTAGCGATCGTGGTGGACCGGGAATATGGACGAATCCCAGGTAAAACCGGCCTCGGCCAGGATATCCAGGGCCCAGCGGGACTCGTTGGTTATCGAGTAGCTGGCAGCGCGGTACCCGTTCACGGGCTGCTGGATCTGGTCTTCCAGCAGCGCCTTGGACTTGATGGTTTCTTCGCGGAAGACGTCCGGGGTTTGATTGTAGACGAGCTGGTGGCTGTAGCCGTGGCTGGCAATCTCGTGGCCGGCTTCGGCGATGCGGCGTACCAGTGCCGGGGATTTCTCCGCCACCCAGCCCAGTACAAAGAAAGTGCCCTTCACACCGGCCTTGTCGAAGATCTCAAGCAGGCGGTCGGTGTTGGCTTCGCAGCGATATTCCATGCTGGACCAGTCGTCCGGGCTGATGGCCTCGGACAGTGCGGCCACGTGGAAGTAGTCTTCCACATCAATGGTGAGGGCGTTCTTGATAGCAGGTTCCTTCATGCTTATCTCAGGTTGTAACGGACGCCGATCTGGACCCAGTTCTCGTGATATTCATTGCCCGGTCCGCCAGCGACGTTTCGGAGTTCATGGCCAATACCGGCGTCGAATCTCAGGTCCCGCGTGCGCTGGTAATCCACTCCGATATCGGCTCGCACCGTGTCGACTGGGTCATTGCCGGCGCCGAAATCCTCCCGCACGTAGCCCGTGCTGGCACGGCCGGAGAAGTTGGTGGTGAGGCGGTGGTTCACGCCAAAGTTCACTCTGAATCGTTCCTCCGTGGTTCCTGTACGATCAAATTCCTGTTGCATCCCGGAGACGGTCGCATCGCTGGACGTGCGGGACGTCCATTGTTGGCTGATGCCGGTGGTCACAGCTGTCACGGTCACTGCCGAAGTCTCGGTCAGGTCCAGCTCCAGCCCCGGAATGCGCACGTCAAGGTCCGTAGAGACGTCGGTGATGGAGCGGCGGACTTCGCCGAAGGCACTGGTGCCCGCATCCCAACGGTGGCTGTAACGCAGCTGCCCGGTGAATCCATTGGTCTCATTGGTCACTGCCCCCTGCTCGGACTCCAGCCAGGAGTAACCCGCTTCACCGCTCCACTGCCCGTTCGGGCGCTGCCAGCTGAAAAAGAGATTAGCGTTGTCACGGGTCAGTTCCTCGTCGGTCTGGCGGAACTCAATGTCGCTGCGGCTCACTGCAAGGCCACCGTTAAGAGTGGGACTGAAGAGACGCTGCCAGCGGCCCGTGGTGGTCACCCGGTCGCTGTCGTTTTCCGTGGATTCCTGGAAACGGGTCATCTGGTATTCAACGTCCAGGGACAGGTTGTCTCGTCGGCCCGGGTAGATGGTGAAGGTCGGCCCGGTGGCGAAGACGTTGCGCCGTTCCCGGTTGGCTGGCGAATCCGCCGCCTGGGTCGTGGTACGCACGTCGCGCAGGGTGTCCCGCGCGTTCCAGCGGAAATTGCGGTTGGGCTCGCAGACGCCATTGGCATCCACGGTTCCGCTGATTACGTTGTCGTTGGTGTCGTTCTGGTAGGTAACAAAGGCGACATCCCCAATCAACGCGCCTTCGCACGTGCCTGGCCCGGTGGTTTTATTGATGCCGATGCCCACCCGGTGCTCGAAATCGTCCTCGACATTGTTTTCGCGCTTGTCGATGTTGTCTGAATAGCGGGAATTGGCGAAAACATCAACACTGGCGGGGTTTGCCCACGCTACCGCCATTGGCCACAGCAACAACGCTGCACCGGAAAGAACTGTGAATGGGCTCATCCATGAACCCGGACCATAGGCCCGTTCAGGCATTCAGAATAGCTCCGACGAATTTGTTGGGATCGATCCCGCCCACGGCGTTCTCGATCTGTTCATTGGTACAACGGCCATGCGGGACAACCAGCATGGAGTAATCACAGAGTTCCGTAAGAATGCGCGCATCCGGCGAATCCGCGATACTCGCGGTATCCAGGATGATGAAGCGATCCGGATACCGCTCCCGGACGGCATGGATGAATTCCTCCATGCGCCAGGAAGTGAAGAATTCCGAGGGCGATTCCCGACGACTGCCGGCGGGAATCAGCCGCAGCCGGGGAATGCCCGTGGGATAGATGATGCGCCCGATGTCGTAGTCCGGGTCTTCAATGAAATCCGTGAGTCCGGCATCCGGCATGATGTCCAACAGCGAGTGCAGCCCCGGGTTGCGCAGGTTGCAGTCAATCAGCAGCGCCGTCTTGGACTGGTCGAACGCAAAGGCAGCGGCCAGGTTGATGGCCATGAAGGTGGAGCCCGCCCCCTGAGCAGCCCCGCTCACGACCAGCGAGAAATTCTCGGTTTTACTGACTTCCAGAAGCTGGGTCCGGAGCTGACGGAAACGGTTGACCAGGTTGCGGTCCGGGGATTCCGGATAGATGATGCGCCGCTCATCCAGATCGTCCCGGTTCAGCCGCCGGGGTTCCTGCATGTTGGCTATCTGTTTGCTGGCCCGGACCCGCTGGGTAATGTCCGTACGGTCCGCACGGCGCTGACTGATCAGGTCGTGGCCACCCTCAGCACCGCCGCCCCGCCCGCTCCGGGCGCGGCTGGCATGGGGGCCACCATCGCCCTTGGGCGTGGCATCCGGCGGCACGCGATCAAAGGCGGCGTCCTGACGCTGTGCGCCACTATCCTGATGCTGCGCCACTTGGTGGTCGTTGTGGTCGTTGTGGTCGTTGCGGTCCTGACCCTGTTTTGAATCTGTCATCCGAGTGCTCCTGTAGCCCGGAGGGATACGACACCCAGGTAACCCGCAACGATCAATAACACAATTACGACCATGAGCAGGTAACCCCGTCGTTCACGCCGGCGTTCGAAGGGGGTTTTGACCAGCGGAATGCTGCCAAGCAGCGGAATCTCAAGGGCATCCTGAATCTGCTTTGGCGAGCGAACACGCGGATCCACCTGCAACAGCCCGACAAGCAGCACTATGGGCGCCAACAACCCCAGCAGCCAGCCAACGGACGCAAAGGTGTTGAATTGGAGCCCTGCTGGACCGACCGGATAACGGGCCTGCTCAGTAATCTCATAGGACAGTCCCTGACCCTCGATATCCAACGACATTGAAACCCTGGCCTTTTCCCGCCGTTTCAGGAGGTCATTGTAGATTTCCCGATTCACCTGCAGATCCCGGGTAAGTTCGGAACGTTCCGCCTTGTTGCCCTGGATGACCTCCATGCGCTGCTCCTGCTGGGCAAGACGACGCTCCAGTGCACTGATGCGCGTGCGCAGGGATTCCTTGCGAGTGCGTGCGCGCGATAGCTCGGTCTTCAGCTCCTGATAGACAGGGTTGAACATGAGGCCGCTGTCGTCGGAGGGTTGAACCTCTCCCGACTGCATCCGCTCACGGCGCTGTTTCAATTCCGCGATCTGGCGCTCAAGATTGGCCACATCCGGGTAGGAATCCTCATACTGCAGCTTGAGTTGATCAAGGCGCTCTTCCATGCGATTGATGCGCTCGGTCAGCCCGCCGTCGGAACTGCCGCCCCCCGTGGCCACCGTGGCGGGCAACGTCTCGATCTGCTCCTGTAGTGAGCGTTCCTGGGATTCCACCTCCTGCAGTTCCAGCTCGGCGGAATCAATATCCCGCCGGAGCTGCGCCATCCGCCGGTTGGCTTCCTCTTCCGTGCCCTCAGTATGTCTGGAGAGGAATTCCTTGAGCTCCTGTTCGGTCTGGTTGATCTGCTGCTCGTAGGATCTCACCTGTTTCTCGATGAAATCGAAAGCGTTGCGGCTTTCATGGCGCTTGCGGCGATTGCTCTCCTCGAGGAAGAGCTGGCCCAACCGCTGGGCAATCAGGAAGCTCTTCCGAGGATCCAGACCCTGGTACCGGATCGCAAAGTAACTCTTGCCCTGCGGAACGACGCTGATATTACTGCGCAACGTCTCATAAAGCGCTTCCATTCGCTCCGTGGAATAGCTGTTCACATTCGGAAAGATCCGGTTGGACTCGGTCACTTGCCTCAGAACCCTACGGGAATAGAGCAACTCTCTTGCCGAGGAGGTCTGGTTACTGATTTCCGTAATCTCCGCCGACCCCTCCATCAGGGGCCCGATGATTTTGTTGTCATCTACGAAGACAACCACCTCCGATCGATACTGATAGGGGTAGATGAAGCCTACCGCCAGCACTGCAAAACTCACGAGCGCAAACAGGCCAATGGCGGACCACCGGTATCGGCGCAGTTCACGCAGCACTTCAAAGGGTAAACGTTCAAGTGGCAATGCCATCGTTTTGGATCCTCCAGCCGGGCCGGCTTAACTAGAAGCGGCGTTCCGGAACGGTGATGATGTCGCCCGGAACCAGCCGGTAATTGGTTTCAATATTGCCATTGTTCAGGATGGCGTCCAGATTCACGGGAATAGCAACCACCCCGTCGTCCAATTCCCTGTACAGGGTTGCCGAATCGAGGTTGGCGAACTCATTGACGCCGCCGGCGCCCAGAATCACATCCATAACGGTCATGCCTTCCCGATAGGGCTGGGAGGCTGGCTGGCGCACGGCACCGGTTACCCGGACGCGGTGAGTGAACTCATGGCTACTCATCTGGCTGACGATGACGCTCACATTGGGCTGCCGGATGTACTCGTCGAGCCCTGTTTCAATATCACTCGCGAGGGTCTCGGACGTCTTGCCGCTTGCCTGCACGTCTCCAACCAGCGGCACCGAGATACGTCCATCCGGGCGCACGGGTACCTGGACGCTCAAATCCTCGTTGCGCCAGACAACCACACGCAGGACGTCTGAGGGGCCGATTCGATACTCCGTAACCGGTTCGCTTGGGCGTTCCAATGCTTTCTCGATCCGGGCCTGGCGGGCAAAGTCTGTTCCGGCACACCCCGAGAGGATGAGGAGGATGGTGAGTAGAGATATAAACCTGTACGACGCTTTCACGCTGAATCTCCTTATCTGCAAGCTACGTCCGAAGCTGTGCTGATTATGTCACGAATTCAAGGCCGAATTCGGTGAAATCAGTATCAAAACGGGAATTCCCTGGTGCCTGGATGAAATACTCCCCATCACTGGGCGCCCTTCTTGAACAGCACCACTTCTACTGTCTGCACAATGGTCAGTATATCAAGAAGCAGGCTCTGATTTTTGATGTAGTACAAGTCATACCGCAGTTTTTCGCGCGTATCTTCCTCGCTGTCCGCGTACGCGAAACAGAGCTGAGCCCAACCAGTGAGGCCCGGTTTGACCCGATGGCGTTCACTGTAGAACGGGATGGCCTCATTAAGCTGCTCGACGAAGACCGGTCGCTCCGGCCTGGGGCCCACGAAGGCCATCTCGCCCTTGAGCACGTTGAAGATCTGCGGCAGTTCGTCGATCCGCAGCTTGCGGATAACGTGGCCCACCCGTGTAATGCGGTCATCATTCTGCTGGGCCCAGACCGCACCGCCCTTCTCGGCATCTGTGCCCATGGAGCGAAACTTGTGCACCTGGAAAACGCGACCGTTCAGCCCGACCCGCTCCTGGCTGTAGAGGATGGGCGCGCGCCATCCGTCTTCCAGCTTGATGGCAATAACCGTGGCCAGCATGAAAGGCCAGGTCACGGCCAGCAATACCAGGCTGGCTGTCAGGTCAATGAGCCGCTTGGTGAAACGCGATATCGCGGACAGTGAGAACCCTTCGGAGAACACCAGCCAACCGGGGGTGATCATCTCCAGGGCCACCTTGCGGGTTTCGCGCTCGTAGAAACTGGCCGCCTCGATAATACGCACGCCCTTCATGCGGCATTCCAGCAACTCCTCCATGGGGAGCCCGCCGTGGCGCCGGTCATCCACCGCCAGCACGATCTCGTCCACCCGCAATCGGTCGACGAGCATCTGTAGGGTCTCGTTGGGCTTGAACTGACAGAGCTTTTCCTCCGATACCTGACATTCACTCTCATTGGAGGGAATGAACCCGACCAGGTTGAAGCCCTTCCGGTTCATCGGCGTTTTCAGCTCTACTTCCATCTGCTGGGCCTGCAGGCCAGCACCGAGCATCAGTACCCGCCGCTTGAAGGTATTCGCGCCGACGATCCGGAAAAAGAAACTGCGCACTATACCGAGTAGCAGGAACCCGAAAACCGACGCCGAGGACACCACTCCTTCGCCACCCAGATACCAGAAATGCTGGGGAATCAGAAAGGCCGCCATGTAGGCAATGGGCAGGCTGATGATCAGACACAGAATCGTCCGGAGCATCATGCCGGTCAGCCCCTCCTCGAGCTTGGCCTGATGCACGGCCAGCGCGAGCATGACCACCAGGTTGATCAGCGCAAATGCCATCGCTGACGGCAGTACCAGGGTCCAGGACTCCTGCAGGAGCGGGAAGTAGCCGAAGTAACGAAAGAAAACGGCAATATAGAACGCCGCCGCCAGCGTCAGCAGATCAAGCAGCCCCAGGACGAGGAAGGGTACGTGAAGGTAATGTCTGAACAGTCTGACGTGCGCCACAGCATCTCCTTTATTGCGCCGCCAAGGAATACAGATCGCCCGCCGGAACGCCCTTGTCCCGGAATACGATGTGCAATGTCCATTGTACCCAACCGAAACATGATTTCAATTTATACTCGCGTTATTTTACAGCTGTGTTGCGCCCCGCTCGTCAATGCTGGGCGCTTGAGGCACAATACGCCGCAGTTTTCAGAGAAGGATCAGAGAGAATGACCAACCTTAAGGATAGCCGTATCGCGCTCATCGGCCTTGGCTACGTTGGCCTGCCCTTGGCCGTCGAGTTCGGCAAACAGTACCACACCATTGGATTTGACATTGATTCCAAACGAATCAACGAGTTGCAATCTGGGTTTGATGACACACGTGAAGTAGAGCCGGAGCTTCTGGGCCAAGCGACCCGGCTTGAGTTCACGGACAGCCTCGAGGCCATCCGTGAGTGCAACGTCTTTGTGGTGACCGTACCGACGCCCATCGACAGTTTCAAGACCCCGGATTTCCGGCCCCTGCGCGGCGCGTCTGAAGCCGTTGCGACGGTGCTCAAGCCTGGCGACACGGTCATCTACGAATCAACGGTTTATCCCGGCGCCACGGAAGAGGTATGCGTGCCGATCCTGGAAGCTGGTTCCGGCCTTACCTTCAACCGTGATTTCTACGCCGGATATAGCCCGGAGCGCATCAACCCGGGCGACAAGGAACACCGCGTCACCAGTATCCTGAAGGTGACCGCCGGCTCCACGCCCGAGGTGGCGGATTTTGTCGATTCACTTTACAGGTCCGTGATCACCGCCGGAACCCACAGGGCGAGCTCCATCAAGGTGGCCGAGGCGGCCAAGGTGATCGAGAACACCCAGCGGGACGTGAACATTGCCCTGGTGAACGAGCTTTCGCTCATCTTCGAGCGCCTGGGAATCGACACCGAGGAGGTCCTGGAGGCGGCCGGTACCAAGTGGAACTTCCTGCCCTTCCGCCCCGGGCTGGTTGGCGGGCATTGTATTGGCGTCGATCCCTATTACCTGACCCACAAGGCCCAAGCAGTGGGCTACCACCCGGAGATGATCCTCTCGGGCCGACGCATCAACGATGGGATGGGCGGCGAAGTGGCGGAGCGGGTAATCAAGCTCATGACCCGCAACCGCATTCAGGTGGTGGACTCCCATGTGCTCATCATGGGCCTGACGTTCAAGGAAAACTGCCCGGATATCCGTAATACGCGGGTCGTTGACCTGGTGAAGGAATTCTCCGACTACCATGCCAGCGTCCATGTCTGGGATCCCTGGGCGAATGCGGAGGAAGTGCGCGAGGAATACGGCATTGAGCTTGTGCAGGATCCGCAGCCGGGCCAGTACGACGCCATGATCCTTGCCGTGGGACACCGTGATTTCATCGAACTGGGTGTCGAGCGAATTCGCGCTCTGGGTAAAACCGATGGCAGCATCCTGTTTGACGTGAAATACGCCCTGCCCAAGAACGCCGTCGACGCCCGGCTGTAAGGGCGAGGCATTTGTTGTCATTAACTGTCGAAGATCCTTACACATGCCTATCTACAGCGCTGGACGGAAAGCCTTAACACATTGACATATAGGCCCTTTAAATACTTGGTATGGCTAATGCAAGCAGTAGGATACCGCTGAAGTGCTTGCAAGTAGTTTAGCAGGCAGCGTTCACAATCAAGCAAGGAGAGATCATTATGAACACTGCATTTAAAAAAACACTGTTATCGACGCTAGTCGTGCCCTTTGCACTGGGCGCCCAATTTGCCAGCGCAGACATGATTACCGAATGGGGTTATGATGTCGAGAGCGTATTCAGCAACGCTGCAGAAACGCCTGGAGAAGTACCCACTCTTAACCAGCCTGACGATCGCACACTGGAATGGGGCCTTAGCGATAAAAAGTCGTCTATCTCGATTACTAATGTAGGTTCTCCAGACGGTCTTATGACCAATGGGGCTTCCGTGATGGGTGGAACATTCACCCATAACAACTTCACTCAGCCTACTAGAGGTGCTGCACTGGAAAGTTTCGACCTGAGCTCTACGCTGACACTGAATCAGGTTGCTCCTCCTGGTGATGCTGTGAGAGATAGAAATCGTACCTTCAAGAGCTCATTCGAGGAAACGCTTGATGCTGGGACGTGTTTTAATGCGTCATCAACACCCAAGTGCGATGACATTTTTACCATTGGCAACATCGACGCGCTGAACTTTGAGCTCGTTGATGGCGTCTACAAGTTCGTTTCCGATTCGTTCGTCGTTGATGACTATAGCTACACGGTATTCACTGAGTTGGAGGGCCTGGGCGGCTTGGATAATGACGCCTGTGGGTTAGCGGGTGTTGCAAACGGATGTGTTGGTCTCTTCACTCCAGAGAAACAGTCTAGCAGCTTCGATACCCGGTTCAGTATTACGGCTGAAAAAGTGGAAGTACCAGAGCCAGGCACCCTGGCGCTGTTCGGCCTGGGCCTCGCCGGGCTTGGACTGGGAAGCAGGAGAAAAGCAGCAAAGGCATAACGTTTAAACAGCTATAACGTTTAGATGAGAGCACTGAAAAAAGAAGCCCCCGCCAAAAAGCGGGGGCTTCTTCGTTTCAGAATCGCTCAGGCGTGAGGTCAGGCAACGTCTTTTTCCTTTACCTTATCTACCCTATCGTCAGTATCCGGTTTCGCGGGCAAGTATCGTCCAGCGTCCGTAATCAGCGACCAGACATCTGGACGACGCTTCCTTATGCCTTCAATCAGTGACGCTGCTTCGGTGAAGGCAGGACGGCGGCGGCCGTGGTACTCCAGAATGGGTCCCACATGATCAAATTCCACACCAAATCGCTTTAACAGCCGCAGCTGTGCTGGCTCCATGATCGCCATCCAGTGGGTTATGCCATGTCTGACTGACATCTGGAGAATAGCTGCAAAAAGCCCAAGGCTGATATAGGGCATGGCGCGTTTGCCATTTTCCGCATCGCTATAGCAGACAAAATCGCTTGAGCCAGAGGATGATTCGTCCTCATTGAGACGCCGCCGAAACTCCCGGCTGACCCCCATCCGGGATATTTCTGCGATCTGCTCGCGGCGTGCGCCTGCAAAAGCGGCCCGTGCATGCTCGTCCATCCGATGGATACAGGGGGCTTCCATGGGAAATTCGGCCTGTTCCGGGTTATCGCCGGCCATGACAAGACGAACGGTGGCGGCGCTGTCTCTTGTCATTCGGTGTCGGATCAGAGCGTGCGCGGATCGCGGGTCATATTCATCGTGTTCGCGTTTATCGACGAAGCAATCAGGGTCCTCGAATGACCGGTCGACGCAATAAACCTGATACCGAATTTTAAAGACCTCGTTAATCGCCTCCGGAGACCTCGCCAACTCGACATTGAATACCGAGTTGAAAATGGTACTGACGTCCTCGTGAGGCGGTTGGTTCGTTGTGTTTTTTGGTTCCTGGTGAAGAGAAAGCCCTGTGTTCATTTTTCGGTCCTCATTCATTCGTTCCCGTTCAGGGAGCTGTTATGGCGATAGTCGCAGTGAGAAAAAGCGCCGTCCGGACTCCATTTAACGGCGTACTACGGGTGTATCGAGGTTACAGCTCATCAGACCTCGGAACGCTTGATCCTGGGCACGTAACGTCCGGGCGCCAGGATAAAATTTGGGTCGACCGCAGCTTTCAATTGGCTGGCAAATCTGGAGAAAGCAGAGTCACCGGTATTCAGGATGCCCATTGCGTCGATGTTGAGACGGTAGGGCAGGAAACCTTCTTTCTGCCCTGCCTCGAAAAGTGCTCGGTAACAGTCATTGGCCCGTGCTGTCGCATTCGCGTCCCTGCGATCAAAAAGCAGGGGAACAGTAGAGTCGAAGCAGCGATCGTTTACTGTCGTCAATGTGATGAGCGGATTGACGCCGTACTGCGGGCAAATGCGTTCAATCATGTCGGTATAGCGGCGAACGTCTTTTCCCCGTATCGGAACCAGCGGCGCAAACCATATGAGCCCACAGCCATCGCGTGCGGGGTTTTTTGGTTGCCCGGGTTCTGGCAAAGTCCCTGATCGCCAATAGGCCAGCGACAACGCGACATCATTGGGGGTGCCATGCATGATTTGCAGTGCCCCCGAGAGCGTATCCGCCATGCCCTTCACCCGTGTCGCCAGCCTGCCGGGCAGCACACGGGCAATGTTCCGCGCGAGGCCCACTTTTCGCCGATTGATAAAAATGAGGCGATCAGTCACTGGCCCGAGCAGCCGCCGCAGCGTGCGTCGGGCCGCCCGGGCTACCTCCTTTGACGCGTAAATGGCCCCAACCCCGCTCCACGCAGGTACGCCATGACTATTGGCGAGACTTTCAACTTCGTGAGCCGGCAGAACCCCGTCAATGGCCTTGTCCTGCGGGAAAGGCGTCATCATTGACAGCATGCGTTGACTGTTGAGCAGATTAATCGCCACAACCGAACCGCCCAGCGTTCGCAACACCTCCCTGACCGTGGGCACCAGCGCTTCAAGTTTGGCGTCGTCTTTTGTGGAAAAGAAGAATGCCGTCACGGTGTCAGGAGCTGGCGCCAGGGCGATGGTTATATTCACAACCACGCCAAAATTTCCCTGACTGAAAAGCCCGTCGAGATAAGGGCCAAGGCCCCATTTGAAAAGCCCGTCTACTTCCTCACCGCCCAGTTCGCTGAGCGGCGTCCGATAGAGGGTGCCGTCGGGTAAGATCGCTTCTAACTTTGTCACTGCCGCAAAATGATCAGTAATCGGCGTGATACCGTACCCCCGCTCAAGCGCGTTACCAAGAATGCTGCAGTTGGGGCCCGCGCCGGTCACAGGAACAAGGTAATCGCCCTCATGGCTATCCAGGAAATCCCTCAGGGCGCCCTGGGTTACACCCGGCTCGACAGTGACAACACCCAGTTCCGGATCAAAATCGGAAATACGGTCCAGCCGGCTAAGATCAAGTATGACGCAGCCGTCTTCCACCGGGTTGGCACTTCCGTAACCCCAGTTATTGCCGGTGCTCACGGGGTAGACCCCGACGTGCCACCGCTGAGCGACCTGAAGAACCGCTGCGACCTGCTCCTGATTCTCAGGGCAGAGCACAGCCGGAATAGAGCGCATGGTTCCTATTGTGGAGGCACCAAAATCGTCGGCGCCAGATGCCACTACGCCTGATTCACCCAGGATAGTCACCCATTCAGCAATCGCAGACTCGGTAACGGTGCTGTTCACTGGTGTTTCCATGGTCGATCGTTGACCTTTACAAATTCCTAATTTATGTTCGCCAACAGACAGTTTATCAATGTCCGGAGGAGTATAATTTAAACAGAATCAGTAAAGCCATGTTGTAGTATTACAGTTTCTAAAATAGCGTATGACAAATAACTTAAATGCAAACAGGCAGTTGAAGCGAAGACATAGAAACAGGGCGATAACTTTTTATTAAAACCTATTAAGTTACGGGTTTAAGATCCCTGAATTAAAAACGGCACTCCTCGGAGTGCCGTTTTTAATGAATACTTGATTACTGTCAGTTCATTTAACAGCCTTCAAACAGGTTCATGAACTCATGAACAGGCGTCTTCTCCAGCGTCTTCTGCTCTTTACACAGCTCAAAGATGGTCTCCGCCCTGCCCTGGGTGAAGCGCGTGGCCAGGTTGTTGCGGAATTTCTTCTCAAGAAGCGGGATCCCGTCCTTGCGGCGGCGACGGTGCCCGATGGGGTATTCAACCGCCACGTTCTCCGTGCTGGAGCCATCCTTGAAGAACACCTGGATCGCGTTGGCGATTGAGCGCTTGTCCTCTTCCAGGTATTCCCGCGTATAGCGTTCGTCCTCCTGAACCTCCATCTTGCCGCGAATCTCGTCGATGATCGGGTTGTCCGCGTGGAAATCGTCTTCGTAATGGTCGGCCATCAGGTTGCCGAAGATCAGCGGCACTGCCGTCATGTACTGCAGGCAGTGGTCGCGGTCGGCGGCATTGGCCAGGGTGCCTTCCTTGGAAATGATGCGGATGGCCGATTCGTGGGTGGTGATCACGATCCGGTCGATCTCGTTCAGGCGGTCCTTGACCTGCGGGTGCAGGGTCACGGCGGCTTCTGCGGCGGTCTGAGCGTGGAATTCCGCAGGGAAGGAGATCTTGAACAGGACATTTTCCATCACGTAGGAACCAAAGTCCTGCGGCAGCGTGAACTTGCGCTCGCTCTCCGGCTTTACTGCCTGGTCCCGATTGGTCTTGCTGAAGAGCACGTCGTAGAAGCCCCACTGAGGTGCCGTGAGTGCGCCGGGAATGCCCATTTCGCCGCGCAGGGCGATGTCGGCCAGCCTAACCCCCCGTGAGGTGGCGTCGCCGGCGGCCCAGGACTTGCGTGAGCCGGCATTGGGGGCGTGGCGGTAGGTGCGCAGGGACTGGCCGTCGACCCAGGCGTGGGAGAGCGCGGCCATGATTTCTTCGCGGTTGGCGCCCATGAGCTTGGCGGTGACGGCGGTGGAGGCGACTTTTACCAGCACCACGTGGTCGAGGCCGACGCGGTTGAAGGAGTTCTCTAACGCCAGGATGCCCTGGATCTCGTGGGCCATGATCATGCCTTCGAGAACGTCGCGGATGGTCAGCGGGTCCTTGCCTTCGGCGACGCGCTTCTGGGACAGGTGGTCGGCCACGGCGAGGATGCCGCCGAGGTTATCCGAGGGGTGGCCCCATTCGGCGGCGAGCCAGGTGTCGTTGTAATCGAGCCAGCGGATGATGCAGCCGATGTCCCAGGCGGCCTTGACCGGGTCGAGGCGGAAGGGGGTGCCGGGGACGCGGGCGCCGTTGGGGACCTGGGTGCCTTCGACGATGGGGCCCAGGTGTTTGGTGCATTCGGGGAAGCGCAGGGCCAGGAGGCCGCAGCCGAGGGTGTCCATGAGGCAGTTGCGGGCGGTGTCCCAGGCTTCTTTGTTTTTGATTTTGGGGTTCAGGACGTAGTCGGTGATTTTTTGGATGATGTCGTCGTAATCGGGGCGGATGTTGGTTTCTACGTTGGTGCTCATGGGGGTTCCTTGAAGTTATTACTTGGTCAATTGGTTAGGTGCATTCGGGGGCCGGGTATCCCTTCCCGGGAATCGCTATAAATCCATCCCTGGACGCTGCGCCTCCGCCATCCATGGCTCCGGAGCTTCCCGGGAAGGGATACCCGGCCCCCTCTATCTGATCTCTAGCGGGCCGCCGCCAGACTGAGAAACCTGGGGTGGTTATCGTTCGTTTATGGGCAACCACTCCTGGTGTTCGGGGCCGGTGTAGTCGGCGCTGGGGCGGATGATTCGGTTGTTGGCTCTTTGTTCCTTCACGTGGGCGGTCCAGCCGGAGAGGCGGGACATGAGGAAGATGGGGGTGAAGAGTTTTGTTGGGATGTCCATATAGTAGTAGGCCGAGGCGTGGAAGAAGTCGGCGTTGGGGAAGAGTGTCTTTTCGCGCCACATGACTTCTTCACAGCGTTCGGAGATGTCGAACAGGCTGGTGTCGCCGTAGTCTTCGGCCAGGGAGCGGGACCATTTCTTGATGATGGCGTTGCGCGGGTCGGCGTCTTTGTAGACGGCGTGGCCGAAGCCCATGATTTTCTCTTTGCGCTCCATCATGCCCAGCAGTTGCTGTTCGGCGTCGTCGGAATCCTGGAAGCCTTCGATCATGTCCATGGCGGCTTCGTTGGCGCCGCCGTGGAGGGGGCCCCTGAGGCTGCCGATGGCGCCGGTGACGCAGGAGTGGATGTCCGAAAGCGTGGACGCGCAGACGCGGGCCGTGAAGGTGGAGGCGTTGAATTCGTGCTCGGCGTAGAGGATGAGCGAGACGTTCATCACTTCCGCGTGAAGCTTGCTGGGCTTGCGGTCGTGGAGCATGTGCAGGAAGTGGGCGCCGATGGTGTCGTCGTCCTGGTTGGTATCGATGCGTACGCCGTCGTGGCTGTAGCGGTACCAGTAGCAGATGACGGCAGGCAGGGCTGCGAGCATGCGGTCGATGTGCTCGTCCTGTTCTTCGAAGCTCTCCTCGGTCTCCAGGTTGCCGAGCATGGAGCAGCCGGTGCGCATGACGTCCATGGGGTGAGCGGAGGCCGGGATGCGTTCGAGGACTTCCTTGAGGGTCTCAGGAAGCTGACGCTTTTGTGAAAGGCGTTTCTTGTAGGCGTCGAGTTCTCGATGGTTGGGCAGGTGGCCGCGCAGCAGCAGATGGGCGACTTCCTCGAACTGGGCGTTGTTGGCCAGGTCGGTGATGTCGTAACCACGGTACGTGAGGCCGGTGCCGGTCTTGCCCACGGTACACAGCGCGGTTTCGCCGGCGACCTGGCCGCGGAGGCCGGCGCCTCCGGATGGTTTTTCGCTCATGGTGTTACCCTCTTACCTGTCAGTACTGGTTACTTTTTCTGGGCGAAAAGCTCGTCGAGCTTCGCCTCGAATTCGTGGTAGTCCAGGAATTCGTAGAGTTCCTGTCGGGTCTGCATGTCGTCGACCACGGCCTTCTGGTCGCCGTCGTCCAGCAGGTGCTGGTAGACGTTGAGCGCGGCCTTGTTCATGGCCCGGAAGGCGCTCAGTGGGTACAGGATCATGCCAACGCCGGTCTCGGCCAGTTCCTCGCGATTGAACAGCGGCGTCTGGCCGAACTCGGTGATGTTGGCGAGCACAGGCACGTCAAGCGCCTCAACAAAGGCGCGGTAGTCGTCCAGATCCGCCACGGCCTCGGCGAAGATACCGTCAGCTCCGGCTTCGACACAGGCCTTCGCGCGGGCGATGGCCGCTTCCCTGCCCTCCTGGGCGAAGGAATCCGTGCGCGCGATAATGAAGAAGTCCGAGTCCTGGCGGGCGTTGGCGGCGGCTTTGACGCGGTCGACCATTTCCTCGCTGCTGACGATTTCCTTGTTTGGACGGTGGCCGCAGCGCTTCTGGGCCACCTGGTCTTCGATATGCACGGCGGCGACGCCGGCGCGTTCCATCTCGCGAATGGTGCGGGCAATATTCAGGGCGCCGCCCCAGCCGGTATCAATATCCACAAGCAGCGGCAGATCCGTGGCCGAGGTGATGCGTCGTGCATCCTCGACCACGTCGTTCATGGTGGTCATGCCCAGGTCCGGAAGGCCGAAGGAGGCGTTGGCCACGCCACCGCCCGAGAGGTAGATGGCCCTATGGCCGGTTTTTTCGGCCATCATGCCGCAATAGGCGTTAATGGCTCCGACGATCTGCAGGGGTTGTTGGGCCAGTGCGTCACGGAACCGCCTTCCGGGTGAAGCTGCGTCGCTCATGGTTTCACCTTAGGTTGTCATTGATTAATGGTGTCGAATACTCGGCATTCGCCGAACAGCTGTCAACAATTCACTCGTTGCCGACCACCCTGGGTTCCATTTCCAGGATTACGCCGAAACGCTTTCTCACATCTTCGCGAATCCGTTCCGCCAGCTCAAGAAGCTCATCACCGGTGCCGTTGCCATGATGGATCAGCACCAGGGCCTGGCGGGAGTGCACCCCCACATGGGATTCCCGGTGCCCTTTCCAGCCGCACTGGTCGATGAGCCAGCCGGCGGCGAGTTTGTAGTTGTCGTTTTCGGGGTAGGCAACCAGCTCCGGCCAGGATTTTCGCAGGTCGGCAACCGTCTCTGGGGAGACTACAGGGTTTTTGAAGAAGCTGCCCGCGTTCGGTAGAAACGAGGGATCCGGCAGCTTGCGGCGGCGGATGTCACTGACGGTTTTCGCTACTTCCAGCGGTGTCAGTTCCGTGTCCGGGTCCTGGAGATGGCCGTACTCCTCGGCCAGCTCGCCGTAACTGAGTTGGAAGGACCTGTGTCTGGAGAGCGTCAGGCGTACGCGCGTAATCACGAAGCGATCCGGATCCTGCTTGAAACAGCTCTGCCTATAGCCGAAATCGCATTCGTCGAGGCTGAAGGTACGGAAGCGGGATTCGCTGCGGTCCCAGGCCTCGAGGTTATGGAACACCTGACTAAGCTCTGCCCCATAGGCCCCGATGTTCTGTATGGGGGCGGCGCCAACGGTTCCGGGGATGAGGGCAAGGTTCTCGATACCCCGGTATCCGGCCTTGCAAGCGTAGAGGACGGCCTCGTGCCAGTTCTCTCCGGCTCCCAGGGTCAGCCGTGCCGTGTCCGAATCCAGCATCTCCCAGTGGCGTTCGCGCATCGCCATGGCGAGGACAAGGCCCCGGAAACCAGAGCGCAGCACGATGTTGCTGCCACCGCCAATGACCAGTACCGGCAGGCCCTGTTCCGCCGCCCAGTCGAACAGCTCCGGTATGGCTTCGTCCTGCCGGACACGCGCGAACCAGGCGGCCTGGCCAGGCAGGCACAATGTGTTGCGCGCCTGCAGGTCGACCCGTTCCTCGATGACGGCCCGGGTCATTCCACCAGCCGAGAGCGCAGGTCACGGATCAGGCCGTCGCTGGCATCGTTGATCAGATCCAGGACCCGGGAGAAACCTGAGGCGCCGCCGTAATAGGGATCCGGAACCTCGTCCACGTCCGCATGCCGGGCATAACTCAGGAAAAGCTCAACCCGGGCGCGCGAGCCTTCGGGCGCCATTGCCTGGAGGTCCGCGAGGTTGGCGCGGTCCATGGCCAGAATCCGGTCAAAGGCCTCAAAGTCCGCTGGTGTAACCTGCCGGGCGCGCTGGGACCCGAGCTCAACCCCCTGCTCCGCCGCCACCTCAGTGGCACGGGGATCGGGCGGATGGCCCACATGCCATTCGCCGGTACCGGCGGAGTCAACGCGGACGTGGTCGACAAGACCGGATGCGGCAAGCTGCTTCTCGAACATGCCCTGGGCCGTCGGCGAGCGGCAGATGTTTCCCAGGCAGACAAAGAGGATGGAGGTGGTTTCTGCCATTTTCAGTTCACTCCGAAAAAGGGTCTCTTATTGGCCGGCAACGGCCTTACGTACACGTTCAAGGTCCTCGGGGGTATCCACCCCTGCCGGCGGTGTTTCACGGGCGACGGCAACCTGGATCCGGGCCCCGTGCCAGAGCGCCCTGAGCTGCTCCAGCGATTCCGTCTGCTCCAGGGGCGCTGGGTGCCAGTCAACGAACTGGCGCAGCAGGCTGACCCGATAGGCATAGATGCCGATGTGACGATAGTAGTCCGTGGTGTCCGGCAACTGGTCCCTGGTCTGGTCATTATCGAACACGCCCCGGGCCCAGGGAATGGGCGCGCGGGAGAAATACAGTGCCCTGCCCGCCTCGTCCATCACGACCTTAACCACATTCGGGTTGAACAGGTCCCCGGTGCTGGTGATGCGCTCGCAAAGCGTGGCAATGGCGGCGTCCGGGTTTTGTTCCAACGCCGCAGCCACCTGGTTGATCAGTGTTGGCGGTATCAAGGGCTCGTCCCCCTGGACATTGACCACAATGGCGTCGTCGTCCAGGGCAAGGCGGCGCACCACCTCTTCCAGCCGGTCCGTTCCCGAGGCGTGGTTCGCATCGGTCATCACGGCTTCGGCCCCGAAATCCGTGCAACATTCCAGAACCGGGTCGGAGTCCGTGGCCACCACGACCCGCTCGGCCTCGCTCTCAGTCGCCCGATTCCACACGTGGCGGATCATCGGCTCGCCGCCAATGTCCGCAAGCGGCTTGCCAGGAAGCCGGCTGGAGCTGTAGCGCGCCGGTATAATAACGGTAAATGCCATAAGGCCTCCCTGTGGCTCAGCGAACGGGTGTCAGGCGTTCGTCGGTGGTCAGGGTGCGGGCCTCTTCGGACAGCATCACGGGAATGCCCTCCCGGATCGGAAAGGCCATGGCGTCGTTGCGGCAAATCAGCTCCATCGCCTCCGGGTCGTACACCAGCTTGCCGTGGCATACCGGACAGGCCAGCAACGCGATCTGACGTTTATCCATTTAATGCATTCTCCGTTAGGGCTGCAAGTCGTTGTTCAAGAAGCGTCTCAAATCCTTCACCGGGCTGGGCAATCACATCCAGGATCCAGACTTCGCCCCCCGCGATACCCCGGCATTTTACGGCATCCTTGGCGGTCATCACGACAGGTCCGTGGATGGGATTCAGATCCTCCGCCTGAAAACGGTGATGGTCGCCGTAGGCATGGGGGATCACCCGGGCACCCAGTTCGTTCAGAGTATCGAAAAACCGGTTGGGATGCGCGATGCCCGCGACCGCATTAACCACCCGACCGTTGAGCCACTCCAGGGGGCGCATTTCATCGTCCACGAGCCGGCGCAAGCCCTTGGGCACCAGCCGTATCTCGTGCCACTGGCGCTCATTCAACGGCGACTGGCTGAACGCCGGGTGTGTCGGCGTACCAGTACTCAGGCAGAAATCCACGGTGCGTACCCGGTCCAAACCCTCACGCAGTGGCCCCACCGGGAGCAGTTCGCCATTACCGGGGCCCTTGGCGCCGTCAAAGATGCAGAACTCAAGGTCGCGCCCCAGTGCATAGTGCTGCAGGCCATCGTCGCAGATCAGAATGTCGCCGAGATCCTGTTGTGCCGCGTACTCGGCGGCCCGGGCGCGCTTCGGGTCCACCAGGACACAGAGGCCGGTCTGCTGGGCCAGCATGACCGGCTCATCGCCGCAGTCCTCGGGATTGGAGTCCGCAGCCACCAGGAAGGGGTAATGGTCCGGCTGGGCGCCATAGCCACGACTGAGGATGACGGGACGCCAGCCCTGGCGGCGCAGGTACGCGGCCAGCCAGGCCGTGAAGGGAGACTTGCCGGTTCCGCCCACCGTCAGATTGCCGATCACCAGTACGGGGAGTTTAGAGCGGTATACGCTCCGGCGGCCATTGCGGTAAGCGTTGCGTCGGCGTTCCAAGAGCCAGCCAAAGAGCCGCGCCAGTGGCGCCAGCCAGCGCAGGGGCTTGGTGCTTGTGTACCAGAGGCGTGTAATACGCTGGCTCATGGGCGTGGTGTTCCTGTCAGGTTTGTGCCTGTTCTTCCGAGAGCTGCATCTGGTGCAATGCGGCGTAGGCCCCACCCGCCTTGAGCAGTTCCTGGTGCGTACCGATTTCTGCCAGGCGCCCACCGTCCAGGACGGCGATCCGGTCGGCGGACTCAATGGTCGACAGCCGATGGGCAATTACCAGGGTCGTGCGTCCGCGCATCACCACTTCCAGTGCTTCCTGGATGTAGCGCTCGGACTCCGTATCCAGCGCCGAGGTGGCCTCGTCCAGGATCAGGATTGGGGCGTCCTTGAGCAGGGCCCGGGCAATGGCGAGACGCTGGCGCTGGCCGCCGGAGAGCAGCACGCCGTTATCACCGACCATGGTGTCAAAGCCCTCCGGCAACCGGTCAATGAACTCCAGTGCGTGAGCCTTGGCGGCGGCCTCCCGGACGGCCTCCCGAGTCGCGCCCCGGGTCTCGCCATAGGCGATGTTGTTGGCGACAGTATCGTTGAACAGAACCACGTTCTGGGTTACCAGCGCGATCTGGCGACGCAGGGCTCCCAGGCTGAAGTCCTGGACGGAGACCCCATCAATCAGGATGTCGCCCTCGGTAAGCTCGTAGAATCGTGGAAGCAGGCTGACCAGGGTCGATTTACCGCTGCCCGAACGGCCCACCAGTGCCAGGGTTTCGCCGGCGCTGATGTCCAGGTTGATACCGTTGATCACGTAGTCGTACTGGTCCTGGTAATGGAAATACAGGTCCCGGACCTGCACCTCGCCGGAGACGCGGCCCGGGTCATAGCTGCCCGTATCCTGCTCGGCCGGGTAGTCCAGGCTCTGGAAAATGCTGTGGGAGGCGGCAATGCCCTTCTGAATCTTGGCGTTGACCGAGGTCAGCTGGCGCACCGGCTTCGCCATGGTGGAAGCGGCGGTGATGAAGGCCACGAACTGGCCTGTGGTCATCTGGTCGCGGAACTCCGGGGACAGCGAGACGTAAATCAGCAGGCCAATGGAGAAGGCCACGATAATGTGCACCACAGGCGTGCTGACCGCCTGGGTCATGGCCATCTTAAGGCTCTGGCGCAGGTTGTCACGGCTGACCTTGCGGAAACGGTTGGACTCGTGGTCACCACCACCAAAGGTGCGCACCACCCGGTAGCCGGTGATCGCCTCAGACGACACATGGGTCACATCACCCATGGAGTACTGGATCTTGCGGCTGATGCGCCGGAACCGCTTGCTGACGTAACTGATGATCCAGCCGATGAGGGGGCCGACCGCCAGGAACAGCAGTGTGAGCTTCCAGTTGATGTAGAACATGTACCCAAGAAGACCCAGAACGGTAAGCCCCTCGCGCAGGACAATGGTCACCGCATCGGTGGCGGCGTCCGTGACCTGTTCGATGTTGAACGTGATCTTGGAGACCAGGTGGCCCGAGGACGTCTGGTCGTAGAACCGGCAGGGCAACTGCATCAGGTGATCGAAGGTCTGGATGCGCATGGTGTTGACGATGTTGCGCCCCACGTAGCTCATGAAATACTTGCTGAAGAAAAAGCCAAGACCCCGGATGCCGAAAACCCCGACAATCAGCAGGGGCAGGAAGAGGCGGTTCTCCTCGGTGGGATTTTCCAGGGCTTCGATGACGAACTCCATGGACGCGGCCATACCGGTGGAGGCACCGGCATAAACGGCGTTGCCCAGAGTCGCGATCAGGAACGGCACCCAGAAGGGAATCGCATACGCCAGCAGGCGGCGGTATACCTGCCAGTTGGTCATGTCACCGTCAGCGGCGTCATTCGTTGTCATTGTCAGGCGTTCGCTGGGTACTGATACTCAGGGCGGAGAAGCCGAGGGTGCCTGCAACGTCCATGGCCCGGACCACCAGTTCATGGTCGGTCTTGGCGTCGGCGGTGATCACGAAGGGAATGCTGGTGTCGTCCCCGGCCACCTGACGGATTCGTTCAAGCAGTGCCTCACGGTTATTGCTGTTAAGACGCTGGTCATTCACGGAGTAGTCACCCTCCGCGTTGATCTCAACCTCCACCTGATCAACCTGCTGCTCCGCCTGCTCACCGTCGGCTTCCGGCAGGTCAATCTGCAGTTCCGTCTTCTTCGTGAACGTCGTGGAGACCATGAAGAAGATCAGCAGGAGGAAGACCACGTCGATCAACGGCGTGAGGTTGACCGATACCTCCTGGTTCGACTGGCGCCGGAACTTCACGACTCGGAATCCTCACTGATCACGATGTCACGATCCCCATGAACCACCTCCACCAGTTTCATGGCTTCCTGCTCCATGTTGACGACCATCTCGTCCACACGGCGGATGAAGAACCGGTGGAAGATCAGTGCCGGTATGGCGATGGTCAGACCGGCGGCGGTGGTGATCAGCGCCTCGGAGATGCCACCGGCAAGCACACCGGGGTCGCCCACGCCGGCAAGCTGGATCTGCGCGAAGACCTTGATCATGCCTATGACGGTGCCAAGAAGGCCAAGTAGCGGCGTAATCACGGCAATGGTGCCCAGGGGATTGAGAAAGCGCTCCAGCTCGTGGACCACCTGGGAGGCCTCGTGCTCAATGCTTTCCTTCATGATGTCGCGGCCGTGCTTGGCGTTGGTCAGGCCTGCCACCATGATGCGCCCGAGGGGCGAGGATTCCTGCACAAGCCGCAGCTTGCGGGAATTAAGCTCCTTTTTCTTGATCCAGCGCCACAGCTCGTTGGTGGTCGCCGACGGCGCCACGCGATTCACACGCAGTGCGTAAAAGCGCTCGATGATGATGGCCAGCGCCAACACGGAACAGATCAGCAGCGGAATCATGATGAATCCGCCGGGCCTAAGAAGCTCTAGCACGCGCTTTCCCCCTGCCATTGAACAAGCGCCGATACTTTAGCACAGCCTGGGTGCGAACAGGCAACGATCAGGGCACCGGATGCCAGGGGCTGGATGACCGTGCCTTTGTAAGTTGGGGCGCGTCATCACCCAGTGAGACGACGACCTCACCGGTTTCCGCGCTCACCAGTGGCGCTACACCCGCCTCGCGGTAACGCTCGGCTGCAGGCGGTGACGGGGACCAGTTCGCCGGACTGAGTATGGCCCATCTGGGGGCAAGCGCTTCAATCAGCCCGCGCTGGGAAGAACGCCCTGCCCCGCCCCTGGGTGCCAGCAACAGGTCAACGGCATCCGGATCATCCAGGGACGCCAGCAGCCTGCGTTCACCACTGCGCCGGATCGGCCCGAAGAGTATAGCCCTGAAACCCTGATGGCGGACGATCAGGTTGCAGGCCTGCTCCGTCCTGGTCAGCGCGCTGCCTCGGGGGTCCCGCCAGGCATCGAACACCAGTGCTGCCAGTTCCAGGTGCTCACTCCGGTCGCAGGCATTGGCTTCAATCAGGTCTCCCACCGCCGGTCCCTCCCGGAAATTCCAGTGGACCTCTGGCCGGACCCCCGGATGACTCAGTATGACCGCCGCAAGCCGCTCCACTCCCAGTGAGGCCAGCCAGGGGAAGATCCGATCCCGGGTCCGCGCGCGATAGCCCGCGCCCGGAGAGCGGGCATCAAACAGCACGGCCTTTTCCCCGTGGCGGAGGAGCGCCACGGGACCACCGACCCCATCCGGGAAACGCAGCTCGGTACCCGGGGCCAGCTCCGTATCCTCAAGGACTGGCACCATCAGGACGACCAGGGCCGCCCCAGCGATGGTGACTCGATAGTTCCAGCCCACCGGACCAAGGGCAACCAGGATGCCGACGGCCAGAAGAATCGCGGCACCGACGCTGATCCCCGAAAAGGACCATTCCAGCTCCGCCAGCGAGGTGAGTAACCCCCAAAGGAGACGGAAGATCAGGTCCAGCCCGGGTTCTACCCAGTCGGCCGTAAAGGGGGCCATCAGCACCAGGGGCGCCGCCAGCAACAGCAGTGGCATGACCACGAGGCTGAGCATTGGGATCGCAACAAGGTTCGCTGGCAATGCCAGTAGCGTGGGCTGAAGCCCAAAACCGAGCATGACCGGCATCAGCCCGGCGACCACGGCAAACTGGGCAACCAGCAGGGAGTGAACCGGGCCTGTACCCGCTTGCCGGGCGCCGAAAGCAAGAATCAGACAGGCCACGGCCCCGAAGGAAAACCAGAAGCCCATTCCGAGCACGGCCCTGGGCTCGAGGGCAATGACAAAAACTGCCGCCAGCAGCCAGCCATCCCAGAGCCGCCACTGCCGACCGCCACTGACCAGAACCCCTGTGACGGCAACCATAACCAGTGCCCTCTGGGTGGGGACCGTGAAACCGGCAAGCAGCGCGTAACCCAGCGCTCCGATCAGGACCAGGGCAAGCGGCAGCCAACGCCCGAGACGCGGGTAACGCGGGGAAGTCCGCCCTGCCGGAGCGGCCAGGACCCGGCCAACGAGCATCGCCACCAACCCTAGATGAAGGCCGGAAATGGCGACAAGATGCTGGGTACCGGTAGCTTCAAGCACTTCCCAATGCGACTCCCCCAACCGGGCACGGCTGCCGAGCAACAGCGCCTCGGCCAGTTCAGGGTGTCGCATCCGCGACAGGTGCCGCTCAAGCCGGTGAATGAGCCCGATGCGCCACTGGTGGTACTGGCAGGCCAGGCCGCAGTGATCCGCCAGGGGCTGGCGGTCCACCAGATTCGCCGTGGCCTGGATGCGCTGCTGATAGAGCCAACGCTCGTAACCGCCCCCGCCCGCATTCAGTGGCGCGATCGGTGGTTTCAGCCGAAGCGTAAGGCGCATGGCGCCGGCGATCTCATGTCGCGAGAGGTTGCCATCCGTCGTGACCCGAACGGCCCCGGTGCGTAACCAACCCCGTTGCTGAGTGTCGGGACCCGTGGGACAGAACAGGAAACTGAGACGGCCCCTGGAATCCGCTGTAGCGGGAGCGCAGACGTACCCCGCGAGCCTGTGGTGACCGTCTTCGAGAGCAGCCTCAGACAGGTCGGTTAGCGGAGAGACGGTCATATCCAGTATTATTGCGCATCCGGCGAGTGCGAGCATCCATGCACGCATTGCTGTATCTCCCATTCATCCCTGGTGATCCGCTCCGGGCGGACTGACGACGTACTATGGACAAGCGGTTCATCAAACGCTTTATCCCGGCCCCGGAAAAACTCCGCAGGATCCGTTCTTTGCAGTTCCTGGGCGCGTTGATTCACGAGCCCAACCTCTGGCACATCAACCGGCACTCCGTCTCAAGGGCGATCCTGCTGGGGGTTTTCTGGTGCATGATTCCGATGCCATTCCAGTCCGTGCCCGCAGCACTCACCGCCATATGGTTCAACGCCAACCTGCCTCTGACTCTGGTCACCCTCTGGATCAGCAACCCGGTCACGATGCCACCGCTGATCTATCTCGCCTACGCCATCGGCACCCTGGTGCTGGGACGTCCCGAAGAGGCAGAAACCTTCCAACTGAGCTGGGAGTGGATCAGTGAGCGCCTGATCGAGGTCGGCGTACCGCTTTACATCGGCTCCCTGATACTGGGCGTGACTCTCTCGCTGGCCAGTTACCTGCTCATCCAGTATCTCTGGCGCCGCCAGGTTCGCCACAAGTGGCACAAGCGGCTTCGCGAGCGCGAGCTCAGGCGTCAGACACCGGAGTGAGCCCGCCATGCTCCAGGCGGCAGACACGCCCCATGGTGGCCGCCAGCTCCGGATCATGAGTGACGACCACAAAGGCGGATGCGACCTGTTCGTTGAGTTCCCGGATCAGGGCCTGGATCTGCTCGCCCGTGTCGTCATCCAGGTTACCCGTGGGTTCATCCATGAGCACGCACCGGGGCTCGTTGACCAGGGCCCGGGCAATGGCCACCCGCTGGCGTTCGCCGCCGGACAGGGCTGCGGGCTTGTGCGTCAGACGCTCACCCAATCCGACGCGCTCAAGCAGATGGCGCGCCCTGTCCCGGGCATCACGCAGTGAACGCTGCCCCAGGGCCGCCGGCAGTGCCACATTGTCCAGCGCCGTGAACTCGGGAAGCAGGTGGTGGAACTGGTAGACGAATCCCAGGGCGCTGTTGCGGAAACGGCACCGGTGGCGCTCCTTCATGCCGTGGATATCCTCACCGCCTATCAGCACCTCGCCCTCGCTGGGGCGATCCAGGCCACCCAGCATATTGAGCAGCGTGGTCTTGCCCGATCCGGATGTACCAATAATTGCCATCGTCTCGCCCTGGGCGACGCTCAGGTCCACCCCGGAGAAAACCGTCAGGCTTGAGCGCCCTTCCCGGTAGTTCTTGGCGAGGTTCCAACACTGGATAATAGGTGTCTCACTCATAGCGCAACGCCTCCGCGGGCTGAACCCGTGATGCCCGCCATGCGGGGTAGATGGTAGCCAGAAGACTCATGATGAGGCCGGCACCGCCGACAATCATCACGTCATTCCATTGCAGTTCCGATGGCAGGTAGCTGATGAAGTACACATCCGCACTCAGGAACTGCATACTCAGGACGGTCTCGACCCACTCGATAACGCCGCTGACGTTCATTGCCAGCGCAATCCCCAGCAGGGTGCCGATAATGGTGCCTCCGACACCGATAACGGCCCCCTGGACCATGAACACGCCCATGATGCCCCGGGGCGTCATGCCCATGGTGCGCAGTATGGCGATGTCCGCCTTCTTATCCGTCACCACCATCACCAGCGCCGAGACAATGTTGAACGCCGCCACCGCCACAATGAACATCAGCAGCAGGCCGATCATGGTCTTCTCCATGCGGATGGCCTCAAAAAGGTTGCCGTGGGTATGGGTCCAGTTGGTGGTGCGGTAACGGTTCCCGGGCAGAGCGCGGGCGATGCGATCCGCGACAACGGGCGCCTTGAACAGGTCATTCACCTTGAGCCGGACCCCCTGAGCCTTGTCGCCCAGGCGTAGAAGCTTGGCCGCGTCTTTGTAGTGGACAAGGGTGTAGCTGCTATCCAGCTCCGCGCCCACACTGAAGGTGCCCGCCACGGTGAAGCGTTTCAGACGGGGCAACACCCCGGCGGGCGACACCGAGGCCTCCGGCAGCACCAGGGTCACCCGGTCGCCCTGACCCACCCCGAGTCGGCGTGCCAGCGCGGTGCCAATGACGATCCGGAAACTGCCTGACTCCAGATTGCCAAGACTGCCGGTGACCATATGGTTCTGGATGATGGAGACGTCCTTTTCCTTCTCGGGGTGGATACCGTTGATAAGCACGCCCTGAACGTCGCCACGCCCGGTCACCATGCCCTTGGCCCGGGTATAGGGCGCAACACCCACCACATCGGGATCCTGGGCGGCAATATCGGCAACCGATCGCCAGTCATCAAGCCCTTCCCGGGCCTCCACCACGGCGTGGGGCACCATGCCCAGAATCCGTTGCTTGAGTTCACGATCAAAGCCGTTCATCACCGAGAGTACGGTAATCAGCACCATTACCCCCAGGATCAGGCCCAGCATGGACACCAGCGAAATGAAGGAGATGAAATGATTGCGGCGTTTGGCGGCCGTGTAGCGCAGGCCGATGAAGACGGAAAGCGGTCTGAACATGAATGGTCTATCCGGTTAATGGGGCGGGCATCGTCGCCCACCCTGCAAGTTATGGAATCGCTGTTACACTTTGATTGGCTGGACCCAGGAGGAAGTCCTGCGGATTATGGCCTTTCAGCAAAAGTCCTTGCAAGACGAGCAGTAAAACGATGACTGACTCGACGCACGCCAACCTTGCGCTATAGTGACAGACAGGAACAGTTCATGCCGGATCTTTGGAAGTGACAACCATGCCGCAATTATCGCCAAACATTGTATCGACGCGCCTGACGGGATTCATCGCCGGCGCCCTGCTGACAGCCGTGTTCAGCACCGCCTCGGTGGCCCAGAACACGGAGAATACGGGGAGTGCCGAGAGCATGAAGCGCCAGCAGGCGCAGCCGCTCTCCCTGAAAATCCAGAAGGACTACAACCTGCGCACGCCGCGCCGTGGCGAGGCCATGGAATCGGTGGAACGGCGCTTCGGTGCGCCGGAATCGGTCCGGGGTCCCGTGGGGGAACCGCCCATCACGCGCTGGCAGTACCCGCAGTTTGACGTCGTCTTTGAGAGTGACCGGGTTATCCATACCGTCATTGAGCCTGACACGGACGGCTGAACCCGCTATCCTCGCGCTTTTCACCCTTGCTGCCTCCGGAGTGATGCGCATTGGCACCACAATTCCGACTTGCCGCCGAGTGGGCACGGCAGGGCGCTGTCCTTATGGCCTGGCCCCATACCGACTCGGACTGGGCTTCCAGCATGGAACAGGCAGAACCCGTCTTTCAGGCGATCGCACTGGCTGTTCTGGCGGATGAAAACATTATTGTCTGCTGCAAAAATGACTCACAAGCGTCTGAAATAAAACGCTTCCTGACGCTCGAATCCGCCAGACAGGGCGGCAATGGCGTGGTTCATACCGTGGCAGTGCCCACTAACGACACCTGGGCACGGGATTTTGGCCCCCTGACGCTCACCAATGGAACCCACCACCGCCTGGTGGATGCCCGCTTCAATGCCTGGGGAGTCAAGTTCGACAGCGCCCTGGACGACCAGGTCAACAGGCATCTGCACAGCGGCGGCCTCTTCGGTGACCTGCCCCTCGACCCCCTGGACCTGGTGGTGGAAGGCGGAGCCCTGGAGACCGATGGACGTGGCACCCTCTTGGCCACCCGACATTGCCTGCTCAACCCAAACCGCAACGGCGATGTAAGCACACCCTGGATGGAGACCCGGCTGCGGACCCATCTGGGTATAGACCGTTTCCTCTGGCTCGATCATGGCGCCCTTGAAGGTGATGATACCGATGGCCACATCGATACTCTGGCCCGCTTCTGCAGCGACGAGCATATTGTCTACCAGGGCTGTGACCAGCCAGCAGACAGCCATTACTCCGAACTGCAGGCCATGGCCCAGGAGCTCTCCGAGCTGGAACGTCGCGACGGCACGGCCTACCGGCTCACGGAACTCCCCTGGCCCGACCCGCTACATACGCCGGAGGGGCGTCGGTTACCGGCAACCTATGCGAATTTCCTGGTCACCAACCAGGCCGTGCTCGTACCCATCTATGGGGTTCCCCAGGATAACGAGGCCTGCGAAACACTCGGCGCCTGTTTCCCCGGCCGGCAGGTGAGGCCGGTCCATTGTCGTCCATTGCTGGCACAGGGGGGCAGCCTTCATTGTCTTACCATGCAGTTGCCACCGGGAGTTGGTCACCATGAATAGCAAACACGGGATTCCCTGCGCCGCAGTACAACAGCAGTGCGGTGCCGACCGGGAGTCGAACCTGGCCGCCACGGCGGAACTCATTGAACAGGCCGCCGATCGTGGCGCGCGGCTCGTCGTACTCCAGGAACTTCACGCTACGCCCTATTTCTGCCAGACCGAGGATGTGGCTGTTTTTGACCTTGCAGAGCCGGTTCCGGGCCCGACCACCAGTTTTCTCGGGGAACTGGCCGCCCAGCACGATGTCGTGATTGTCGGCTCTGTGTTCGAACGCCGCCTCAGCGGCATCTACCACAACACCGCCGTGGTACTGGATGCCGATGGCAGCCTGGCCGGCCGCTACCGGAAGATGCATATTCCGGATGATCCGGGTTTCTACGAAAAGTTCTACTTCACCCCAGGCGACGGCTCGCCGGAAGCGTTCCGGCCGATAGAGACCAGCATTGGCCGCCTGGGAGTACTGGTGTGCTGGGACCAATGGTACCCGGAAGCGGCGCGATTGATGGCACTGGCCGGCGCCGAGGTACTGATCTACCCCACGGCCATCGGCTGGGACCCGGAGGATGACGCCGGCGAGCAGGCGCGCCAGCTTGATGCCTGGGTCACGGTTCAGCGCAGCCATGCCATTGCCAACAACCTGCCGGTGATCGCCGCCAACCGCCATGGCCACGAGGATGCCCCCTCCGGTGACAGCGCGGGCATCGACTTCTGGGGCCACAGTTTCATCTGTGGGCCCCAGGGGGAATTCCTCGCCCAGGCGGATGGCCAGGGCGACCAGGTGCTGCTGGCGACCATCGAGCCTGATCGCACGGAGAGCGTGCGTCGTATCTGGCCCTACCTGCGCGACCGGCGCGTTGACGCCTACACCGAGCTGACCAGAAGGGTGCGAGACTGATGTCCATGGCGGAACAGATCCAGCAGGCGGTATCCGTGCTCAACGGCATACTTCTGGGCAAGAACAACCAGGTGCGCCTTGCCGTGTGCAGCGTCCTGGCCCGGGGTCACCTCCTGATCGAGGACATCCCCGGCATGGGCAAGACCACGCTTTCCCATGCGCTGGCAGCTACCCTTGGCCTGAGCTACAACCGCATCCAGTTCACCAGTGACCTGCTGCCGGCGGACCTCCTTGGTTTTTCGCTCTACGACAAGGAAGCCGGCGACCTGATCTTCCACCCGGGCCCCATCTTCGCCCAGGTCATCCTGGCCGATGAGATCAACCGCGCCTCGCCGCGGACCCAGAGTGCGCTGCTCGAGGCCATGGAGGAGCAGCAGGTCTCAATCGAGGGGGAGACGCGCCCCCTGCCCGACCCCTTCTTCGTGATTGCCACCCAGAACCCCCTGGACCAGGGCGGCACCTTCCCGCTGCCGGAAAGCCAGCTGGACCGCTTCCTGATGCGCCTGCAGCTGGGGTACCCGGACCGGCGCGCGGAACGGGAGCTGCTCATGGGCCGGGACCGGCGCGAGCTGACAGCGGCGCTGGAGCCGATACTGGGCCCGGAGACGCTGGGCCAACTGCAGACGGCAGTGAACGAAGTCGCCACCTCCGATGCCCTGCTCGACTACATCCAGCGCATCCTCGCCTACAGCCGCGAGATTCCGGGCGTGCTCTACGGGCTCTCGCCACGGGCGGGACTCGGCCTCTTGCGCGCCTCCAGGGCCTGGGCGCTGATGGAAGGGCGCGACCATGTACTGCCGGAAGACCTGCAGGCGATCCTGCCAAGTGTGGTCGAGCACCGGCTGGTGGACAGCCACCACAACCGCCAGGAGCTTCTTTCGCAGCGGATTCTGCGGGAAGTCCCCGTTCTTGAGTAGCGCCGCCGGGGGCGTGGCGTTACCATAGTGCGCAGTTTCCATTTCCCACGTTTCAACAGAGGGGCACCATGAGCCAGACCAACCATCACGGCCTGATCATCCTCGGTTCCGGCCCTGCCGGATACACCGCCGCCGTCTATGCCGCGCGCGCCAACCTGCAGCCGACGCTCATTACCGGCATCGAGGTGGGCGGCCAGCTTACGACCACCACGGACGTGGAGAACTGGCCCGGCGACATCGAAGGACTCCAGGGCCCGGATCTGATGGAACGCATGAAGGACCATGCCCAGCGATTCAATACCGAGCTGGTCTACGACCACATCAATGGCGCCGACCTGAGCCAGCGCCCCTATACCCTCACGGGTGATTCCGGAACCTACACCTGTGACGCCCTGATCATCGCCACCGGCGCCAGCGCCATGTACCTGGGCCTGGAGTCCGAAGAGAAGTTCATGGGCCAGGGCGTGAGCGCCTGCGCCACCTGCGACGGCTTCTTCTACCGTGGCCAGGATGTGGCCGTGATCGGCGGCGGCAATACCGCCGTCGAGGAAGCACTGTACCTGTCGAACATCGCCAACAGCGTGACCCTGGTCCACCGCCGCGACCAGCTCCGCGCGGAGAAGATCCTTCAGGACAAGCTCTTTGCCAAGGACAACATTGAGGTTATCTGGGATCACACCCTGGATGAGGTCCTCGGCGACGGCACTGGGGTGACCGGTGCACGCCTGCGCAGCAGGAACACCGACGAGACCCGCGACCTGACCCTCGCCGGGGTCTTCATTGCCATCGGGCACAAGCCGAATACCGACCTCTTCGAGGGGCAGCTGGATATGAGCAACGGCTATATCCGCATCCGCAGCGGGCTGGAGGGCATGGCCACGGAAACCAGTGTTCCGGGCGTATTCGCGGCGGGCGACGTGGCCGACCACGTTTACCGACAGGCGGTGACCTCCGCCGGATTCGGTTGCATGGCGGCGCTCGACGCTGAGAAGTATCTGGACGGTCTCGCCTGATCCCTGCCCCATGACGGCACTCCCCTGGCTGGACACCACGTCCCACTGGTTTCCGGATCCGGAAACCGCCCTGGATGATCCGGAGGGTTTGCTCGCCATTGGCGGCGACCTGCATCCGGATTGGATCCTGCGGGCGTACAGCGATGGCATATTTCCCTGGTTCTCCGATGACCAGCCGATTCTCTGGTGGTCCCCCAACCCACGCTGCGTCCTCTTTCCACCCCGTGTGCACATCTCGCGCAGCCTGCGTCGCAAACTCAACCAGTGCCGGCTGCGAATTTCCGTGGACTGCGCCTTCCGGGAAGTGATCCACGCCTGCGGTGCCCTGCGCGCGGAGGGCACCTGGATCACCCAGGACATGGAACGCGCTTACTGCCATCTCCACGACCTGGGGCACGCCCATTCTTTCGAGGCCTGGACGCAAGAAGGTCAGCTCGTCGGCGGCCTCTATGGCGTTGCCATTGGTAAGACGTTCTTCGGCGAGTCCATGTTCAGCCTGGAGCGGGATGCCTCCAAGGTGGTGTTCGTGCACGTGGCGCGCCAGCTTGAACGCTGGGGCTATCGCCTCATGGATTGCCAGGTGGAAAACACCCATCTTCTGAGTCTGGGGGCCGAACGTATTCCACGCAGCGACTTTTTGTCTATAATCAGGGAAAGTGTTCACTGCCAGCCCGGTCACGAGTGGCGCATGGACTGGCACTGGGGCGCGGAGGCGGACCCATGAGCAGTCTCAAGACCCTGATTTTCTTTGCGACCCCAGAGCATCCGTGCAGCTATCTGGAAGGCCGCCAGGCCACGACCATGTTCGTCGACCCCCGCGCGCAAGTGGACAAATCCATCTACTCCCAGCTCACTGAACTCGGTTTCCGCCGCAGCGGATCCCATTACTACCGCCCCCACTGCCGCGGTTGCAATGCCTGCATCCCGGTTCGCATCCCCGTGCAACGCTTTCAGCCAGACCGTTCCCAGCGGCGCATCCACAAAGCAAATCAGGACCTCAGCCTGGCCATCACCCCGGTGCGTTTTGACGAAGAGATCTACAACCTCTACGAACGCTACATCAATGAGCGCCACCACGACGGTGACATGTACCCGGCCAGCCGGGAGCAGTTCACCTCCTTCCTGATCGAGGGTTCCATTGATGGTTTCTTTCTGGAAATGCGCCGGGAGGGGCAGCTTCTCGGTGTGTCTGTGGTCGACGTGCTCGATAATGGGCTTTCAGCAATCTACACCATCTTCGAACCGGGCGAGGAGAAGCGTAGCCTGGGCACCTACGCGATCCTCTGGCAGGTGGAGGAAGCCTGCCGCCGCGGCCTTCCCCACCTGTACCTGGGCTATTGGATCCGTCAGTGCCGGAAGATGAACTACAAGACCCGTTTTCGTCCTCTCCAACAGCTCATAAACGGACGCTGGGTCGACCTGGTTTCCTGAAAACGGTCACATTTCTGTTAACTTTTTTGCCCAATCCGGGAACCCTTTCCCGTGCAATGTCGTGTTCAGTATAACCACGAGTTGTTTACCTTCGCCACGAATCGGGGTTCTGACATGCTGTATTCCTCTCTGGACGATATCGAGCTCACGCGCACGCCGATGCAGCTCCAGGATATCCTGGATAACGAACGATTCCGCCCGGTCTACCAGCCCATCTATCGACTCAGCGATGAACAGCTCGTTGGCTTTGAGGCCCTGACCCGATTCTCCGTTTCTGCTGCGGGGAAACCGCGATACTGGTTCAACCAGGCAGCGCTTGCCGGTCTGACGGAAACCCTGGAACACGCGGTTATCCAGCGTGCACTCAAGGATACCCAAGAGTTGAAAGGGAACCGGTTCATGTCACTGAACATATCGCCGTCAACGATACTGGACGGGATCGTGACGGAAGCACTCTCTGGCTATCCGCTTGAAAACCTGGTGCTCGAGATCACCGAGCATGAGGCAATCCAGGCCTACGAGCCATTGCTGCGGATATTGAGCCCCCTGCGCGAGGCCGGATTGCGCATCGCCATCGATGACGCGGGATCCGGCTATGCCAGCTTCCGTCACGTGTTGGAGTTTAAGCCCGAGATCATCAAGCTTGACCAATCGCTGGCACGGGACATCGACAGCAACGCCAACAGCCAGGCCCTGATCAGGGCCATGACCGGCTTTGCCGTTGAGACGGGGTGCCAGTTGCTCGCGGAGGGCGTTGAAACCCGTGAAGAAGCCGGGATGCTGCGGGAGCTCGGCATCGATGCGGTCCAGGGCTACTACTTTGGTATGCCCCTGCCACTCGGGCACCACGACGAGGGCTGGCCGCGGGATACCGCCGTTACAGACGATAGCGGAAACTGAGCTGGTACCTGCGGTTGGTGTAGTCAAAACGCTGGAGCGAGCTGTCGTTCCGGGTGTAGGCCGCTTCCGCCTTGATCCGGAACTCCCGGGTCAACCGCCATTCCGTCGTCAGTTCCAGCCCGTAGCGGTGATCCCATCGTTTGCCCGTTGCCGTAGAGCCAAGCCGGAAATCATCCGGGTAATCACTGTAGCGGTATTGCAGTTCGCACCCCAGCGAGACGCGGTTGAATCCGCGATAAGTCAGCCCGGAGGACAGGTCGTGACGCCGGGGCGAGTGGCTGATAAAGGCCCGGTCCGTCTCAAAATCCCTGCGGTTGTTGATTTCCCCGCGATAGCGCACCTGCCGTTCCCAGGAATTGCTCCTCTGCCGGTAGCCTGCCGTAAATCGGTAGCGTTCCCCGGCCCGTGACCGGAACCCTGAATAGGGGGTCACATGGGTTCCCTCGAAAGAAAGCTTACACTGGTCGGAAGACTCGCTGAGGCAATTGCCGTGGCGATAGTCCACCTCCAGGGTACTCTGCCACTGCCGGGAGGTTCCCCCAAAGCGAAGGTAGGCCTGTTTCAGGCCCACCCGGGTCTGGTGCTCACCGCGATGATTCACCCAGGCGACGCCAACCCGTCCGAAATCCGAGCGGTAGTCCGGTTCTGAGTGGTAATGGCGACGGTAGGCGGCCAGGGAGAGCTCAAGCGCATCGCTGTCCCCCTCCGAGCCTGTCACCAGGGGCTTTCCCCGGACTGCCACGAGGGCAGCCCTGAAACTGTCCGAGATCATTGCCGCCCCGGAATCGGGAAGGCGGGAGATATTGTCCTCATAACCCCCTGAAACAGAGACCACGCCGTCCAGGCTGGGCTCCAGCGGCTCGTCCTCGGGCTCGTCCCGCCGGGCCTCCAGACGCATCCGGGCGCGTCGCCTCAGCGCGTCATTGCCAGCCTCGCGGGCAACCTGGCGGAAGTACGCCCTGGCCTTGGACTCCCGGTCGTCCGCCCTGGCCACGAGGCCAAGGTTATAGAGGGCCAGATCACGGTGTTCCGTGTCGAGAAGCCGCCCGAAATGCGCCTCGGCGCGCTGGTGGTCCCCCAGTTTGAAATGGACCACCGCGAGGTTGTAATGAAGGGCTGTTGTGTCGACGCCCTGGTTCCAGGCGGCCACAAGCAACTCGCGGGAACGCTCCAGCTCGCCTTTCTTGAACGCCTCGACACCGGCGATGAACTGCTCTTTCGGACTCATCGGTTCAGCCGTAACCACGGGAACCGACATGATGGAAAGAACACCGGTGAGCAAGACCAGCCTGATCAGTACTGCCACAAAGTCCCCTGATAGTTGCGTGTAAAAAGCACTCAGCACAGTAGAGTGAGTGTAGCACGCAACAGGCAGGAAACAGGGGTTATAACAGGCTTCGTTAGTGAGGCGCCATCAGTCCAGAGCCCCCTCGAGCTCGTCCGTGGTCTCCTCGGTTGTATCCTCGAGTTCATCGGTGGTATCACCCAGCAGGTCATCACCGTCATCCAGCACGTCCTCGATCGGCTCCGTGATATCGCCGTCCTCATCAACAAGCTCTTCCTCGACATCGCCGATCGCATCGGTGAGTTCATCGTCACTACCGGTGATCACATCCTCGGAGAAATCGCTCTGCATGCCCTCAACCTCATCCATGATGTCACCCTCCAGGTCATCCGCGCTTCCGGATTCAAAACCATCCTCGCCATCCATTTCCACCGGCGTATCGAGCTCAATCTCGCGCATGACTTCACCGGAGAGCTCATCCTCCTCGGTCACCATCTGCATGGTAACGTCATCCATTTCATCCTGGGACTGTGCCAGCGCTGGCAGCGCAACCACCAGAAGGCTCACAGCCACCAGCGTCCTGATCCACGTACCCCGTATCACCTCCCGGTACCTCATAGAGCTGGCTCCTCGGTCTCATTGGCAAGTTCCGGCAATGGCGCGACGAAGGTGCGCCGATTGGGGCCCTTGCCCAGGTGTGCGACGATCTCACCCCCTTCGGGATACGCAATCCGCAGTGGCAGTGCAATCACATTCTTGCCGGGCTCCATGTCCACCTGCCAGGTCAGGCGCCGGTGTCCGGGGAAGCGCGTCACCTCCACGTGGGGCGGCAGTTCAATGGTGAGGCTGACGTCGTTCAGGTGCGATCTGGTATTGAACGCCAGTTTGACGGTTTCTTCGCGATCCCAGACCTTCTCGGCCTCGACCGTCTCGACCCTGTCCGGCACTGCAGCCGGGTCCTGTGTCCAGGGCATTCCGCTGCCCACAAGAATGCCCACCACCATCGCCGCGGCAACGGCGCCGCCGATGATCGACCGCTGCTTCCAGACACCGCCCGTGTCCGCATCCGCGTCGGCTCGGCCTGTGGCCGCCGCCAGGACCCGCGCCTCGAAACCGGCGGATGGATCCGGAATGGCCGATTCTTCCTGCACTGCCTGCTGAACACGTTCTTCCCAGCGCAGCCGGCGTGCGCAGTCCGGGCAGCCCTGCACATGGGCCTCGACCGCGGCGCGGTCCTGCTCGTCCAGAACCTCGCCGGCCGCATAGGCAATCAGTTGGTCTCGGATCTCGGTACACGTCATAGTTATCACCCTCTCATTCCCTGAGACGTAAGTCTTCAAGAAAAGGTTCCAGCTCTTCGCCAAGTTGTTCCCGCATCTTGCGGCGGCAGCGGTGCAGCCTCGATTTTATCGTACCCACGGCCGTATCCAGAACATGGGCGATATCCTCCTGGCGCCAGCCGTCCACGTCATGGAGCAGCACCAGCGTACGCTCATCCGGCATCAACTGGTTCAGGGCTACCGCGACCGCTTCCCTGAGGCGGTTTCCGCTCATGGCCGACTCCGGACCATTGCTGGAATGCATCAGGGAATCGAAAAAGTCCTGCGCATGCTCCTCTGAGACCACGTCAGAGGCCACGCGCTCGGCGTGCCAGGCGCGTCTACGGGTGCCATCGATGAACTGGCGATAGAGGACCTGCTTCAGCCAGGGCCCTCGCCGCTCGACCGCGAGCACTTCGTCCGCCTTGGGGTACAGCCGGGTGAGCACTTCCTGGACCAGGTCCTCGGCATCCTCGCGTCGGCCGGTCAATCGGTAGGCGAACCGATACAGGGTGGTGAGGTAAGGCTGTACAGCCTCTTCAAACTGCTTTTCCCGGGACGGTTTCCTGAACGGGATAATGGCCACTACAGCAACCCTGGAAGCTTGATTTTGCGCACGGCGACCCTTGTTTCCGGGAGTAAGAACGTCATAGGTAAAGGATAGCCCATATTCCGGTCGTCATGGAAATGCGGGTTAGCCTTCCTATTGTGTGACGCGCATCACATTTTGGGGCGCGCATTTCCAAGCCTGAAACTTTCCGGCCGTTCATTTTGGAACCCTTTCCCCCCTCCCCCCGTTTCAGTCCCCGACTCATGAACCAAGCAGCAGGACGGCATGGCCTGTTAGTGCAACGCAACGCGACAACAAAAGGTAGTTGAGTTATGCGGACTTACAACAAAACGCTGATCGGCTTGGCCCTGGCTTCCCTGGGCCTTGCCGGTTGCCTGGAAAGCGGCGGCCCAGCAGGGAACGCCGATACGAAACCCAACATTGAGACCTCCGGCGCCTCTGCCATAGAGAAGGGGCCCCATCCAGTGTTCAAACCGCTGGACTCGCAGTTCCCGCTGCCCAGTGACGCGCTGCTGTTCCTCAGTGAAGAGGAAGACGGCACCATGCTCAACGGCAACTTTACGGACCCGGAGTCCTCCGATTACAACCCCGTAACGGCAGGCATCGGCTTCCTGGATGGGAACTCCGTGCTCGAGCCGTTTGATATCAGGATCAGCGATAGCGTTGACCCACAGACCCTGGACGCCCGGGATTTCATTGAACGGGACGACGAGGTCATTCCCAACCCGGACCAGACCGTGTTCCTGCTGCCATTGACCACGCCCAGCGGTGATGCGCGATTCCCGCTTGACGACGAGGTGATGGGCGTTTCCCGCATGGACCGATATGAACGCGCCCAGCGGCTGCTCGACAGCGATGACCAAGCCGACCGGACCGAGGCCACCAACATACTGGATGAGCTGGTTGCCGAGAACCAGCGGATCCGCCTCGAAGTCATCAGCCTTGACGGCGGCACTGACAACACCATCCGGATCCTCCCCCAGGAGCCGCTGCGCCCGAACACCAAGTACGCCGTGGCCATCACCAACGGGGTAACCACCCAGGCCGGTACGCCACTGGTGGGGGCTCCCTCCTACCAGACCATCGCCAATCCGGAACGTGTGCTTTCCAACCCGGCGCTGCAACCTTTCCGGGAGGCAACCGTGCCCGCACGGGAGCTGGCCGCACGCTACCTGGACCTCAAGCGCGACGCGCTCGGCGAGGACGCGTCCGTTCCCGATTTCGGCGATGTGACCTTCTCGACCACCTTCACCACCACGGGTGTTGATGACGTGCTCCTGGCCAACGCCGCGCCACAGACCCACTTTGAGAAACGCGTGCGTACCGCCGAGCGCAAGGCCGCTCTGAATAAACTCCTGGACGGCACCTACAACCTCAGTGGCATTCCACTGGATGACGGCGCCTCGCAGACTGACAAGGACATCAACCAGAAGATCTTCGAGCTGCTTTCCCAGGAAGACGATGGCGCCGATTCCCTGCTCTTCCATGAGGAAGACGTACCGCTCTTCGATCAGGCCCTGGCAGAACTGCTGATTGAAGCGCGCGACAACCGCCAAGTGGTCACTTACGACGATATTGCGCAGGACAGCGACGGCAACCTGGATCCGGATACGGCACTGATTGCGCAGGCCGCCGCCGTTCGTGCCGTTGATCTGGTGCTGGATGGAGCTATCACAACAGAGGCGTCCGACCTCGCCGTGGCCGCCGAGCAGCAGCTGGATACGCCCAAGCCACGTGAAGTGCGGTTCTTCAGCCAGAAAGAGGGTTCAGACATCAACCCCGCATTCGCGCAGAGCGGTGAGATTGTCCTCGGAGTTGAGTTAGACGCCGAAATGCAGGTTTACGAAGGCGAGATTACCCTGCCCTATTATGGCGGGGTGCCGGAGGATGAGTCCGACGGCAGCACCATCCAGAACAGCAACTGGACGGCCGCTGACTTTGGCTCGGATATTGACCTCCCACTGGCCCCGTCAAGCCGGGTCACCAGCGAGTTCCCGTTTGTCGAGAAAACGGCTGAAACCAAAGTGCCCATTGTGGTAACCGCGCCAGATGCAAACCTCAGCGGCAACGGTCCATTCCCCGTCATCATCTATCAGCACGCCGTCACCACCGACCGCTCGGCAATACTGCCGCTGGGCCTGACCTCCGCGCTGCTTTGTAACGATGACGACGATAGGTCCAGCGAATGCTACATCACCATCGGCATTGATGGCCCGCTGCATGGCATCTTCGATGAAGGCATCACCAGCGCCCGTGACGAGGAAAACGGTGTTCCGGGCATGGTCAGCATTGATGAACAGGAAGGCGCGTCCGAGGATGCCATTGAACGCCATTTCGGCTTTGCGGCCCAGGCCACCGGCGAACCGGCCATGCCCGCAAGTCAGCTGGAGGCCCCCCAGTCGGGCACCCTCTTCCTGAACTTTGCCAATTTCCCGAACATGGCAGCGAACCAGCACCAGACCACCATGGACCTGCTCAACATCAGCGCGTCGGTATCCAACATCGACGCGGCCATCACCGCCTGCGCCGGCGCCGGGGACTGCGCCAATAATCTTGATATTGACGAAAGCAGGGTCTACTTCCTGACCCACTCCCTGACGGGCAATGGCGCGGCCGGCTTCCCCCATATCAACAACGAAGCGATCGACGCGGGCAATGATAACCTTTCGGAAATTGAAGCTTCTGCCTTCATGAACACAGGCGGGCACTTCGTGCGCTACCTGGAAAACTCCCCTTCCCAGGGCCCGTCCCTGCTGGCCGGACTTGAGGAGGCGTCTGACGGCCTCCTGGCTCAGGGCAACCGGGAGCTCAACATCTACTTCAACGTGCTCCAGAGCATGCTCGACTCCGTCGACCCCGCGGCCTATGCCCAGAACTACGAGGGCGGCCCACTCCTGCTGACCGAGATTGTCGGCTCACCGGATATCGAGGAGCTTGACCCGGACCAGACCATTCCCAATGCGGCGGACGCCGAGGTCCACGACATTGGCGAAAGCTTTGATATGGGGCCGCTGGAGACCGTTGTCGAGGACACAGGCTTCGTGGTGGACAGCGAACCGGCACCGCTGGCGGGCACTGAAGCGCTGGCCAAAGAAACAGGCGCTGCTTCGACACCGCTGGCCGATGGCACGCCAGTCATCACCCGCTTCCTTGAGGGTGCACACGGCAACCCGATCTCCGCGGGCCAGACCGATGCCGAAGCAGGCAGCTCCGAGCCGGTATTCCTCGAAATGGCCAACCAGATGCTGGAGCTGTTCAGCAACGGAACCGTCACCACCAACGCCTGCGTCGTGAAGGACACCAAGGACACCGGCGACGGCTGTGACGGCGACGCGCCAAGCGGTGACAGTACTGACGACGGTACCAGCGACGATGGCGATGACGACGGCGGCCTGCTGGACGGTGGACTTCTCTGATCCCAGCTGAATAACGCGATTCGAGTCGGCGTGGTACCGGAAACCTGGCGCCACGCCCGACACCACTGTATCTGGAGTAAGCCTCATGACAGTTGATAACAAGACAACCAGAACCACGACAACGCTTGCACTTGCCCTGGCGGGCGCAGTTTCCGCCCCGGTGCAGGCCACAACGCAGTTCAATTTCTACGGGATCGAATTCCGCTCGGACAACCAGCTGCGCGCCGGTATGGGCGTTCGTGCCAGCGAACAGGAAAAGGACTTCATCGCCCAGGGCAACCTGGGTCCCGAGTTCGCCTTCAGCAATACCGGCTCCTCGACCAACAATGGCGATGACGGCAACCTCAACTTCGAGCAGGGGGATTTCTTCTCCCAGTCGCTGAGCGCCCGTACGGAGCTGTCGGCGGAATACAACACGAACAGCCCGACCTTTACCAAGTTCGGTGGCGAGTTCAAATACCGTTATTCCCACGACTTCAAGCTGCGCGATGAGGACTTTGCAACGGATGATGTCGGACAGACCCGCAAACTCAGCGAGGAAGGCCGTGATAACGCCTCCAGTGGCCAGATCCTCGATGCCTACGTCTACAGCGACATGTGGCTCGGCAACGTGCCGGTCAGTGTCCGTTACGGCAAGCAGGTGGTGAACTGGGGGGAAAGCACCTTCATCCTCGGCGGCATCAACCAGACCAACCCCATCGACGTGCCCGCGTTCCGTGAGCCCGGTGCCGAAGTCAAGGACGTGCTCCTGCCCGCCGAGATGCTTTACACCTCGGCCGGCGTGACCAGGAACCTCACGGTGGAAGCCTATTTCCAGACCAAGTGGAAGCCCTACGAGATCGATGACTGCGGGACTTTCTTCTCCACCGTGGACGTGGTCTCCGACGGCTGCGGTCCACTCCTGCTGGCCGGCCAGGCACCGGATTCACAAGCCTTCGAGGACGGCCTGTTCGCAGCGCGGGAAGCGGATCAGGAACCGGATGACACCGGCCAGTTCGGCCTCTCGGCCCGCTACTTCCTGCCGGATTCCGGCATCGAGCTGGGGGCGTATTACCTGCGGTTCCACAGCCGCCTGCCCTATCTCAACGTACGGGCCAACAACCCGGAAGACGGCAATACCACGGACAACGTGGACTACGACCCGAATAAGGACAGCACCCGGTTCCCGAATTATTTCGTGGAATACCCGGAGGATCTGGAAGTGATGGGCCTGAGCCTGAACACCACCATTCCGACGGGGACCTCCGTGGGCGCCGAGTACAGCTTCCAGCCGGACAAACCGATCCAACGTAACAGCACGGACGTGGTCTTCGCCGGACTGCAGCAGCGCGGTCCCAATGGCGAAATCCTGAGCAAGACGGAACAGGCACGGCGCGAAGACAACCCGGACAAGAACTTTGCCGGGGAAGTCATCCGGGGCTATGACCGCTTTGATATCTCCCAGCTCCAGAGCACCTTCATCCACTTCTTTGACCGGGTGATGGGCACAGACCGCTTCATTGTCGTGGGCGAAATTGGCGGCACCTATGTGCACGGCCTTCCGGAGAGCAGCGAGGAGCGTTTCGGACGCAGCGCCACCTTTGGCGCCGGTCCACTGCCCGTCGAGGGTGAGGAATTTACCGGCGATTTCTGCCGTGGGGGCCCTGACGGGGAGCCAGGCGCCAACATCAACCCGTCCAACTGCCGCAGCGATGGCTTCGCCACGGACTTTTCCTGGGGCTATCGCGCCCTGCTGGTCTGGGACTACTCCAACTTCTACCAGGGCTGGAACTTTCAACCGCAGGCCTTTTTCTCCCACGACGTGGACGGATTCGCCCCCGGCCCGGCCGGCAACTTCACGGAAGGCAGCAAACAGGTGGGCCTGACCGCCGCCGCCGACTACCAGAACCGCTGGAATGTCGAGCTGAGCTATACCGAGTTTTTTGGTGGCGAGCCCTACAACGAAATGAAGGACCGGGACTTCCTGTCCGCCAACGTTTCCTATTCATTCTGAAATCAAAACAAACACAATCCTGAGGAGGGACAACCCATGAAATACCGAAACAAACTCCTATCAACTGCGATTCTCGCAGCCTCACTGTGCTCTGGCAGCGCACTGGCTGCGGTATCCGAAGAGGAAGCCGCGCACCTCGGCAATGAACTGACCCCGATGGGCGCCGAGAAGGCAGGCAACGGTGATGAGATTCCAGCCTGGGACGGTGGCCTGACGACGGCACCCGATGGTTACGCAGGGGATCACCGATACATTGACCCCTTCCAGGACGACAGCGAACTCTTCCGCATTGACCAGAGCAATGTGGATGAGTACGAGGACAAGCTGACGCCCGGTCAGGTCAGGATGATCGAGACCTACGACGATTACTTCATACCGGTCTACGAGACGCGCAGGACGGCAGCCGTGCCCGAGTCCATCATGGACCAGACACAGGAAAACGCTACCACCGTCGAACTGGTTGAAAGTGGAAACGGCCTGAAGAACTACGACAAGGCCACACCCTTCCCAATTCCCCAGAACGCTCTGGAAATCATCTTCAACCACACCACCCGGTATCGCGGTGGCGCACTGAAGCGCAATGTGGTGCAGGTGACGCCTCAGGCCAACGGGGCTTTCTCGGAGGTCCAGTTTGAGGAGGAAATCGTCCGGCCCTGGGAACTGTCGGACTACAGCGCGGGCTCGGATGCGCACGACAACATCCTGTTCTACTTCAAGCAGACCATCAAGGCACCGTCACGCCTGTCCGGGAACACTCTGCTGGTTCACGAAACCATCAACCAGGTGGAGGAACCCCGCAGGGCCTGGCTCTACAACTCCGGTCAGCGCCGTGTGCGGCGTGCTCCCCAGGTTGCCTACGACGGTCCGGGTACAGCCGCCGACGGCCAGCGCACATCGGACAACCTGGACCTGTATAACGGCGCGCCGGACAAGTACGACTGGGAAATTGTCGGGAAGAAGGAAAAGTACATCCCGTACAACTCCTACCAGTTTGCATCCCAGGACCTGTCGTACGACGACATCATCAAGGCCGGTCACGTAAACCAGGAACACGCCCGCTATGAGCTGCACCGTGTCTGGCATATCCGTGCGACGCTCAAGGATGGTGAACGCCACATCTACGAGACCCGTGACTTCTACATCGATGAGGATAGCTGGCAGATCGCGGTGGTGGACCATTACGACGGTCGTGGCGAGCTCTGGCGCGTGGCAGAGTCCCACATGCTGCAGGCGTACGACGAGAAGATTCCCTTCTACGCCTTCGAGACCCTGTACGACACCAGATCCGGACGCTATCTGGTGATGGGCATGACCAACGAGGAATCCAAGCCCTACTCGTTCGGCATCAATCGCCGGTCACGTGAGTTCACACCCTCAGCCCTGCGTCGCTGAAGTACCCCCTGAAATGGCATGGCCAGCAACGTCTGGCCATGCCGTCCTCCCCTCCCTGAGTCCTCTAATAACCCCCAGCCCTTTGCCTATTACCGTGGATTAAGGCAAAATTGCGCGACTTTGCCCTCATGGGCATTATTAACCGAAAGAATACCGAAGGTACGGAGAGAAAACTGAATGGCAAAATCAGATGCCGTTGAAATGGAAGGCGTTATTGTCGACACCCTTCCCAACACCATGTTCCGCGTCGAGCTGGAGAACGGGCACACCGTCACCGCCCACATTTCCGGAAAAATGCGCAAGAACTACATCCGGATCCTCACGGGCGACAAGGTGAAGGTTGAGCTGACCCCCTACGATCTGAGCAAGGGGCGCATCACCTACCGGTACCGTTAAGCAAAAAAATGCCCCGGCGCCTGATGACACCGGGGCAATGGATACGCTTTGCGTGTTACGTCAGGCCTATTCCACAGGCTCCGGCTGCTCAGTCTCGAACTCGAACGCCAGGTCATCATTGCTGACCTTCACGTGGACCTCGCCGCCGCTCTGGGCCAGACGTCCGAAGAGGATCTCCTCGGCCAGCCCTTTCTTGATCTTCTCCTGAATCAGGCGGCCCATGGGGCGTGCGCCCATGTTCTCGTCGTAGCCGTGTTCGGCCAGCCAGAGCTTGGCCTCGTCATCCACATGCAGCACAACCTGCTTCTCATCGAGCTGCGCCTGCAGTTCGGTGAGGAACTTGTCCACCACATGGGTAATGACCTCCGCGTTGAGCGAGGAGAACTGGATGATGCCGTCCAGACGGTTCCGGAACTCCGGCGTAAAGGTCTTGTTGATGATCTCCATGCCGTCGGTGCTGTGGTCCTGGTGGGCAAAGCCAATGGAGCGGCGTGTCAGCTGCTCGGCACCCGCGTTTGTAGTCATCACCAGGATCACGTGCCGGAAGTCCGCCTTGCGGCCGTTGTTGTCCGTAAGGGTCCCGTGGTCCATGACCTGCAGCAGCAGGTTGAACACGTCCGGATGTGCCTTCTCGATCTCGTCCAGCAACAGCACGCAGTGGGGCGTCTTATTCACGTTCTCCGTGAGAAGCCCGCCCTGATCATAGCCGACGTACCCCGGAGGCGCCCCGATCAGCCGGGACACAGTATGGCGCTCCATGTACTCGGACATATCGAAGCGTACCAGCTCAATGCCCAGCTGCTTGGCCAGCTGACGCGTGACCTCGGTCTTGCCCACACCGGTCGGCCCCGAGAACAGGAAGGCACCCTCCGGTTTCTCCGGGGATTTGAGTCCGGCCCGGGCCAGTTTGATGGCCGTGGACAAAGACTCGATCGCCGGGTCCTGGCCGAACACCACCATCTTCAGGTCGCGCTCGATGTTGCGCAGCAGATCCTTGTCCGAAGTGGAGACACTCTTTGGAGGAATCCGCGCAATGGCCGAGACGATTTCCTCGATGGCGTTCTCGTTGATCACCTTGCGCCGCTTGGACACCGGCAGCAGCTGCTGACGCGCGCCCGCCTCGTCGATCACATCGATGGCCTTGTCCGGGAGATGGCGATCCGTGATATAGCGTCCCGCCAATTCCGCCGCGCTACGCAGGGCCTTGTCCGTGTACTTGAGGTCATGGTGCTTCTCGAAGTGCGTCTTGAGCCCCTTGAGGATCAGATAGGTGTCCTCGATACTCGGCTCGTTGACGTCGATCTTCTGGAAGCGCCGTGCCAGGGCACTGTCTTTCTCGAAGATACCGCGGAATTCGGAGAACGTGGTCGACCCGATGCAGCGCATCTTGCCGGAGGCCAGCATCGGCTTGAGCAGGTTGGACGCATCCATGACCCCGCCGGAAGCCGAGCCGGCTCCAATGATGGTGTGGATCTCGTCGATGAACAGGATCGCGTGCTCGCGCTTCTTCAGCTCCCCAATCAGCGCCTTGAGCCGCTTCTCGAAATCGCCCCGGTACTTGGTCCCGGCCAGCAGCGCCCCGAGATCCAGGGAGAACACCTCCCCGTCCTTGATCACATCCGGCACATCACCGTCGACAATCTTCTTGGCCAGGCCCTCGGCAATGGCGGTCTTGCCCACGCCGGCCTCGCCCACAAGCAGCGGGTTGTTTTTGCGCCGACGCACCAGGATCTGCACGACCCGCTCCACTTCCTTCTCGCGCCCGATCAGCGGATCAATATGGCCCTGGGACGCCTGTTCGTTCAGGTTCTGGGCATAGGCCTCGAGCGGGTTGGAGGAGGCACCCTCTTCGGCCGCCTCTTCCTGCTGCTGCATGGATTCCTGTTCGCCGCCGTCCTTTTCTTCCGGGCCGGAGACCTTGGAAATGCCGTGGGAAATAAAGTTCACTACGTCGATGCGGGCGACGCTCTGCTTCTTGAGCACGAAGACGGCCTGGCTTTCCTGCTCACTGAAGATCGCGACCAGTACATTGGCGCCCGTGACTTCCTTCTTGCCGGAAGACTGCACATGGAAAACCGCGCGCTGGAGCACCCGCTGGAAGCCCAGGGTCGGCTGGGTTTCACGCTCGCTGTCGTTGGATGGAATCAATGGCGTCGTGGAGTCCACGAAGTCATTGAGTTCTTCGCGCAACCGCGACATATCGGCACCGCATGCCTTCAGAACCCTGACCGCGGACTCATTATCGAGCAGAGCCAGAAGCAGGTGTTCCACGGTCATGAATTCATGACGCTTGTCGCGTGCGTTGCGAAATGCCTCGTTCAAGGTCAGTTCGAGGTCTTTACTGAGCATGGGCCACCCCGATTCAGTCAGCTCGTTCAATCTCACATAACAGCGGATGATCATGCTCGGAAGCGTATTGATTCACCTGCGCTGCTTTCGTTTCCGCTATATCCCGAGTATAGACGCCACAGACAGCTTTGCCCTGAGTATGGACTGCAAGCATGATCTGCGTTGCCTTTTCTTCCGTCATGGCGAAGAACGTCATCAGGACATCCACCACAAAATCCATTGGGGTGAAGTCATCGTTCATCAGTACCACCTTGTACAGCGAGGGGCGCTTGACTTCCGGCTTTTCGGGAGCAACCGCCGTCCCGTCGTCGTGACCGGGTTCCTCTTCGCCCTCCTGATTCCATATTAGTAGAGGGGATTCCACTTTTACGAACCTATCTTCTCTAATCATGTGTTGCCGCACCGGAATTACAAGCCATGCTCTGGAATTTGTTGTCCTCCACATTTTATCACGATCCCCACAGTGCACGCTCTCCCCTTGATCATTAACCAACACCGATATTCGGTGCACACCCCTTGACTCTGAATGAGATTTCGTCAACAGTTTCACGTACAAGTTTTACAAAGCGTTACATTCGGTGACGAGGCGTGCCAGATAGGCAGTCGGCATCAAGCACTACCGGGCCCTACGAGACCTGAAACAAGGAGGAGGCAATGCACCAGGGCAAGGTTAAATGGTTCAACAATGCCAAGGGATTTGGTTTCATCATCGAAGAGGGCGAAAGTGAGGATCTGTTTGTCCACTTCTCTTCGATCCAGATGGAAGGGTATAAGACCCTGAAAGCTGGGCAGCGTGTCGAATTCGAAAAAGAGCCCAGTGCCAAGGGGATTCACGCGGTTAATATCATTCCGCATGAAACTCCGCCCAAGAAGTCGGCACAGGATACCGAAGGCGACGCGAAAGCTCAGGACCAGGACGAGAATCAGGACAACCGGGAAGCCGGCTCCACCGAACGGAAACGGAACCACGCCACCGTCTGAGGACTGGCGGTTTCCGGCGGCTGCTCTGCGTTCTTTCTGTCGTGCAAGGCGACCGACGTACCAGAGTGAGCCTGGCATTCCCGTAACAAAGCCCGCTTCGGTTGCTCCGAAGCGGGCTGCGAGGTCGTATCTCCCCCAATTCAATCCATATTATCGACGACCGCATCACCGAATTCGGAACACTTGAGCAGTTTCGCGTCGGGCATGAGACGCTCAAAGTCGTAGGTGACCGTCTTCGCGGCAATGGCCCCTTCCATGCCCCGGACCACAAGATCCGCGGCCTCCGTCCAGCCAATATGGCGCAGCATCATCTCCGCCGACAGGATAATGGACCCTGGATTGACCTTGTCCTGGCCAGCATATTTAGGCGCTGTGCCATGGGTTGCCTCGAACATAGCCACGGAACCACCGATATTGGCACCCGGGGCAATACCGATACCACCGACCTCGGCGGCAAGGGCATCGGAGATGTAGTCGCCATTGAGGTTCAGTGTGGCGATGACGCTGTAGTCATGGGGACGCATCAGGATCTGCTGCAGGAAGGCATCGGCGATAACATCCTTGATAACGATCTCGCGGCCCGTGTTGGGGTTGGTCATCACGTGCCAGGGACCGCCGTCCAATGGCTCGGCGCCAAAACGTTCGTGGGCGATTTCATACCCCCAGTCCCGGAAGGCGCCCTCGGTGTACTTCATGATGTTCCCCTTGTGGACCAGGGTTACGGAAGGCCTGTCGTTTTCGATGGCATAATGGATAGCCTTGCGGACAAGCCGCTGGGTGCCTTCCTTGGAAACCGGCTTGACGCCAATACCGCACTCCTGGGGGAAGCGGATATTGGTCACACCCATGTCGTTCTGCAGGAACTGGATCAGTTTCTTCGCCTCGGCGGAATCCGCCTTCCACTCGATGCCGGCGTAGATGTCCTCGGAGTTTTCACGAAAAATCACCATATCCGTCAGTTCGGGATGGCTGACCGGGCTGGGCACCCCTTCAAACCAGCGCACCGGGCGGATGCACGCATACAGGTCCAGATCCTGGCGCAGGGCAACGTTCAGCGACCGGAAGCCCTCTCCCACCGGCGTAGTCAGCGGGCCCTTGATGCTGACCGAGTATTCCCTGAGCGCCTCGAGGGTTTCATGGGGCAGCCAGTTGTCGGGCCCATAGATCCTGGTAGCCTTTTCGCCGCAGAACACTTCCATCCAGACAATGGAGCGTTTGGAGCTGTAGGCTTTCTGGACCGCCGAGTTGACGACTTTCATCATGACGGGCGTAATATCCGAACCGATCCCGTCTCCCTCGATGTAGGGGATGACCGGATGATTGGTGACGTTCAGGGACAGGTCGGCGTTGACCGTGATTTTGTCGCCGTCTTTCGGCACGCTGATTTTTTCGTATCCCATGCTTTTCTCCGTATTGATCCGTAGCCGCTTGAACCGGCCTCCATGATAGCGTTTTAGCGGGTTTTTTGTGGTTTTACTACTGCATTACTCGGGTAAATCCTGGATTCCGTAAATTTACTACACAACTCAGAGGTAACGAACTCATGACCTGGAAACCCAACGCGACGGTGGCCGTGGTGGTGCCGGATGGGGATGCCTTTCTCATGGTGGAGGAAGAGAGTGAGGGGGCCGTGGTATTCAATCAGCCGGCCGGGCATATCGAGGAGCGTGAGTCGGTGTTTGATGCGGCTCGCCGGGAGGCATTGGAGGAAACCGGGTATCGTGTGGCGCTGACGGGGTTTCTGGGCGTTTATATTTTCCGGTCGCCGCATAATGGGCGGACCTATCATCGGTTTGCCTTTATTGGGCGGGCTCTGGAGCGGGTTTCCGAGACACTCGACGATGGGATCATCAGTGCCCATTGGTTGACGGAGGAGCAGCTTGTGGCTGAGGAGGGGAAGTTGCGGAGTCCGTTGGTTCTGGAGTGTGTTCGGGATTTTAAGGCGGGTCGGGAGTTGCCTTTGGATACCATTCGGGAATTTTAGGGTTTGGTGCAGTGGTTGTGGGCGGGGATCCCTTTCCGGGAACCGCCACGAGTACATCCATGTAGGCTGCCCTCCGCCATCCATGGCTCCGGAGCTTCCCGGAAAGGGATCCCCGCCCACAACCACCAACCTTTTGTGCAGGACGCCGGCCCGACTCCTTAGTAATCGAGAGAAGTAGCCGAAAATTTGGGCGTTTGAGGCGGCTCCCTATACAATATGGGCCCTTGTAGACCGCCTGAGCACATCGCAAGCCTTATGACGACCGTAGAGCATCAATCTGACAGTAACGCGCCCCGGGTCATTGTTGGCCTTTCCGGGGGAGTGGATTCTTCCGTGGCGGCTCTGCTTTTGAAGGAGCAGGGGTACCAGGTGGAAGGTCTGTTCATGAAGAACTGGGATGAGGCGGATGGGACGGAGCATTGTACGATTATGGAGGATCTGGGGGATGCTCAGGCGGTGGCCGGGAAGATTGGGATTCCGTTGTATACGGTGAGTTTTTCCGGGGAGTATTGGGATCGGGTGTTTGAGCATTTCCTGGCGGAGTACAGCGCCGGGCGGACGCCGAATCCGGATATTCTGTGCAATAAGGAGATCAAGTTCCGGGCTTTTCTCGACCACGCGGTGGAGATGGGGGCGGATTTTATTGCTACGGGGCATTATGCGCGGCGGTGTTTAAGGGGCGAGAACAGTGCCCAGCTTCTGCGCGGGGTGGATCCGAATAAGGACCAGAGTTATTTCCTGCATGCGGTGTCCGGGGAACGGATTGCGCGGACGCTGTTTCCGTTGGGGGAGCTGCATAAGACGGAGGTTCGCCGGATTGCAGAGGACGCCGGGCTGGTGACCCATGACAAGAAGGACAGTACCGGGATCTGCTTCATCGGGGAGCGGCGGTTCAGTGACTTTTTGCAGACCTACCTGCCAGCGCAGCCGGGGCCGATTGAGACGCCGGATGGGGATGTGATCGGCCAGCACCAGGGGTTGATGTATCACACCATCGGGCAGCGCCAGGGCCTTGGTATTGGGGGGCTGAATGGTTACGGCTCGGATCCGTGGTTTGTGGCGGAGAAAGATCTGGAGCGCAATGTGCTGATCGCCGTCCAGGGCAAGCAGCATCCCCTGCTCTACGGGCGGGGGCTTCATACCTGGTCGATTGACTGGGTGGACGAGGTGCCCGCCCTGCCCCTGCGCTGCGTGGCCAAGACCCGCTACCGGCAGCCCGACCAGAGCTGCCTTCTGGAAGCCACTGAGGAGGGCTATCGGGTCACCTTTGACGAGCCGCAGCGCGCCGTTACCCCCGGCCAGTCCGTGGTGTTCTACCAGGGCGACGTCTGCCTCGGCGGCGGCGTGATTGAGCGCACCTTCCGTGACCTCCCGGCCGACCATCATTCATCCAGCGTGGCCAGCGCCTGAGGGGCATTCCGCTTGAACCAGAACCTTGACGACCAGACACTCGCGCTGGCTGGCCTGTTCCAGTCCGTCAGCCTCGTCCACCAGACCGCAACCCGGGGCCAGTGCCTTCAGGACCCCCTGGAAACCACGATCAAGTCGCTCTTCGAGACCAATCCTGACCGGACCCTGGATGTCTACGGTGACCTGTACGGACTCCGGGAAGGGCTCAAAGTGCTTTCGCGCAGTTTCGGCAATCAGGCGGGCCAGGCCGAGGCCCAGATGCTGCGCTACGCCCTGAATCTGGTCCAGCTTGAGACCAAACTCCGCAAGCACCCGGAGATGCTGGATACCATCGGCGAGCGGATTGAGCAGGCCCGGCGCAGCGTTGAGCACTTCGGTTACACCCATCCAAACGTGATCAAGAACCTGGCCGGTATCTATCAGGACACCATCAGCAACTTCCGGATCAAAATCAACGTGAACGGTCACCGGCAATTCCTTGAAATTGAGGATAATGCGGCACGCATTCGGGCCTGCCTTCTGGCCGGCATCCGTTCGGCCATGCTCTGGCGGCAGATCGGCGGGCGCCGCTGGCAGCTGATCTTCCAGCGCGGCAAAGTTGTCGAGAACGCGAACGCGATGCTCCGCAGCCTCGAATAACCCGTCCCCTGCGTGATCCGCGCCGGCTCATGTATAATAACCGCTTTCAGAATTCTCCGAGAGGCTTTCCATGGAACTCAATGCCCTAACCGCCGTATCACCGGTGGACGGTCGCTATGGCGACAAGGTGTCCCAACTGCGCGGTATCTTCAGCGAATACGGACTCATCCGCTCACGCGTCACCGTCGAGGTCCGCTGGCTCCAGCACCTCGCCGCCGAACCCGGAATTCCGGAAGTTGCCCCCTTCTCCGACGCCGCGAACGCGTTCCTGGATGCCATGGTCACCGATTTCAGCCTGGAGAACGCCGAGACCATCAAGGCCACGGAGAAGACCACCAACCACGACGTCAAGGCGGTGGAATACTTCATCAAGGAGCGCTTTGAGCAGGTGCGCGATGAGCTGCCCGAACTGGCCGCCGTCTCCGAATTCGTCCACTTCGCCTGCACCTCCGAGGACATCAACAACCTCTCCCACGCCCTGATGCTCCGCGAAGGCCTGGACCAGGCCCTGCTGCCAACCATGGACGAGCTGATCGAGGCCCTCGAATCCGCCTCCGAGGAACACGCCGACCAGCCCATGCTCGCGCGCACCCACGGCCAAACGGCGTCGCCAACCACCGTAGGCAAAGAACTGGCCAACACCACCTACCGGCTGCGCCGCCAGCTCAAACAGATCCGCGCCATCGACCCCATGGGCAAGATGAACGGCGCCGTAGGCAACTACAACGCCCACCTCTGCGCCTACCCGAAGCTGGACTGGGAGGCCCTCACCCAGGCCTTCGTCCAAAGCCTCGGCCTCGAATGGAACCCCTACACGACCCAGATCGAGCCCCACGACTACATCGCCGAACTCTTCAACGCCATCAGCCGGTTCAACACCATCCTCACCGACTTCGACCGCGACCTCTGGGGCTACATCTCCCTGGGCTACTTCAAACAGGCCACCGTCGCCGGCGAAATCGGCTCATCGACCATGCCCCACAAGGTCAACCCCATCGACTTCGAAAATTCCGAAGGCAACCTCGGCATCGCCAACGCCATCATGGAGCACCTGGCCAACAAACTGCCTATATCCCGCTGGCAACGCGACCTCACCGACTCCACCGTCCTGCGCAATCTCGGCGTCGGCTTCGCCCACAGCCTCATCGCCTACCGCTCAACACTCAAGGGCCTCTCCAAACTGGAAGTAAACCCCCAACGGCTCGACGAAGACCTCCAACAAAGCTGGGAAGTCCTCGCCGAACCCATCCAGACCATCATGCGCCGCTACCAGGTCGAAAAGCCCTACGAAAAACTCAAGGAACTGACCCGAGGCAAGGACATGACCCCGGACCTCATCCACAAGTTCATTGACACCCTGGATATTCCGGAAGAAGCTCGAAAAGAACTGAGGGCCTTAACCCCCTCAAATTACACCGGTAATGCCGCCGAACAAGCAAAAGCGATCCGTAAACGTAACTGAAGACCCCAGTCCCCTAGGACGGCAAACCCCAAAGCTCGAAGAGCGAGGGCGGGCACTGCTTTCCGGGAAGCTCCGGAGCCATGGATGGCGGAGGGCAGCCTACATGGATGTACTCGTGGCGATTCCCGGAAAGCAGTGCCCGCCCTCGCTCCCCCGCGAAACCCAGGAGCCACAAACAATGTCAGTACTCGGCAACCACTCAGTAGAAGAATTCCTAAATAAATACTGGCAAAAAGAGCCCCTGGTAATCCGCAACGCCTTCCCGGATCTGGAACCCCCAGTCGACGTGGACGAACTGGCCGGCCTAGCCTGCGAACCCAACATCGAATCCCGCCTGGTCTTCGAAGAAGAAAACGGCCACCCCTGGCAACTCCACAACGGCCCCTTCGACGAAGAAAAACTCCAGAGCCTCCCCAACAGCCACTGGACCCTCCTCGTCCAGGGCCTCGACTACTGGATCCCCGAAGCCGCCGACCTCCTAGACGCCTTCCGCTTCATCCCCAACTGGCGCCTCGACGACATCATGGCCAGCTTCGCCCCCCAGGGCGGCAGCGTCGGCCCCCACTACGACCAGTACGATGTCTTCCTGCTCCAGACCCACGGCCACCGCCGCTGGAAAATCGGCCACGTCCACGACAACAGCTCCCCGCGGGTCCAGGACACCCCTCTCCACATCCTCGCGGACTTCGAAACCGTCAAGGAATTCGTCCTCGAGCCCGGCGACATGCTCTACCTGCCCCCGGGCGTCAGCCACTGGGGCATCGCCGAGGACGACTGCATGACCCTGTCCATCGGATTCCGCACCCCGAGCCATGCCGAGGTGGTTACGGGCGTTGCCGAATACATCTCGGATGATCCGCAACTCGGCAGGCACCTCGAAGACCCACAACCCAGCAAACCGGACAACCCAGGGCGAATTGATGGGCACGTTATCAGTGAGTTACAGCGGATTGTTAAAGACAACATCAACAACCCAGAAGCCATTGCGTCGTGGTTCGGCCAGGCCATGACCGAGCCCAAACACGACGGCGTCATCCAGCCCCCGGACGAACCCATGACCGGCGCCAGCCTCAGCGATGCCGTAAACACCGGCCAGGACCTGCTCTGGAACGAAGGCAGCCGTTTTTCGTTCTATGATGGTAGTGACGAGGACGGCGAAGTGCGGCTGCTGTTCGCGGATGGCCAACGCTTTCGACTGCGCGGCGACGCCACGGGGATCGCCGAACTGATCTGCGCCGGACGCCACCTTCCGGCCGCGGATCTGGCGCCCTGGCTCGAGGACAAGGCACTGCTTGAGCTGCTGGTAACGCTCTGCAACCAGGGTAGCCTCTATGTCAGTGACAGCATTGAGGAAGAGGAATGAACACAGAACGCTACGGCTGGGACCAGATTCCCGATGCCATTTCCGAGCTGCGCCAGACGGTATTCATCCAGGAGCAACAGGTACCGCCGGAACTGGAATGGGATGACACTGACCGCATTGCGATCCATTACCTGGTTCGGGATGATGCGGGCCACCCCCTTGCGACAGCCCGACTCTATCCGGAAGAGGACGGCGCCGGAGGTATTGGGCGCATGGCCGTCAGCCGGGATCAGCGCCACCAGGGCCTGGGAACGGCGCTGCTGCGCCAGATGATGCACGACGCCTTCAGCGAGTACGATTACTTTGTTCTCAGTGCCCAGGAAAGGGCCGTGGACTTCTATCGGCGGCTGGGCTTCTACGTGGTATCGGACAGCTACATGGACGCCGGCATTCCCCATCGCGGCATGCGCTGCACAGCGCCAGGGCTGCTACTCGACCAGGAGCCCGAGACCGGCTCCCCCTTCCTGCTGGGCTCGGACACCACCAGCTGGCAGATCAAGGGCGAGACGGATCAGCTGCAGCTGGTGCGAGCCCTGGCCGATCAGGCCACCCGGCGGTTCTGGCTCTACGACACCACGCTCAGCCACGGTCTCTACGACGACCATTTCCTTACCGAAGCCCTGTCGCGCCTGGCGCGGCGCAGCCGCCACAGCGATGTCCGCTTCCTGATCCACGACGACTACCCGCTGGTGAAGAAACGCCACCGCCTGGTGCAGCTCATGCGCCGCCTTCCCAGCCGCATTTCGCTGGGGCTGGTGAACACCACCTATCCCCACGGCGATCGCCCCTGCGTCATCGTAGACGACAGTGGCGTGCTGATCCGCCATGATTTCGAGCATATCGAGGGCTTCGCGAACTTCTCGGCGCCACGGCGGGTAAGGCCTTTCGGGGAGGATTTCGAACGGGCCTGGGACTACAGCCGCGAATCCGTCGAACTCCGCCAGCTGCCGCTCTAGCGCTCCGAGGCCTGGCCCGGCTCCGGTCCCTGGGGAATGAAATCCCGGGCAAAAGGCTCAAACTCCTCGTTCAGCTCCTCGGCCACATCCACGATGCACCGCCGCAACCACTGGTGGTCCGGGTTGTGCTGCAACAGGGGGCTCCACGCCATCTTCAGCTCAATGGGCGGGATCGTGAACGGTGGTGGCTTGGCCACCAGGCCCGGATTGTCCTTCTGCAACCAGGCGGCCCGGCATGGCAGCGTGGCCATCACGTCGTGCTGTTCCGCCAGCAGCATCGCTACCTGGTAGTGCCGGGTAAAAACCGAAATCCTGCGCTTGCGCCCCAGCTTGCCCAGCGCCTCATCCACCCAGCCAAGACGCTGCACATCCCTGGGGTTTACACCCACGCCCACCCCGACGCCGGTCTTGCTGACCCAGATGTGGTTGGCCTGCAGGTAGGTATCCAGGGTGAACGGTTCCTGGAGTATGGGGTTGCCCGTGCTCATCAGGCAGGCGAAATAGTCTTTCCAGAGAATGCGCTGATGGAAAGACTGGGGGATGGTGTCGAAACGGTTGATGGCCATGTCCACCCTGCCCTGCTCTACGTCCAGGAAGCTCACGTCCGAAGGCGTCAGCACGTCCAGCGTCACATGCGGGGCCAGCTGGCGGATCAGCCGCAGGACCCGGGGCATCAGTGTCGATTCCGCGTAATCGCTGGCCATGATGCGGAACACCCGCTCGCTGGCCCCCGCGTCGAAGGAGCGGGTCGGCTGCACGGTTTTCTCCACCTGAGCCAGTATCTCGCGAACGTTGGGTTGAAGCTGGGTCGCGAGTTCGGTAGCGCTCATGCCCTCGCTTGTGCGCACCAGCAAAGGGTCGTCAAACAGTTCCCTCAGGCGCCGGAGCCCATTACTCATGGCCGGCTGGGTCAGGCCCAGGTAGCTGGCCGCACGGGTGACGCTCTTTTCGCGCAGAAGGACATCCAGGTAGACCAGAAGATTCAAATCAACACGGGACAGATCCATGCCGGGTATACCTCGTGAAACAGCCGGAATTGCGCATTATGGCGGTTGTTGCCGGCACGATCCAGACAGCCCCCGATTACTACCCATCATTCATGCAGTTAAGGCCACTCTCGTCTATAATGGAACCAACTCTCCACGGAGGGCGTTTGAGCCCATGAATGACCTGTAAAGGAAAGGCAGGGACCATTGCAATCGGATCTTTCAAGACGACTCTCGTTCAGACTTACCCGCAACGTAGTGCTGTCCGCGCTGGCGCTCGGCGTGCTGCTGAACCTGGCGGTTGTCACCGCGGACTACTTCAACGCCCGCCGCACCATGGATTCCGAAGTCTCAGCACTGATCGAGATCAGCCACAGCCCCGCGTCCCAGATCGCCTACAACATTGATACCCGTCTGGCCGAGGAACTGCTTGATGGCCTCCTCCGTCATCCCGCCATTATCAAGGCGCGGATCGAGGACTCCCGCGGGCGTTTGCTGGCATCCCGGGACCGGGAACCACAGAGTGGTCCCTATCGCTGGCTCAGCGACTACCTGTTCGAACCCGAAAAGCGTTACCGCAGGGAACTCCATGTCTCACAACTGGAGGACATGGATCTGGGGAACCTGATAATCACGGTGGACACCTACCCCTTTGGCAGCAATTTCCTGCAGCGCGCGGGCTACACACTGCTGAGTGGCTTCACCATGAGCCTGGCCCTGGCGGTCCTTCTGCTGTTCATCTTCTACACCATGATCACCAAACCGCTGCTGCGCATTGTCAGCGGACTCAGGGACGTGGATTCGGACAAGGCCGAGAAAGCCCGCCTGCCCACACCACGCCGGCATGAAGAAGACGAGATCGGCCTTCTGGTGCACATCACCAACGACCATCTGGACACCATTGACAACAGCCTCCAGAAGCTGCGCCACGCCGAAGGGCGACTCAAGGAATACAACGACAAGCTCACCCAGATCGTTGAAGCACGGACCTCGGAGATCCGGGACAAGAACGAGGCCCTGCAGCGTTCCAACCGCGCCCTGATCGACGCGCGCGAGGAAGCGCTCGAGATGGCCCGGGCACGCGCGGACTTCCTGGCAAGCATGAGCCACGAGATCCGGACGCCACTCAACGGCATGCTGGGCATGCTGCGCCTCACGCTCGAAGGCGAACTTTCCAATACCCAGCGCGAACGGACCGAGGTCGCGCTCAGCGCCGGGGAAAACCTGGTCTCGCTCGTTAACGACATCCTCGACATCTCCAAGGTTGAGGCCGGGAAGCTCACCCTCGAGAACATCAGTCTTGAGCTGGGTTCCCTCGCCGAGGAGTGCGCCACCCTCTTCGCCCAGCAGGGGGTCCAGGAGGACCGTGTGGAGATCGTCACCCGCATTGCCCCCGAACTCCCGCGCTACTACCAGGGTGACCCGACCCGCCTGCGCCAGGTCATCAACAACCTGATGGGCAATGCCATCAAGTTCACCTCCGAAGGCCAGGTGGCACTGATTCTGGAACCCACGGAAGAAGGCGTCTGCCTGCAGGTGCAGGACACCGGCATTGGCATGTCCCGGGAAGCCCAGAAAAGCATCTTTTCGGCATTCTCCCAGGGGCATTCGGACACCACGCGCCGCTTCGGTGGCACCGGCCTGGGACTGACCCTCTGTCGACAGCTCGTGGACCGGATGGGCGGTACCATCCGAGTGGCCTCCAAGGAGGATCAGGGAACTCTGATTACCGTCGATCTGCCCCTGGAAACCGACGCCGAGGCAGAGGGATACAGCGGCGAAGCGGACTTTGCGGACATGCAGGTACTGCTTCTTGCCTCATCCGCCAACCCGCATGTCGAGCCGCTGGAGCGCTACCTTCGCTTCTGGGAGGCCGTTGTCACGCGCCGGGAACAGGTGGTTTCCGAGCCCGGTGATCTGGATGCGAGGGCCTTTGACCTGATCATCACCGATGTGCGGGAGCCCGGCTGGTTATCGCTCGTCAACCGCCTTGAGCGGCGCCTTCCCCTTGTGCACCTGGGCCGGAACCTTGAAGAGCCGCCCATCTCGGAAGTAATCCAGCTGCCACTGGCCCGACGGCAGCTCGTGAATACCCTCCGGATCAACACCGGTCTCAGAGCCCTGAGCTCTGAAGCGGTGGATGTACCCCGCCAATCCACAGTGAGCCTGAAAGTACTGCTGGTGGAGGATAACCGCGTGAACCAGCTTGTCGCCAGTGGCATGGTGCGCAAGCTGGGCCACAGCGTGGAGGTGACCGAAAATGGACAGGAGGCGCTGAGAACCCTTGAACAGGCCCACTATGACATTGTGCTTATGGACTGCCAGATGCCGGTAATGGATGGATTTGAAGCAACCCGTCGAATACGCGAGACGCCCGGAATTGCCTCCATCCCCGTCATCGCGGTAACCGCCAATGCCATGCAGGGCGACCGTGAAGGCTGCCTTGAGGCGGGCATGGACGATTACCTCACCAAGCCCTACAGCCTGGACGCCATGAGGACGGTGCTGGAGCGCTGGATGCCCGGCGACGGAGCCTGATCAGCGTTCCTCAAGCTGCAGCGCCGCGGAATTGATGCAGTAACGCAGGCCCGTGGGCTCTGGTCCATCCGGGAACACATGTCCCAGGTGGGCATCACAGGCGCTGCACAGAACCTCGGTGCGGACCATGCCAAGGCTGCTGTCCGAGTGTTCCGCAACAGCCTCTCCGGATGCCGGCTGCCAGAAGCTGGGCCAGCCCGACCCGGAGTCAAACTTATCGCCAGCATCGAAAAGGGCCTGACCGCAGCAGACGCAGCGATAGACACCGTCCTTTTTGCAGTCATTGTATTCGCCAGTAAAGGGCCGTTCGGTCCCGGCCTGGCGCGCAACCCGATAACTCTCGGGTGAAAGCTGTTGCCGCCACTCGGCGTCCGAACGCTCGACTTTTGTCATTACGCAGCCCTCCGCTACAATGTAGTTTGCGCTAACTCAGGGGTTTATATCAGCATGCAGCAATTTGAGAAGTCCGCCAAGCTCGAGAACGTCTGCTACGACATTCGCGGTCCCATCCAACAGGAAGCCCACCGCCTTGAGGAGGAAGGCCACCGTGTTCTCAAGCTGAACATCGGGAACCCCGGTGCCTTTGGCCTGGATATCCCCGAGGAGATCCAGCAGGACGTGATCCACAACCTACCGGAGGCCCAGGGTTACTGTGATTCCAAGGGGCTGTTCTCGGGCCGCAAGGCGGTCATGCAATACAGCCAGGCGCTGGGCATCCCCGACGTGGATATTGACGACGTCTTCCTTGGCAATGGTGTCAGTGAACTGATCGTCATGTCCATGCAGGCGCTGCTCAATACCGGGGACGAGGTGCTCATCCCGGCGCCGGATTACCCGCTGTGGACCGCAGCGGTGACCCTGTCCAGTGGTCGCCCCGTGCATTACATCTGCGACGAGCAGCAGGACTGGTTCCCGGACATTGACGACATCCGCAGCAAGATCACGTCACGCACCCGGGCGATTGTGCTGATCAACCCCAACAACCCCACGGGCGCGGTCTATTCGGCGGACCTGCTCGAGCAGGTTATTGCGCTGGCCCGGGAGCATGACCTGGTCGTCCTGGCGGACGAGATCTACGACAAGATCCTGTATGACGGTGCCCATCATGTTCCGGCGGCATCGCTGGCTGACGATATCCTGTTCCTCACCTATGGCGGCCTGTCCAAGAACTACCGGGCGGCGGGTTACCGCGCCGGCTGGATGATCATCAGCGGCGCCAAGCATCGCGCCACCGGGCTGATCGAGGGCATCAACATGCTGGCCTCGATGCGGCTGTGTGCAAACGTGCCGGCACAGATGGCCATACAGACGTCGCTGGGGGGCTACCAGTCCATCAACGACCTGGTGGTCTCCGGGGGGCGGCTCTGTGAACAGCGGAACCTGGCCTGGAAGATGCTGAACGACATTCCCGGTGTAAGTTGCGTCAAACCCAAGGGCGCGCTCTACCTGTTCCCGAAACTGGATCCGGAACGTTTTCCGATCAAGAACGACGAGAAGATGATCTTTGATCTACTGGCACAGGAGCGCATCCTGTTGGTGCAGGGCTCGGCGTTCAACATGCCGGACCGCCAGCATTTCCGGGTCGTCTTCCTGCCGCGCGTGGAAGTTCTCGAGGATGCTATCGGCCGACTCGGCCGCTTCCTCTCGCGCTACCAACAGGATTAAACGGGGCTGCCCATGGCCGATATCCATATCGAGGATTTCTACCACGACGTCGCGCGGATCCTGATCCACCTCTACAACCGCTTTCCGCGCAAGGGCGCGGTATTCGTGGAGGACATTGCCGGCGAGGACACGCCGGATGAGTTCGGCCTTCACAGCACACGCCACATGGCCTGTTTCGGTGCCATGCTCTGGCTCTGCGATGAGGGCCTGCTGCGTTACGAGTCCGTGATCAGCCAGGATGCCATCGACCAGGCGGTACTGACCGGCATTGGCTTCAACCGTCTCTCCACCATGCGTACCGACCTGCCGGTGATTCCCGAGCCGGCAACCTCGGGCATACTGGCAAGGGAACCGGCCATTGCCATCAACCACATCCGCCGGACCATGCGAGAAGGCACCTCGACCGAGCTCAGCGAGACCGTCCACCGGCTCCTTTTTGAGCGCGCTCCCAGCACCTGAAACTTTGTTAATGCGGGTCTTGCGCCATTGAAAGCGCCAGGCTGAGCCCCTATGAAACCCAGAGAATTCCATCACAAGGATGACGCGAATGCGCATACTGCTGTTCCTGGCCACCAACCTTGCCGTGATCATACTTGCCAGCGTCACACTGCGCCTGCTCGGATTCGACAGTTACTTCGAAGGACAGGGACTGAACTTTACCGCCCTTCTGATCTTTGCGGCGGTGATCGGTTTTGGTGGTGCCTTTGTCTCGCTGTTCATGTCCAAGTGGATTGCCAAGCGCAGCACCCGGGCCCGGGTCATTGAACAGCCCTCCAATCCGGCCGAACAGTGGCTCGTTGAAACCGTACAGCAGATTGCCCGGGAAGCCGGGGTGGAAACACCGGAGATCGCGATCTTCCCGGCCCAGCAGTCCAACGCCTTCGCTACCGGGTGGAATCGCAATGCCGCGCTGGTCGCGGTCAGCGAAGGGATGCTCCAGCGCTTCAACAAGGAGGAGATCCGCGCGGTACTGGCCCATGAAATGGGCCACGTAGCCAACGGGGACATGGTGACGCTGACCCTGCTCCAGGGCGTGGTGAACACCTTCGTCATCTTCCTGGCGCGGGTGGTCGGCTCCATCGTCGACCGGGTCATTTTCAAGAATGACAGCGGCCACGGCCTGGGGTTCATCATGGTCACCATTGTCGCGGAGATCGTGCTCGGTATCCTGGCCAGCACTATCGTCTTCTGGTTCTCGCGCTACCGTGAATTCCACGCGGACGCCGCCGGGGCCCGGCTGGCCAGTAACGAAGGCATGATTTCCGCCCTGCAGCGGCTCAAAAGCGAAGCCGGCCTGCCGGATGAGATGCCGGACAGTATGCAGGCGTTCGGGATTACCAGTGGTGTGCGTTCGGGCATCAAACGGCTCTTTGCCAGCCACCCGCCGCTCGACGAGCGCATCGACGCCCTCAGGAGCCGCGCTTACCAGTAACCGCCGCAAACCCGGCAGCGGCCAGCAACCGCAACGCTGTCGGGTCTTTTACGCCCGCCGGAACCATGTTCCCGAATTCGCGGCGTACCGGATACGTCTTTCTAAGTCGATCAAACGCACCACTTCTGTCCGACGCATCCCCGGTCAGGGTCTTTTTGAGGTCGGCGGAATCAAGTGCTGGGTTGTAGGCGGCCAGCAGTGCCTGGCTGAGCACTGCAAAGGGTTCAACTCCCTCCGCCCCATCAATCCAAAGGCGCTCCGCCGGTGGCAGCAGCGGCTCCATGGAACGATCGGATTGAACCCCTAGGTAGCGGCACAGGGCCTCATGGATCATGGCCGTCCCCCGCAGTTTGCCCTCAAGGCTGTAGCCGGCAACGTGGGGCGTGCCAATACAGACCCGTTCAGCCAGGCCGGCGTCAATCCCGGGCTCATTTTCCCACACATCCAGCGCTGTCCACGGCCCGCCATCCGGAGCCTGGAGCCGTTCATACAGAGCCTGATTGTCGACCACGGCACCACGGCCGGCACTGATCAAAATCTGGTCTGACCTCAATGCCTCGACCCGGCGCGCATCCAGAAGATGATGGGTGGGCCAGGGGCCCTGATTGACCAGTGGCGCATGAAGACAGACCGCATCACAGGCCAGGACCTCATCCAGGTTACTGAACCCGGACTCGCCGGCCGCCTCCCTTGGCGGGTCATTCGCCAATACCGTCAGTCCAAGATCAGACAGGCGCTGATGGAGCCCTCCCCCAACGTTTCCGCAGCCGACAATGCCAACGGATAACTGCTCGAGCGACCGGTTTCTGTCGGTGGTCGCCAGGGCAAGGCAGGAAAGGACATAATCGCCCACTGCCAGCGCGTTGCATCCAGGTGCCGAGGCCCACTGGATACCGGCGCCCCGTAGGTAGTCCGTGTCCAGGTGATCCGTACCGATGGTGGCCGTGCCTACAAACCGGACGGATGAGTCCTTCAGGAGGGCTTCATCGACTCGGGTTACGGACCGCACCAGCAGCACATCAATATCGCGAAGGTCCGGAGCCTGGATGGCACGCCCCGGCAATGTGCGGATGCTCCCAAGGGGCTCAAAGAAGTGCTCGAGCCCCGGTATGTTCTCATCTGCCAGAATCCGGAGACCGCTCATTGCTCCGAGCCGGTTTCCTGTGCGGTTTCGGTGGATTCCGAACGGGCGGTCCTGGCGTCAGAGATGGACGCCATGAGGTCATCGGGAGGGCGTACAAAGCTCAGTTTCTGATCCAGGTAGGTCTCCAGATCGGGGAGCACGAAACTGTCATCCTCGCCGGCCAGCGTCACCGAAGTGCCATAGGCGCCCGCCCTGCCCGTGCGACCAATGCGGTGGACGTAATCCTCGGGGTTGTCCGGCAGGTTGTAGTTGAACACGTGGGAGACGTTTTCCACGTGAATCCCCCGGGCCGCCACGTCCGTTGCGACCAGTACACGGACACGCCCGGACTTGAAGTTGTTCAGGGTCTTGAGCCGCTGGTTCTGGGCGATCTCACCCGAGAGCAGCGCGGAGCTCACACCGCGCTGGCGCAGCCCTTCATCCAACCGCCGGGTCTGGTCCCGACGGTTGGCAAAAACAATGGCGCGTGACACATCGTGCCGGTTCAGGTAATTGACCAGCACCTTGAACTTGTCATTATCACTGACGGTGAAGAAATGCTGCTCAACCCGCTCGGCCGCCTTGGTCTCAGGCTCTATCTCAATGAATTCCGCATTCTGGCTCCACATTGAGGCCAGGTTGAGCACGTCCTGGTTGAAGGTGGCGCTGAACAGCACCGTCTGACGCCGCTCCTTTGGGGTACAGTGACGGATGATCTTCTTCACGTCCGGGATGAATCCCATGTCAAGCATGCGGTCGGCCTCGTCCAGGATCAGGAGATCAAGCTGGTCCAGGAACACATCCTTGCTGCCCAGAAAATCCAGGAGGCGCCCTGGCGTGGCCACCAGTATATCAATGGCCTCGTGGCGGATCTGCTGGCGTTGGCGGTCGTAATTCATACCGCCCACCGTGGTCACCACGTTGTGGTTACTGAAGCGGGTCAGTGCCTCCGCATCGCGGGCAATCTGAAGAGCCAGCTCCCGGGTGGGCGCCAGTGCCAACACCCTGGGTTCACTGGCGTAGCGTTGTTCGTGCGGGATTGGGTTTTCCAGCATCCGCTGGATGGCGGTAATCAGGAACGCGGCCGTCTTACCGGTACCAGTCTGGGCCTGCCCGATCAGGTCGTGCCCTTTCAGCGTCCTGGGGAGCGCTTCACCCTGGATACCGGTGCAGTGCTCAAAGCCAAGCTCATCAATGCCACGCTGGAGTCGTTCATCCAGGTTGAAATCCCGAAAACGGGGCTGCGTGTCTGTCATTCTCTGCTCCTCGACTACCCAATTTGCAGTCCTCAGAGCAATTGCTCGGGACTGAAAGCATATTCCGCGAATGCGCCCCGGCGCCCGTACCAGTCCATCAGCGCCTGGCGGAATCGTTCCGCGCGCCCGGGCAATCCGTTTTCGAGGTACCGCCATGTATGCCGATGCACCTCCGCCGCAAAGCGTTCGTGCTGGCCCGAATCCTCGCCGTCCAGATTATCCAGGCTGAGATGGAAGCGCCGGCCCGCAGCAATGGTCAGTATCCATTCCAGTGCCTGCGGCCGAGACTCCACCTTTTCAAACTGGGCCTGTTGCTCGACGGAGCGCCCATCCGGCTGGTACCAGTAACCGTAGTCGTACTGTTTGCGGCGCTCAGCACCCGCGATGCACCAATGACTGGTCTCATGCAGGGCGCTGGCGTAGAATCCGTGCGCAAATATTATCCGATTCCAGCGACAGTGCCTATCCGCGGGCCGATACTCGGGGACAGCGTCCCCGGGAACAAGCACCGTGTTATGGGTCGCCTGAAACAACCCGTTGAACAGGTAAACAGGATCGCGGTAATCGTCCGGCTCGCGCGGCTCTGGTATCGTATGCATGGCGCGTAGTCTACGGCATGTGCCGCATCGTTCAACCAATCCGTTATAATAGCGTGCGTAACATCGCGCCGATTCGATACTCAATATTCGGGCAATCCCAATCACCCATTCAGGTCCGACGCTTTGATGACGTTTCCGCTGGTACACAACCGGATTTTCGGACTCCTGACACTCCTCCTGCTGCTTGCGAGTCCCACCACCGCCCAGGATCTCTTCTCCGGATCCGGTAATGGCGATTTTCCGCCAGTCGAGCAGGCATTCCCGTTCACGGCTTATGTGGATGACGGCGATCTCATCCTGGATTGGGAAGTTACCCCTGAGTTCTACCTTTACCGGGACCGGATTGAGATCAGCACTACCCCCGAGGGCATTGTTGATACATCGCCCGACTTTTCCATTGAGAGCAAGGAGAAGGAGGACCCCTATTTCGGAAAGGTGCAGGTGTTCTACGAGGACGTCCGCGCCCGGCTCACTGCCAGCAGGGAAAGCTCCGAGCCGGTCACGGTCACGGTGGACTGGCAGGGGTGCGCGGAGGCGGGTCTGTGCTACACACCCCAGACTGAAACCATCCAGTTCACTCCCGCCAGCGGTGAGGTCCTGTATCCCGCCCCAGCAGATGCAGGTTCGGACGGTAACGGGAACCGCGTGCCTGCCACCACGACACAGGACAAAGGGGCGGATCAACGGGAGCTGGGATCACGGGACCATCTCCAGCAGCTACTGCAGAGTGATTCCCTGCTCCTTGGTGCCCTGATTTTCTACGTGCTGGGGCTCGGCCTGACCTTCACCCCCTGCGTGCTGCCGATGATTCCCATCATAACCGCCGTGGTGGCGGGTCAGCGTCAACTGTCAACGCTCCAGGCGTTCTACCTGTCCGTTGCCTACGTGCTGGGCATGGCAGTGATGTACACCATGGCCGGGATCCTGGTCGGTCTGCTTGGCGCCAGTTTCAACATCCAGGTGTACCTGCAGTCACCCTGGCTACTCGGGACCTTCGCGGGTCTCTTCGTGTTGTTCGCGCTGGTGATGTTCGGGCTTATTGAAATGCGGATTCCCAAACCCCTTGAGCAACGCCTGACGGCTCAGAGTCGCAGGCTGTCCGGGGGTAATATCGCCAGTGTCGCGGGCATTGGCGCCCTCTCCGCGCTGATCGTCTCGCCCTGCGTGACGGCGCCCCTGGCTGCGGCACTGGTCTACATCAGCGCAACCCAGGATGCGCTCATGGGTGGTCACGCCCTCTTCTGGCTCTCCATGGGGATGGGGACACCGCTGATCCTCATCGGTACGGGCGGGCGCCGGTTCATGCCCCAGCCGGGACCCTGGATGAACCGGGTCAAGGCCGGGTTCGGCATCATGATGCTCGCGGTTGCGATCTGGCTGCTGGAGCGGGTTATTCCAGCTCCCCTCACGCTCGGACTCTGGGCCGTGCTGCTGGCCGTCACCGGGGTTCAGCTGGGGGCCTTTGAACCTATGGGGCCAGGCTGGCCGCGCACCCGTAAGGGAGCCGGACTGGTCCTGGTGCTTGCTGCCGCCATGCTTCTGGCCGGCGCCCTCGGCGGAGCCACGGACCCGCTGAGGCCGTTGGCCCCATTCCAGGCGGGAGCGCGGCAAGCCTCCGCGCAAGGTGGTGATCATTCGTTCGAGCGCATCGATAAAAGCGAGGCGGTTCCGGCCCGACTGACTCAGGCACAACGTGATGGAATGCCGGTTATCCTGGATTTCTACGCGGACTGGTGCATCAGCTGCAAGGTAATGGAGCGCAATGTCTTTTCTGCTCCTGAAGTCCAGGACGCCATGGCGGATTACCGGCTGCTCCAGGTGGACGTGACGGAGAACACCGCCAGCGACCAGGCCCTTCTTGACCGCTACGGACTCTTTGGCCCGCCAACACTGCTGTTCTTTGATGCCTCCGGAGAAGAGCTGGCCGATGCCCGTATCCTGGGGGAAATGGACCGAGATGAGTTCCTGCAGCACCTGGCCGGGGTCAACGAGCACATCGACAACGGATGAAACACCTGATTCCGGATTCGCCGCTGTACCGGGGCGCTGCCTGTGTTCTTGCGGGAGAGCTCCTGCTCGCGTTAATGGGGGCGTTGATCAAGTCCCTGTCCCCGGAACTAAGCAGCGCCATGCTCGTTTTTGGTCGTAACGCTCTGGGACTCGCCCTGATCCTGCCAATCATGCTGGCCCGGGAAGGCCCCGACTGCCTTCGAACAGAGCACCTGCGTTTCCATATGGTTCGTGGTGTGGTCGGCGTCTCGGCCATGTACTGCTATTTCTTCAGCCTGAGTGGACTGGCGCTGACCGACGCAGTACTGCTCAAGCTGACGTCTCCGTTCTTCATTCCGGTTATCGCCATGCTCTGGCTCGGGGAGCGCACCTCCCTCTACACCCTGATGACCATCGCGTTCGGATTCTGCGGGGTTGTGGTGCTCCTGCAGCCCGGCGACGCCGGCTACGAGGATGTGCTGTTCGTCACTGCGGGCGTCTCAGGGGCGCTGCTGGGCGGCACGGCCAAGGTCACGATACGGCGCATGGGGGTGGCGGAACCCAGTGCCCGGATTGTGGTCTACTTCGGTATCGTGGCCACGACGATATCGGCCCCGGCTGCTCTGCTGAACTGGCAATGGCCCTCTCCGGCTCAGTGGCTGGCGCTGGCAGCCGTCGCGGCCTGCGCCACCCTCGCCCAGCTGCTGATCACCACGGCGTACCGGATTGCCCCGGCTGGTCGCATTGGCCAATTCACCTATTCTTCGGTAGTCTTTGCAGCCCTGCTCGGATGGTTGATCTGGTCGGATCCGTTCACGCTGCGCCAGGCCCTCGGATGCCTGTTCATTGTGGGGGCGGGTCTGCTGAACATGCGCCGATAGGACTGCGGTTTGCCTGACTAGCTGGTTCGTTCGATCCAGTAGACAAACTGTGATTCGCCGATCTCCTGATCGAGCAAGGTGTGACCAAGGAACTGGCAGAAACGCGCTATATCACGCTCAGTGGAAGGGTCCGTTGCAATGACCCGGAGCACGCCGTTGACGGGAACATCCGCAATGCGGTTGTGGAGCAGCATAACGGGTTCCGGGCAGACCAGGTCTGTCGCATCCAGGGTTGCGTCATATCCGAGGGTCAATGGGTAATCCTCCCTAAAGCAAGAAGGCTGGATTTCTGCCAGAATAGGATGAAAATATACCACAAAAGCCCGATTTCGCCGAAATGGGCGCAGGATGAAAGGTCGTAGAGGTCGTTATGATTCGCGTGATTATCGAGCGTCAGATCGCCCAGGAAATGGAGCGCACCTATGAGGAACATGCCCGCCAGGCCCTGAAGAATGCCATCGAAATTCCCGGGTTTGTTTCCGGTGAATCCCTCAAGGACGAGCGTGACCCCAATCACCGGGTCATTCTCTCCAGCTGGCGTTCAGCGGCGGACTGGTATCGGTGGCAGGGTTCACCGGAACGCCGCGAAATGATGGCGCGCATCCGCCCTATGCTGGAGACCGACGAACGCATCGTGGTCCTGGATTACGCCCTGCCTACCGGGAATCTGTGACGCGCGATTCAATAAAACAGGTGATTTCCTCCCGGTCGTGATAGAGATGGCGCGCCCTGATCCGGCCGGGGTGCCCTGCACCAGCGAGCTTCTCTTGGAGTTGGTCCCGGTACTGTTCCCAGCTCTCCCAGCGTTTTTTCATGGGCAGCTTGAGGTTGAAAATGGCGTAGCGGAAGGCGTCGGCCTCGATCCAGTCTCCGATCAGCTCCACGACGCGACCGGGACGATCCACAATATCGCAGACCAGCCAGTCGACCCGCTTGCGTGGACGCCAGCTGAACGCATCCTCGCGCCAATGGGTGACCTGCCCTGTCTCCATCAGCCCCTCATCCATGGGCCCGTTATCCACGGCATCCACATGCATCCCGCGCCGCACCAATTGCCAGGTCCAGCCACCGGGCGCGGCACCCAGATCCACGGCGCTCTGTCCGGCCGCCAGCAGAGTTTCCCATCGGTCACCAGGGATAAACACCTGCCATGCTTCGTCGAGCTTAAGCGTTGAGCGACTGGGCGCCTCCCGGGGCATACGAAGCCTGGGAACCCCGGCGACATGGGGCGATCCATTGCCGGGTATGCCGGCCGCGATAATGGCTTTCCCGAAATCCGGCAGTAGAATCTCCAGGGTAGGCAGCTCTTCGAAAGGGCTCTGGCCGTCTCCCGAAAGCCAGCCCTTGGCCCGCAGGGCCCGTGCCAGAGGCGCCGTCCACTTGCGGGCAAACCGCCCCAGATCCGGAGCGGCGCCCTCCGTGGGGGTGTGGATTTCAAGACGTCGGAAAACCCTCTGTTCAGGGAGTGCATCCAGAGCGTCGAGCACCGCGCCAACACGGTCGGTCTCGGGGAGCGGATCCACCACCGTGACTTCCCTGAGCCAGTCCCGCACAAAGACGAGATCCCGCCAGTTCAGTCGCGGGAAAAGATGCGCATCCAGGTCCTGGCCGGGTGCCTCAAACCGGACCCAGCCCGCCGCCCCGGAGGGGGCAAAATAACCGTAGATGCCCACTTCGGCCGCACGTGCAACCAACTCCTGACCGGCGTCCGTCTCAAAACCGGGTCGGCAGAGCAGCCAGACTCCCTGGGTTACTGTCAAAACCGCGCCTCCAGGCACTGTTGTCCAAAATCGGCCGCCGCACCGGCAGCTTCCGCGAGAAGCGAGTCCGGATCCAGGCCACTGCGACGGGTCGGCAAAAGATCATGATCGCCATTCGCGACCCAGCGAATCTGGACCGGCGCGCTGCCCAAGTCAAGATCTGCCAGCTCCTGGTACTTTCCGAAAGGGTCACGCTCGCCCTGGGCAATCCACAGGGGTCTCTCAAGACGAGGGAAATGATCAATCCGCCACCGATCGGGCTTTCCGGGCGGATGAAACGGGTAACCGAACACCATGGCGCCAGCGACAGCCTCGGGGCATTCTTCTGCCAGGATATGGGTAGCAATCCGCCCACCCATGGATTTACCACCAATGAAAAGCGGCTCGCCCGGATCGCAGGCATCCAGCACCTGATCGATACAGTCGCGCCAGGCCCGCAGGAGGGTCTTCATACCATCCGGCGGGCGCTTCCTTCCATCCTGGCGGCGATTTACCATATAAGGAAACTCGAAGCGACCAACCCGGAACCCCGTCGCGACCAGCGCCGCCGTTATCCGGTTCATGGCATCGCTGTCCATGGGCGCGCCCGCACCGTGAGCAAGGAGCAACATTGGCCCCTCATCGCCGTCATAAAGCATATCCATCAATTATTAGGTTAGCCTTTTTTGATATTTATCATTGAGCCATAATAACCGAGCCTCTACGATTCGACTGATTTTTCAAAGGACCCGGAAGAACTCAAAATGCATACAGAAACCCCTGTGGAAACGTACAACTACAAGGTTGTGCGACAGTTTGCCATAGCATCCGTTGTCTGGGGGGTTGTTGGCATGGGATTGGGTGTGTTCATTGCCGCCCAGATGTTCCTGCCTCAGCTCAATTTTGACCTGCCCTGGACCAGCTTTGGACGCCTGAGACCGCTGCATACCAATGCCGTTATCTTCGCGTTTGCCGGCAGTGCGCTTTTTGCCACCTCCTATTATGTGGTCCAGCGGACCTCCCAGGCCCGCCTCATCTCCGACGAGGCTGCGGCCTTTACCTTCTGGGGATGGCAGGCGGTCATTGTGCTGGTCGCCATCACGCTGCCGCTGGGTTACACCACCACCAAGGAATATGCGGAGCCGGAATGGCCCATCAATATCCTGATCGCCGTGGTCTGGCTGACCTATGCCTATGTGTTCTTCGGCACCATCGCGCGGCGCCGGGTCAAGCATATCTATGTGGCGAACTGGTTCTACGGGGCCTTCATCATCACCATCGCCATCCTGCACGTGGTCAACAACCTCTCGATTCCGGTGAGCATGTGGAAGTCCTACTCCATCTACCCCGGCACCATTGATGCCATGGTCCAGTGGTGGTACGGGCACAACGCCGTCGGTTTCTACCTGACCGCCGGCTTCCTCGGCCTGATGTACTATTTTGTTCCCAAACAGGCCAACCGTCCGATCTATTCCTATCGGCTCTCCATCGTCCATTTCTGGGCACTGATCGCCACCTATGTCTGGGCAGGCGGACACCACCTGCATTACAGCCCCCTTCCGGAATGGGCGCAGACCACTTCCATGATCATGTCACTGATCCTGCTTGCGCCCAGCTGGGGGGGCATGATCAATGGCATCATGACCCTGTCCGGCGCCTGGTACAAACTGCGTACCGACCCGATACTGCGTTTCCTGATCGTGGCGGTGTCTTTCTATGGTATGGCCACTTTCGAAGGGCCGCTGATGTCCATCCGGACCGTCAATGCGCTCTCCCACAGTACCGACTGGACCGTAGGTCACGTCCACTCCGGCGCCCTGGGCTGGGTGGCAATGATCAGTTTCGGCGCCCTGTATCACATGTTCCCGCGCCTTTATGGGCTTAAGGACATGTTCAGCATTCCGGCGATTAATCTTCATTTCTGGCTCGCAACCCTCGGGGTGGTGCTCTATACCGTCTCCATGTGGATCAACGGACTGCTTCAGGGCCTGATGTGGCGGGCTGTGAACGATGACGGCACCCTGACCTACAGCTTTGCCGAATCCGTTGACGCCAGTTATCCAGGCTATGTGGTGCGCTTCATCGGCGGCGCATTCTTCCTGGCGGGGATGCTGGTCATGGCCTGGAACGTCTGGCGCACCACCCACCAGAGCGAGACCGGGGCCCTGGACAACTCCACTGACGCGGTGCAGGGGGCAAACGCATGAAACACGAAACTGTCGAAAAAAACCTTGGCCTGATGGTCGGTCTTATCATCGTGATTGTCAGCCTCGGTGGCCTTGCGGAAATCGTACCCCTGTTCTTCGACTCAGACGTGACAGAGCCCATTGAAGGACTGGAGCCACTCTCAGCCAAGGAGCTCGAGGGACGCGACATCTACATCCGGGAAGGCTGCCACGTCTGCCACACCCAGAAGGTACGCCCCTTCCGGGCGGAGACCGAGCGCTACGGCCATTACACGGTCGCCGGCGAATTCGCGTACGACCATCCCTTCATGTGGGGCTCCAAGCGTACCGGGCCGGACCTTGCGCGTGTGGGTGGCCGCTACTCGGACGCCTGGCAGCGGCTGCATCTGTACGACCCCCGCTCGGTTGTTCCGGAATCCAACATGCCGGCCTATCCCTGGCTGTTTGAGCAGAAGGTCGACCCATCGTATACAGCGGACAAGATGCGAGCCCTGCGCACGGTCGGTGTCCCGTATACGGATAAGCAGATTGAAAACGCGGCCGAGAACGTGCGTGGCACCTTCGAAATTGAAGCCTTGATCGCCTATCTGCAACAGCTGGGCACCGCCCTGCCGGAGAAGAGGTAAACCATGGACTGGGGAATGATTCTCAGCCAGTTTCGCGGTATTCATACCCTTATCATGATCGCGATCTTCGTAGGCATCTGTATCTGGGCATTCAGTCCGCAGCGGAGATCCGAAAACGACAAGGCGGCGCACCTCGTCTTTGAGGACGAGGACATTGATACGCGCACTCGTGAACAGCAACGGGGAAGCAAAGACGATGAGTAGTTTCTGGAGTATCTGGATCAGCGCTCTAACGCTGGTCGTGGTTTTCGGGTGCTGGTGGCTCCTGTGGACCGTCCGTAGGAATCAGTCCTCGGACAAGGTCGAGAACAAGAGCATGGGGCATGAGGTTGACGGCATTGACGAGCTGGACAACCCCCTGCCCAAGTGGTGGGTATGGATGTTTGTGCTGCTCATCCTCTTCTCGCTGGGCTATCTCGTCCTCTACCCCGGGCTGGGCAACTATCAGGGCCTTCTGGGCTGGAGTCAGGTCGGTCAGTACGAGCGGGAAATGGCCGCCGCCGAAGAGCAGTACGGTCCACTCTTTGCGCAGTATGCGCAGACCGAGGTGCCTGAACTTGCCCACAATGACCAAGCCATGAAGGCCGGCCAACGTCTGTTCTCCAACAACTGCGCGACCTGCCACGGGTCCGCGGGTCGCGGTGGCTTCGGGTTCCCGAGGCTGACCGACGACGCCTGGCAATGGGGTGGCGATCCGGAAACCATCGAGGAAACCATCACCAATGGCCGCCAGGCAAATATGCCGGCCAGGGGACTCAACCCCAACCTGAGCAATGAACAGCTGGGTTATATCGTTGAACACATCCTGGCGCTCAATGGACGCAGCGATGATCCCGAGGCAGCGGAGCGCGGCGAAGAACTTTATCAGAACGCCTGCGCCACCTGTCACAGCCCTGAAGGCAAAGGTAACAAGGGAATGGGTGCACCCAACCTCACCAATGATACCTGGCTCTATGGCGGCGACCGCCAGACATTGATGGAAACCCTGACACTGGGTCGTGGGGGCCACATGCCGGCGCAGACACAGCTTTCGGACGACCAGATCCACCTCCTGGCCGCCTACGTCTATCGCCTTTCCGGGCAACATAGAAAGGCGGAACAGTAACCAGCAAAAAAGAAGGCTGAATGAAATCAATTCCCGTGCGTCAGGTGGAGCCCGACAAGGGCTCCGATAAAATCTACGTTCGCAGTGCCACGGGGTTTTACCAGAAGATAAGGACGGTCTCGCTCTGGGCACTGATGGGACTGTACTTCGCGATCTGCTGGATTCAGGTTGATGGCCGTCCGCTGATCCATTTTGATCTGCCCGATCGGCAGTTCCACCTGTTCGGGGCCACATTCTGGCCCCAGGACTTCTTTATCCTGACCCTTTTGCTGATCATCTGTGCGTTTGGGCTTTTCTTTATCACGACTCTCTTCGGCCGGATCTGGTGTGGCTACACCTGCCCCCAGACCGCCTGGACCTTCATCTTCATGTGGCTGGAGGAGAAGGTGGAAGGCAGCCGCAACCAGCGCATGAAGCTTGACCGCAAAGGGAGCCTTCGGGAATGGCTGCCGCGCAAGGCCCTTAAACATGCCCTCTGGCTGGGGGTTGCGTTCTGGACTGGGGTGACCTTCGTCGGGTATTTCTATCCCATCCGGGAGCTGGTGCCGGACATCTTCACACTGAATGTCACCAATGCCTGGGCCGGTTTCTGGATCGGCTTTTTCACCCTGGCCACCTATCTCAATGCGGGCTGGCTGCGCGAGAAAGTCTGCCTCTATATGTGCCCCTACGCCCGTTTCCAGAGCGTCATGTTCTCTCCGGAAACACGTACGGTTACCTATGATTTCAACCGGGGCGAACCAAGAGGTCCCCGCAAAAAGGACGCGGACCGCGAGGAACTTGGAGTGGGCGACTGCATCGACTGCGGGATCTGCGTCCAGGTCTGCCCAACCGGCATCGATATCCGCGATGGGTTGCAGTACGAGTGCATCAACTGCGGACTGTGCGTCGATGCCTGTAACGAAGTGATGGATAAGATGGGCTACCCGCGCGGCCTTATCCGCTATGCCACCGAGACCGAGGTGGAAAGTGGTAAGGCGCGGCATTGGTTCCAGCCGCGCACTATAGGATACGGTTTCGCGATGGGGCTTATGATTGCAGCGGCTGCCTGGATGCTGACCAGTCGTGCGCCCGTCGAACTGGAGGTTACCCGTGACCGTGGCGGGCTCTATCAGACGGGGCGCGGCGGGACAATCGAGAACTCCTACACCCTCAAGATCACCAACCGGGAAACCGACGCCCAGACCTATCAGGTAACGCCGCTTGGCCCTGATGGTATCGAGCTGCTCGAGCCGATTGAGACCCGCGTCGATGGCCTGGGATCCCGGACCCTGCCCGCGGTCGTCCTGATCCCCCGGAACAGCCTGGGTGACGTCACGACACCGGTTGAGTTCAGGGTTGAAGCCGCCAGCAGCGATGCCAGCGCCACCACAGAAACCACCTTTATTGGGCCGGGACGCTAGTTTTCCGGCTGGAGGCAAGCAATGAGCGACGACGACAAACAACGACCCTGGTATCGGGAACCCTGGCCCTGGGTGCTGATCGCCATCCCGGCATCAGCCGTAATCTGGAGCGTTTTCCTGATCTTCGTTTCCTTCGATCAGCAGGTCTCCATGGTTGAAGACGATTATTATGACGAAGGAATGGGGATCAACCGGGAACTGAGCCGCGATATTGAGGCCGCCAACCTCGGCTTGACTGCAGAGGTGGACTTCAGTGCGGATAAACACCTTGATATTACCCTCAAATCAGACCAGCAACGCAACTGGGATAAGCTCAAGGTTGAACTGCTGCACCCGACCCTTGGCGACCGGGACCAGAGTGTCACTGCACAGCGCACTGGTACCGGCCAATACCGGGCACGGATCAATGGGCTCAGCAAGGGTCGCTGGTATGTTGATATCCGCAATGGTGATAACGAGTGGCGGCTGAAAGGCGAGCTGGCGCTTCCCAGGGAAGAGCCACTGGTTCTGAAGCCCATCCGTGAGGCCCGCGTTAATGACCGATCCGGGTAACAGCTGCTTCCACTGCGGTGAACCCCTCCCGGATGACAGCCCCATAACCGCGCGGGTGGCGGGTGCCGAACGCCACTTCTGTTGCTATGGCTGTCGGGCCGTAAGTGACATCATCCGCAATGAGGGACTGGAACAGTTCTATCTCCAGCGTGATGCGCCCACCGTCACCCCGGAGCCCATCGACAAACGCGTACGCGAAGAGTGCCTCAACTACGATTCCGAACTGCTTCAATCGGACGTTGTCCAGCATCGGGAGGATGGTTTCAGCGAAACCTGGCTCATGGTGGAAGGGCTCAGCTGTGCAGCCTGCATTTGGCTGATTGAACGCCACCTCGAAAAGGTTCCCGGGCTGGAAAACATCAGCATCAACCACAGCACCCAGCGCGCCCACCTTGTCTGGGATCCCACTGTAACCACGCTCGGCCAATTGCTGCTGGGCATACGCGAGCTGGGCTTTTCAGCCGGCCCCTTCCGCCCCAGTGAGTGGGAGAATCGAATCAAGGCCGAGCAGAAGCAGGCGCTGATCCGTATCGGCATCGCAGGCATTGCCAGCTTCCAGACCATGATGCTGGCCTATCCGCTGCAGTTTGGCCTTACCTCGGGCACGGACGCCGCCATGATCCAGCTCTTCCGCTGGGCCAGTCTGGTGATTGCAACCCCCGTGGTCCTGTACAGCGCCCTGCCGTTCTTTGCGGGCGCTCTACGGGACCTGAAACAGCGCCATCCCGGGATGGATGTGCCGGTTTCCATTGCCATCGCCGGGGGCTACCTGGCCAGCACCTGGGTCACCCTGTTCGGTGGTGAGCATGTCTACTTCGAATCCATCTGCATGTTCGCCTTTTTCCTCGGGCTGGGGCGATTCCTCGAGGCCCGTGCCCGCTATCGGGCCGGCCTCGCCAGTGTGTCGCTGATCAACGCAATGCCGGGCACCGCTCTGCGAGTCGAGGCGGACGGCGACCATGTGATCCCCTCGCGCAGTCTTTCCCCGGGTGACATCATCCGGGTGCGGCCGGGCGACACCCTGGCCGCTGACGGCACCGTCGTTAACGGACAATCCGCCATTGATGAGTCCATGCTCACCGGCGAATATCTCCCCGTCTCCCGCCGCCCCGGTGATGCCGTCTCGGCCGGGACCCTGAATACTGAAAACCCCCTGGAGGTGCGCGTGGACAAGGCCGGGAACGAAACCCGGCTTTCCGCCATTACGCGCCTTCTTGATCGTGCCCAGGAGGAAAAGCCGGCCACGGCCCTCGCTGCGGACCGTGTGGCCACCTGGTTCGTGAGCGGTGTCCTCATCGCCGCCGCTCTTACGTTTGTGGCCTGGAGCCTGATCGCGCCGGAACGTGCATTCTCCATTGCACTGGCGGTACTCGTGGCCACCTGCCCCTGCGCCCTGTCACTGGCCACACCAACGGCGCTCACCGTGGCCACCTCCGCCCTGCGCGAAAAAAGCTTCCTGCCAACCCGTGGCACCACGCTTGAGGCGCTCTCTACCGTGGACACCCTGGTGTTTGATAAGACCGGAACCCTGACCCAGGGACGACTCAACATCACCGGAGTCCAACTTCTTGGTGAGCTTGACGAGACCCATTGCCGACAATTGGCCGCGGGTCTCGAGACCGGCTCCGAGCATCCGATCGCAAGGGCGTTCTCCGGGACTGCCGGTAAGTCATTTACCCAACTGACCAACACACCCGGCGATGGCCTCACCGGTTGGCTTGAGGGCAGGCATTACGCCATCGGCTCAAAGCTTTTTGTCCGGGAGAGTCTTGGCCTGAAAGCACCAGCTGCGGAACCCGACGATGGGCAACTGGGCATCTATCTCGCCCGTGACGATGGCTGGTTGGCGCGGATCGCCCTGAACGACCAACCGCGCTCGGATGCCCGGGAGACTCTCGACGGACTGCGCCGGATGGGATATCGCCTGGTTATGCTCAGTGGGGACCATTCGGACCAGGTGGAAAAAACCGCTCAAACACTTGGGTTGGACGAATGGCAGGGCCGATGCGCGCCGGAGGATAAGCTCAGCTTCATCCGGGTTCTGGAGGAACGGGGCCAGCGGGTAATGATGGTCGGTGATGGCCTTAACGACCTGCCCGTACTGGCAGGCGCCCGACTCTCCGTGGCCGTTGCCGGCGCCAGCGATATCGCCCGGCTGAGAGCCGACGCGATACTGCTGGGCGAATCCTTACAGCCCCTGCGCACCGCGCTGCAAATGGCCCCGGCCACGCGCCGGGTCATACGCCAGAACTTGGGCCTGTCACTGCTCTACAATATCACCATCCTGCCACTGGCCATGGCCGGACTGATCGTGCCCTGGCTGGCTGCCGCCGGTATGTCCGCCAGTTCGGTTATGGTGGTGATGAATGCCCTTCGCCTTGGACGGATGAAACACCATGGAAATCCTGTACATCCTGATACCGCTGTCACTGATCCTGCTTGGGATCGCGATCCGGATGCTGATCTGGGCGGTACGCAATGACCAGTTTGACGACCTGGAAGGCCCCGCCCACAGCATCCTTTTTGACGATGATGAGGACCGGATACCCCCCGAAGCCCGACAACAGAAAACGAGTGACGAAACGGAGGATGAGGACGAGAACCGATGACTGAATCCCTGCTCGCCACCCTGGCCTCCGCCTTCGCCATCGGCCTGGTGGGCAGCACCCACTGCCTGGGAATGTGCGGCGGCATCGCCAGCTCCATGAGCCTCGCCCTACCCGTCGGCCCCGGCTACCGCCGTCGCCAGGTCTCCCTGCTCGCCGGCTACAACCTCGGCCGCATCACCAGCTACGCCCTGATTGGCCTGCTCGCCGGCCTCCCCGGAGCCGCCCTGACCGACGCCACACCGGCAGCCGGTATGATCCTGCGAACCATCGCCGGCATCATCCTGATCCTGCTGGGCCTGGCCATCGGCCAGTGGTGGCACGGCGTCATGCGCCTGGAAAACCTCGGCGCCCCTCTGTGGCAACGCATCGCCCCCCTGACCCAACGCTTCATGCCCGTAGACCGCCTTTCCCGCGCCCTGCCCATGGGCCTGCTCTGGGGCTGGCTCCCTTGCGGCCTCGTCTACAGCACACTCGCCTGGGCCCTGACCCAGGGCAACGCAGCCCACTCCGCCCTACTGATGTTCTTCTTCGGCCTCGGCACACTCCCCGCCATGATTGCGACAGGCCTGCTCGCCACCCGCATCACCGCCCTGCGCCAATCCCGCTGGTTCCGTTCCATCATGGGCATCGCCCTCATCCTCTTCGGCATCTGGACCATCCCCATGGTGCAACAGCTTTTTCACGGCCACTGATCCGCGTTTGATAATGCTCAAGAAGCCCAGACAGCAAAACGGATATAATCCAGTAGCGGTCGGTGGCATTGGGGATATTGTCAGGGAAGCTCTGAGGCCATGGATGGCCGAAGCGCAGCGTACATGGATGTATTTATAGCGTTTCCCTGACAATATCCCCAATGCCACCGACCGCTACTGGATGGCGATACATAACGTGGCGGAGACAACTCATGGGGACCGAACGCAATAATCTTCTCTGGAATGAAGCACTGATCCAGCGTTATGACCTGGCAGGCCCACGCTATACCTCATACCCAACGGCCCTGTCCTTCACCGAAGACTTCACCGTAAACGACCTGCAAGCAGCCGCCACCGAAAGCCGCCAATCCGACCGCCCCCTGTCGCTCTACATCCACATCCCCTTCTGCGCACACCTCTGCTACTACTGCGCCTGCAACAAGATCGTCACCAAGAAGCGGGAAAAAGCCGGCCCATACCTCGAACGCCTCTACCGGGAAATCGAAATGAAGGCCGAGCTCTTCGGGGGGAAAGAACGCCAGTCACTGCAGCTGCACTGGGGCGGCGGCACGCCAACCTTCATCAGCCACGACGAAATGCGCGAACTCATGGGCGTCCTCCGCCAGAACTTCAACCTGGCCGAAGACGACAGCGGCGACCACTCGATCGAAATCGACCCCAGGGAATGCGGCCCCGACACCCTGGCCGTACTCCGTGAAATCGGCTTCAACCGCATCAGCCTCGGCGTCCAGGACTTCAACCCGAAAGTCCAGAAAGCCGTCAACCGCGTCCAGCCCTACGAAATGGTCGCCAACCGCCTGGAAGAAGCCAGAAACCTCGGCTTCCGCTCCATCAACATGGACCTCATCTACGGCCTGCCCCACCAGACCCGCGAGACCTTCCGCGAAACCCTGGACCAGGTCATCGCCCTGCTGCCCGATCGGCTCTCGGTGTTCAACTACGCCCACCTTCCCGATCGATTCATGCCCCAGCAGCGCATCCGCGACGAAGATCTCCCGTCACCGGCCGAGAAACTCGACATCCTCCAGGACGCCATCAACCGCCTGCTGGAAGCCGGCTACGTCTACATCGGCATGGACCACTTCGCACGCCCAGACGACAGCCTCGCCATCGCCCAGCGCAACGGCGAACTGCACCGCAACTTCCAGGGCTACACCACCCATGGCCACTGCGACCTCATCGGTATGGGCGTCTCCGCCATAGGCCAGACCGAAAAAGCCTACGTCCAGAACCACCACGACCAGGCCGCCTGGGAACTCGAAGTCGACTTCCACCGCCACCCGCTCAAGAAAGGCTACACCATGACCCCGGAAGACGAACTCCGCCGCTGGGTCATCATGGGCCTCATCTGCCACTTCAGCCTGGACAAGAACCTCTTCCGGGAAACCTGGGGCGAATCCTTCGACGCCTACTTCGCCGACTGCCGCGAAAACCTCAACACCATGGAAGCCGACGGCCTCCTCCAGGACACCCCGGAACGGCTCGAAGTCAGACCACCAGGCCGAATCCTGATCCGAGCCATCTGCCAACTCTTCGACGCCCACCAACAGGCGCAGTCCCAACGATTCTCGAAAATTATCTAGCGGACAAAGGAAGGATCTGATCGGGGTGTGGCAGGTAGGCCTTTACGGGAAGCTCTGAGGCCATGGATGGCCGAAGCGCAGCGTACAGGGACGTATTTAAAGCGATTCCCGTAAAGGCCTACCTGCCACACCCCGGGCACAAACCTGCAGGCTGGGATTGTCAGAGGTTAACGAGATCAACCCGCCCATAACCGGGATCCGGCGATACCGTCTCCGGCTGAGATTCCGGCACCTCACCCCCAAAATCAAACAACCGCGGATCCGCCAGATGCGACGGCGCCACATTCTGGATCGACCGGAACATATTCTCGATGCGCCCCGGAAACCGATGATCCCAGTCATTCAGCAGATCCTTCACCATCTGCCGCTGCAGATTCTCCTGTGACCCACAGAGATTACAGGGAATGATCGGGAACTCACGCAGCTCCGAATAGGCCGCAATATCCTTCTCGCGGCAATACGCCAACGGCCGGATCACCGTATTACGCCCATCATCACTGAACAGCTTCGGCGGCATCGCCTTCAATGTCCCCCCATGGAACATGTTCAGCATCAGCGTCTCCAGGATGTCATCCCGGTGGTGCCCCAGGGCAATCTTGGTAACTCCCTGCTCCTCCGCGAAGTTATACAGAATGCCCCGCCGCAAACGCGAGCAGAGCCCACAGGTGGTTTTACCCTCCGGAACCTTCTCCTTAACGATGCTGTAAGTGTCTTTTTCCAGCACATGGAACTCAACACCCTGCTCCGCCATGTAGTCCGGCAGCACATGTTCCGGAAAGCCCGGCTGCTTCTGATCCAGGTTCACCGCGATCAGCTCGAAGTTGACCGGCGCGCGATGCTGCAGGATCTGGAGCATATCCAGCATCGTGTAGGAGTCCTTGCCCCCACTGAGACAGACCATGACCCGGTCGCCGTCCTCAATCATGCTGAAGTCAGCGATGGCCCGGCCTGTCTCGCGCTGCAGCCGCTTCTGAAGCCTGTTCCGCTGGTCTTTCGGCGACCTGGTTGCCTTTTCCTGCATGAGCCCATCAACGTGCCGTGAATTCGCGCGGATTATACCGGAATCCCGACCACCTCAACCAGTCGCCGGAGTTTGCATAATCCGGTCCGCCAACTCATAGTAATGGGCATGGAGGCCCCCACAAGACCTGAACCAGCGAACCCGGAACAGCAGCCACTGAACGAACTGCTCAAACGCCTTGCCGAGGCGGTCGAGGCCATACTGCGCACCCATCCCGACGGGCTGAGTGAGCTGGCACTGCTGCGTGCGCTCCAGCGCCCCCCATGGAGCGTACTGGGCGAGATTGATTTCAGTGCACCGACAGCCTTGTACCCCGTCCACTTCCTCCTCTTCCATACCCTGTACCATTGGCGCAACGCACTCGTTGCAGAAGGCCGGGAAACACTTGAGATCAATGCGCTGTGCATCCGGTTACGAGCACTGGCGGGCGTGGACAGCCGGCAGCCGGATCAGGCCGATCCGCTCCAGGCATTCTACCTGAACCTCTCAAATCATAACCTGGCCGAGGCAACCATCAACCGGATGCTGGATGACTTCTGGAACGGAATCCAGCGCCCCCTGGAGAGCGAGCTGAACGCCGCCTGCAGCCTGCTGGATATTGAATTCCCCCCGCCCGATCTCGGGACCGCCCGGAAGCAGTTCCGGCGGTTAGCCATGACCCATCACCCGGACCGTGGCGGCTCCAAGGAAACACTCCAGGATCTCAACCACGCCATAGCAACCATTAAGCATCATTTTCGAGGCTCACCATGACATTATGCCGCATCCGCACTTCACTCCTTGCCGCTACTATTGCCTTGTTGGCCCCCGCTTCAGCCCTTGGGGATGTCTCAATACTGGCCTACCATCACGTGTCCAATGACACCCCCCCGTCGACGAGTACCACGCCCGACCTGTTCAGAGACCAGCTTGAAACCATTGAAACGCTGGATATGGAGGTGGTCAGCCTCAGTGAGAAGACAACCCAGGCCGCGCTTGAGGGGCACCAGGACGACCGACTGCGTGTCGCGCTGACCTTTGATGACGCCTACGAGAGCGTTTATACCAAAGCCTGGCCGATACTCAAGGAACGGGGCATTCCGTTTACCGTGTTCGTGATGACCGATGCAATCGATGACGGCATCAACGGTTACATGAACTGGGAGCAACTCAGGGAACTGGCCAATCATGAGCTGGTCACCATCGGTAATCACACGTCGGATCACGACTCGTTGCTGAGACGTAAAGGCGAAACGGTGGAACAACAGACTGAGCGCATTGCGGGGGCCCTGGACAGTGCTGCGAAACGGCTTGAGGAAGAGCTTGGCATTCAACCCCAACTCTTCGCCCACCCCTACGGTGAGTTTTCCAACAAGGTGGATCAATCGCTTGAAGCACGTGGCTGGTACGGCTTTGCCCAACACTCCGGCGTTCTGGGCCCCGCCTCAACCCCCTACGCGATTCCACGTTTCCCGGTCGCCAACGCCTACGGAGGCATTGATACCCTCAAAAACAAGCTACGCGCCCGGAACTTCCCGGTGCCCTATAAGAAACGTCCCTCCCCGGTTATTGGGGAAGACAACCCGCCAACGCTTGAACTGCCCCTGCCTGACGGCTGGAGTGCATCCCGTTTGAACTGTTTTGCTTCAGGCCAGGGGCGGATGGATGTTGAGACGCCGGAGCGCGATAGCGGGACTGCCTTCAGGGTGCGGGCTGAAGACGCATTTGAAGGTCGGCGTTCCCGCTACAATTGCACCTACCCGGCATCCAACGGGCGCTTTTACTGGCTGTCACAGCCCTGGTTCAACCGGGCGGCGCCTGAGGGCTGAGTTCACGGGATCGTGACGTCCAGGCTACCGGTGGGGCTGTGATCCACGACTGTCGTGTCGCCGGCTCCATCGGTAATGGTGGTGGTTCCGTTGAGATCCCGCTCCCGGGTAAAGATCACCAACCAACGTTCACCGGAGTGCCCAGCAAGAGGCACAAAGGCTTCCAGGAACGCGTAGCGGCTCCAGGTTTCGGGCGAGAAGTCGAAGGCAATATCGGTAACCAGACGTACCGGCTCAAAGTTTTCGTCCAGGAAAATCAGGTTGGGCAGGAAGGCGCCGTCACGGATGAATGTCCTCACCCGCAGAAGCGAGTCGGCCTCATCCGCCGGGAGGCGGATCAGTGCAAAACGGCTTGCCCCGGTGCTGAACCGGTGAATGGCGCTGTCCTCGTTCAAGCGGGCCCAAACCGCTTGATCCGGCATCAGTTGAAAGCTTTCCATTCGCGGCAAGCTTGAACAGCAGTTGTCAGCGAACACCTCCAGGCGTCCGCCCCCATCATCAAGTCCAAGGATCCGTTTTGCTTCCGCGCTGGGGTCGTAGTCGGGCGCGTCGGCGTCGTCCTTTCGGGTAACCCGGGCGCTGGAGGCCGTCTTCTGTTCCTTTTCCGGCCTGCTTACCCGGGCAATCTTTTCCTCGGATAGGGAGTAAGGGGTGTTATGGACCTGGCCTTCGGCATCACGCCAAGTGTAATAGAGTTCCTCGTCTTCCTTGGCGGCTTTGTCAGCCGCTGGAAAATTCTCGAGGTTATAGACCGGATGGGACGGCGGCTTCTCCTCTCCCCCATTCCTGGCCGCATCCTGAGCTTCAGGGGATTTCTCTGCACGCTCGGGATTCTTGTCCGGCAACGGGCTGTAACGAACCTGACCGCGTTCATCGACCCAGGCGCGCATCCCGGCTTCATCAGGTGAAGTTTCCCTGGCACAGCCCGCCAGGATCAACAAAGCCATCAGCACAGCCCCAATGCGACTAGCAAGAAGCATCGACGCTCCCAAAAACAGCAGACCGGACCGAATCAGAACCGGCTGCGGACGGATATGCCCAATAACTGCGCATGTGTTTCGGCATAAACGTCAAGCCCGGCATAGGGATTGTCCACAATATTGGTAATATTGTCACAGTTGATGCTGCAGCTCGAATCCGCAGGAATGTTTTTGCTGGATTTAAGCCAACTGGCATGCATGTCGATGTGCGTGTTCCGGGACCATTCATAACCAAGTCCAACACCATAAAGGTTCGCGTCCCATATCGGTCCCGAAAGGTTCTCTCCGCCCTCCCTGATCGGATTGGTTCGATGCTGGACCCCGGCACGGAGATCGAGCCGGCTCGAAACATGGAACGTAGCGCCATAACCCAGACTCCAGACATCCTTCTTATTCCGCTCCAGGCGGAGAGAGGTCGGTGTGACCTGTTCAGGGGCAAGAATACGCGCCGCGTTAAGGAATTCCAGTTCACGATCAAACTTTATGTCAATAAACTCCTGTGAGTTCATATCCACCCAGTCCACGTCCGTGTTGATCGTGAGCCAGGGCAGGACCCGTGCGCTGATCCCAGTTGAGAAGTGCTGGGGATGGGTTTCCTTAAGGGTGATATTCGCCTGTTCCTGTGGGATACCGGAGGGCAAGCTCAGGATTGCTGCGCCAATTGCGCCCAGAACCGAACTGTTCACACTCTGCCAGAATCCACTCCAGTCCTCGGTGTAATCGATTCCCAATTGCCCCGTTAGGTTCATATCATCCCCGGAGCTGTACTGGGCGCCCCAGGTGAACCAGTCCGTCGGTTCCCAAAGCACACCCATTCGATAGCTTGGCGAAAGGGTTTCCTGAACCTCAAGCTCAAGGACGCCAATGTCCTGCCATGGGCCGATCTTGCCCCCGCACAGGGCCAGCCAGGGCGCCAGGGGCTCATTCTTCTCCTCATCACACCCAAATGCATCCTGGAGCGTGGCTCCCACACCAACCAGCATGTTCGGAGTACGCAAATCCTGAGTGGCACCAAACGCATGGTGGGAGAAGTTGATACCGGCACCGATGGACCAGTTATCGTTCACCTCATAGGCAACGGTCGGTGCAAAATAGGTGAACCGTTGCAGGGCAACGTCCTTGATCTGATACCGCCCAGGGTCGTCATCGTCCTTGGCAAAACCAGCAAACACCTCCATCCAGGCGCCATTACCGAAGGTGAGTTTCGAGCCCGGCGGCTGGACACTGAAACCAGCATGGGTTGGTGCCCCGTCAAAGGGTGCTTCCTTTGGCAACTTAACGAGACCCACACCAGGCACGAACAGCGCCCCTCTGCTCACGCGACTCTTTGAGTTCGCTGCAGGGTCATGCTCAGCACATTCCATTCCAAAAATATCGCAGCCTTGATCCGGCACTGTGAACTCAGCTTCAAAGACCGTACGCGCCGCGACAAGTCCAAACTCCCACTGCCGACCCTCCAGTCTTGAGAGGCCTGCCGGGTTGCGGCGCAGCGCCATTATGCCGGGCGGATCCGCAGTTACCGCATTGCCAAGCGCTGAGGCCTTGGGGTGAACCAGCAGCTGGAACTCAGCCTGACCGAAGGCGCCCACCGACACCAAAGCCAGCATGATCGCGCCCAGTATACGTTTACCCGCGCCTGTTGCTCGCATCAATCGCTACTCCTTGTCGCCTGTTCCCATCCCGTCATCACGATTCAGAAAGGCCTGAAATATTGATGGGCATGGAAAAGCCGACCGAGAAATCCGGTGCGCCCCGCGTGAGACCAAAGCCGACACTCGTATTGACGATGGTGGTGTCGCTGACACGCGTGCCGAGCGACATGTTGATCAACCCCGACATCTGGTCGCTGGCCGCCGCTTCGGTGCCGTCATTGAAGCGCAGAACGGTCTCAGCGCTATAGGTCAGCTGTACCGACATGCTGAGGGAAATGTCATAGGACAGCGAATAGGAAAAGCCTCCGGAACTGGAGAGGGTGAAACCGGGCTCAACCTCTTCGAGCAGGCGGGCACCTCGAACCTGGTTGAGATCATTGACGGTATGGTTGTAGCGCAGGCTCCCCGAACCGAAGAGCACAACCGGGTCCAGAACCTTGGAAACACTCGCGCCACCGCCGATCGAATAATAGCCGCTCCCCGTTGAAAGCTGACGGTTTGTATCAATCTCAAACGGGCTGACCCCGGTTTTCGTGCTCAGCGTGGAGAACAGCGTTGTCGACATGGTTCCGGGAACATGCGGATTCGGTTGCCACCGCGTAGTCACGGAGATGTCACCCACCCCGTTAACGTTAAGCTCCTCCTGGGTGTCGAACTTGCTCACTAGCGGGATACGGGTCCCGATGGTCAGGTTATCCTTGAACCCGTAATCATAGCTGAAGGAGTTGGTGAAGTTGTGTGTTGCGCTGGGCGTCACGTCCAGATTCCGAACCTGCCCGTTGATCACTTCAAGGTCGAGGCGCTGATCTCCGGAATAGGAATAGTTGAAGGAATAGTTGAGGGACTGCTTTCCCTGCTGCAGAAGTGAGTAGTTCTGCTCCGCTGCCTGAAAAACCTCCTCGAGCTGCTCTGTAGAGCCCTCATCATCGTCCTGTTTGGAAAGTGCTTCACGCGCTTCATCAACGCTTGCACCATTTTCCTGTGCATGAACCGACGTAGCCACTCCGAAAACCAACGCGATGATCAGGATCAGGGCACAGCCCAGTGGCTGATTCAGGCCCGCTTCCTTGTGTTTTTTATGACGCATAATCCCACCAATTGCTTTGCGTTCCGGAAACATACCGTTAGCGACTCCTGAAATAGAGACGTTTCCGGGTATTTTCCACACTTCCGTCCGGATTGTTTTTCAGGCGTTCAAGTTCGTTCTGGATATCCCGCTCAAGCGATTCGTGAAAGGCCGGAAATTCCTGCCTTGCCTGCAGCGTGAGCGTCTGGTCCTCAATGAAGCGCATATCCTCTTCCTTGAGGGCCAGGTTGTTCAGAGGTGCTTCTTCACCAGGGAAAACAATGAAAAGTACATTGTCACTCCACTTCTGCTTGAAATCATGCAGGGTGAATGAAAGGTTACCCGCGGACGGATCCGCAACAAAGACACGACCCTCACGGATATCGCGGACGACCACGAAATGCTCAAACCCCGCGTGCTGGATTGGAACAAGCGCGGGATGATCCAGTTCCGCCAGATCCGACATTTCCGCACGGAACCCGCCGGACGGAAAGCCAAGCTCGCTCACCAGCCGCTTCATATCCAACATGGAAAAGGCTCGCCGCTCCACAATCCGTTCACTTTCGCCAAATTGAAGCAGCCCCTCCATCACCTCCTTTTCACCCAGGTTCTGGCCAAGGTAGTGCTGGAGGATGGTCGTCAGGGAGGCGGCCCCGCAACTGTAGTCGAACTGTTGGCGAACAACGTTGCGAAACTGCTGGGCGCGAAGGGGCTCCACGGTATAACGGTGAAGAAGCGAGTCCGGGCTCTCATTGTAGTGCTGTTCATAGATGAAGTTGCCGCGTGGATGCGGTTCCACTTCGGCGACTTCCTGGAACATCGTGAAGCTCAGCAATGATCCGGCCAGAACAAAAAGCATGGTGCGCTTCCCTTTCGATAACCGACAACGGGCGGTGTGGGACAGAAGATACCTAAATTGCGGTAACCTTAAAGATAACTGGTCCGCAATTCTCGCGCTGATAAGCCCTTGCAATTCCGGGTCTTGGATTAGGCTGCCGATTTTGTGAAACAGGTTGGAGCCCGACTGGCGCCCCACAAAAAGAAAGGGCCTCCTGCGGAGGCCCTTAACGCCTATACGTGTCCCGGCAATGCCGGATCAGTCGCGGCTGATCTCGGCCTCGGAGCGAAGCTGTTCAAGATAGTAATAATAGGCACTCTGCCCATGCCTCTGGCCAAGCTGCGGCTGGATGTTCGAAGCCATCATTGACGCAGCGTTGTCCTCAGCACTGGTAATGCCAGTCAGGCGTAGGAGCGCCATTCCATCGGGAAGTTCGACAATGTCCGTACTGGTGGCATCTTCCGCGGGGCGCGGCATCCGGAAGGCAGCATCACGGATGATCGCAGGCGCCCCCAGATCGCCCTGTCGACCAACACCCTGATAGGTTTCCCACTCAACCCCGAGCGCGCCAGCGATGGAGCCGGAATCGGGGTCTTCGCTCAGGCGCTGCTCGATCATTTCACGTGCCTTGCGCTCCGCCACGATTTCCCGGATCTGGTCACGCACGGTATCCAGTTCCTTCTGTTTCTCGGGGTGGTATTCACGCACCCTGGCAACAACCGCCCGGTCCCGACTGATTTCGACCAGCTCCGTGTTGAACCCACCTTCCCGGACGTCTTCGCTGAACAGCTGCTTTTTCAGTTCGGGGTGGTCAAAGGGAGACTGATTGCCCTCACGCGTCACCCCATCACGGGTCTGGACTTCAGCATCAATGAGCTCGCTTGGCGCCTTGAGGTCATACTCGGAATAGGCAATATCGGCCAGCTCCTCGCTCAGCTCAACAAACCGGTTGCTCGCCCGCTCCTGGGCAATCTCCCGGCGCAACTCGGATTCCATGTTACTGAAGGAAGGCGGATCCTGTTTCTCAATATCGAGAAGCTTGATGAAATGGGTACCAAAGGAGGTTTCAACAGGGCCGGCAATCCCTCCCTTTTCCTCGATTGAAAACAACGCATCCGAGAACGGTTCCGCAAACCCATTCCTGCTGGAGAGCCCCAGCTCCCCCCCGTCCTCGGCGCTTGCCGTATCGTCGGAATATTGCCGGGCCAGCTCGCCAAAGTCCGCGCCTTCATCAAGGGCATTGCTGACCGTCTCAACCCGGTCAGCATCATCCGCAATCAGGATATGAGCCGGATTGCGCTTCTCTGTCTGGCCCATTTCATTAATCCGTTCCCGGTAACGGGCCCTCACCGCCTCCTCATCGATGGACGCCGGATCGACCAACTGGTCCTGATCGAGGGTAATCCAGGCCACATCAACGGACTCCTCCTGGCTGAACATCGTCTTGTTGTCCGCATAGAACGACTCAATCTCGGATTCGCTGACCGTCACTTCATCCATCACCGCCGACAGCGGGACCTCGAGGACGTCAAAGTCCCTGGTCTGGGTAAGGAGCCGCGCTACTCGCTCACTCTCGGTTTCCGTCGAGAAGGCGCTGCCCTGAATGACCGCCTGGAGAACACGGGTCAGGTGATCCCGCTCGATCATTTCCCGGAATCCCTCAACCGTCATGCCCTGATTACGAACCGCCCGGGTGAAGCGCTCCTGACTGAAGGCCCCGTCCACCCGGAACTGCTCGGCCTGGGTGATCATCCGGTCGATGTCCTGATCGGTCAACTCGAGCCCACGCTCGCGGATATCCTGCTCGATCAGCTTTTCACGAACCAGCCGGTCCAGAACCTCCTCGTTGAGCTGGTCCGTATCAATCCTTGAGGAGTCAGGGGTCTCCATCTCCTGCAGGCGTTGCTGGCGAGCGATACGGACGCCGCGCTCGAACTCGCGCTCCGTGATTTCCTCGCCATTGACGGTGGCTACACTGGCCTCACCACTGCCCCCGACAATCGAGTCCAGCCCCCATACTGAGAGCGACAGGATCAGGAGCACAATTATGGTTTTCGCAATCGTGCCCTGGGCATTTTCACGGATGTTCTGGAGCATGCCTTCCCTACCTTAACTGGCGCCGTGATTCACGACGCTCCATGGATTGAACGTAAAAGGGCGCATCCCTTAACGGCATGCGCCCAATAATGTTGGCGGAGCGGACGGGACTCGAACCCGCGACCCCCGGCGTGACAGGCCGGTATTCTAACCAGCTGAACTACCGCTCCGTCGGGAAACGTAGGACGTGTCAGCCGTTACTGGACAGCGTCCTTGAGGGCCTTACCGGCCTTGAAGCTGGGCACCTTGGAAGCGGCGATCTTGATTTCCTGGCCAGTCTGCGGATTCCGCCCGGTGCGCGCGGCGCGCTCCTTCACGGAAAAAGTTCCAAAGCCAATGAGGGTTACCTGGTCGCCCTGCTTGAGCGAATCGGTAATGGAGCCAACCATGGCGTCAAGCGCGCGGCCTGCTGCAGCCTTGGAGATATCGGCAGAATCTGCGATAGCGTCGATCAGTTCGGACTTGTTCACACTAAACCCCTTTTCTTTCCGGTTCCATGTTTTAAGTTGTGGTTTTTCTTCGGCGCCACTGACTATGGCACACGCCATCGGAGAATTCCATGGCCGCAGGCCGATGAAGCGCTAATCTGGTTCAAAGCGCTTCACGCTTGCCCTGCGAGCCCTGACAGGGTGGCCCATGGCTCCGCTGTGAGGCGAAATACGTTATACCAACGGCCTCAAAGCGGTGTCAATGATGGCCAGGCTTAGTGGGTGTTCACACGCTCACTGTTTTCCGCATCGTCATCCCGGCCACCAGCTGGACGCTCCGCCTCCTCGACCGGCAGCGGTTCCGGCTGGTGGGTCAACGCGACATCAAGCACCTGGTCAATCCATTCCACCGGCCGGATATCCAGCGACTCCTTGATATTGTCGGGTATCTCTTTGAGATCGCGCACGTTTTCCGCGGGGATAATGACTGTTTTGATGCCGCCACGGTGGGCCGCCAACAACTTTTCCTTGAGGCCGCCGATCATCAGTACCCGGCCCCGCAGGGTGATCTCACCGGTCATGGCAACGTCAGCGCGCACAGGAATACGCGTCAGCGCGGAAATGAGCGCAGTGCACATACCGATACCAGCGCTGGGGCCATCTTTTGGCGTTGCCCCCTCCGGAACGTGGATGTGAAGGTCGTTCTTCTCCTGAAAACTTGCCGGAAGCCCCAGACCCGCGGCACGGCTGCGAACCACCGTGAGCGCCGCCTGAATGGACTCCTGCATCACATCCCCCAGGGAGCCGGTCTTGACCACCTTGCCCTTGCCGGGACTCACAGCGCACTCCAGGGTCAGCAGTTCGCCACCCACCTGAGTCCAGGCGAGGCCGGTGACCTGACCGATCTGGTTTTCCTCCTCGGCAAGGCCGTACTTGTGGCGACGTACACCGGCATAGTGTTCCAGATCCTCGGGCCCCACGACCAGCGATTTGCGCTCACCCGCCTCAACGTGTTCACGGACCACCTTGCGGCAGATCTTGGCGATTTCCCGCTCAAGGTTACGGACCCCGGCCTCACGGGTGTAGTAGCGGATGATAGCCTGGAAGGTCTCATCCGGGATCTCCAGTTCTTCCGCCTTCAGCCCATTGGCCTTGAGCTGCTTGGTGAGCAGGTACTTGCGCGCAATGTTGACTTTCTCGTCCTCGGTATAGCCCGGAATGCGGATGATCTCCATCCGGTCCAGCAGCGCCGAGGGAATATTCATTGAGTTGGAGGTACACACGAACATGACGTCCGACAGGTCGTATTCCAGCTCCAGATAGTGATCGTTAAAGGTATGATTTTGCTCCGGATCGAGCACTTCCAGAAGCGCCGAGGAGGGATCGCCGCGATGGTCCATCCCCATCTTGTCCACCTCGTCCAGGAGGAACAGCGGGTTCTTCACGCCAACCTTGGACAGCTTCTGGATGATCTTGCCTGGCAGCGCCCCGATATAGGTGCGCCGGTGCCCCCGGATTTCGGCTTCATCCCGGACACCGCCCAACGCCATGCGGGTGTATTTGCGGTTCGTTGCGCGCGCAATGGATTGGCCCAATGAGGTCTTACCCACACCGGGAGGTCCAACGAGGCAGAGCACCGGGCCCTTAATTTTGCGCACCCGGCTCTGCACCGCCAGGTACTCCAGGATCCGTTCCTTGACCTCGTCAAGGCCGTAATGGTCCTCATCCAGGATATCTCTGGCACGGTCAATGTCATGACGTACCCGGCTGCGCTTCTTCCAGGGCACCGCCAACAGCCAGTCTATGAAGCCACGCACGACGGTTGCCTCGGCGGACATGGGGGACATCATCTTCAGCTTGTTCAGCTCCGCCTCGGCCTTCTCACGGGCTTCCTTGGGCATGCCTGATGATTCGATGCGCTGCTCGAGGTCCTCGAAGTCCTGGCCGCTGCCATCGCCAAGCTGCCCCATTTCCTTCTGAATGGCCTTCATCTGCTCATTCAGGTAGTACTCGCGCTGGCTGCGCTCCATCTGCTTCTTGACCCGACCACGGATGCGCTTTTCCACCTCGATCAGGTCAATCTCGCTGTCGAGCTTGCCGAGAAGCGTCTCGATCCGCTGGCGCAGGTCCACCTGCTCCAGCAATTCCTGCTTTTCGGGGACCTTGAGTTCAAGATGGGAGGCCATGGTGTCGGCAAGGCGGTTCAATTCCTCGATTCCAGTCAGGCTATTGCTGACCTCCGAGGGTACTTTCTTGGAGAGCTTGGCAAACTTCTCGAACTCTTCCATCAGCGTTCGCACCAGGACCTCTTCCTCGCGCTCCTCCACGCCGGTCTCAGCAATCTCCCGGGCCTCGGCGCCAAGGAAATGCTCCCCTTCCGTCAGGGTCTCGAGCGAAGCACGCGCACTCCCCTCGACGAGCACCTTAACGGTGCCGTCAGGGAGCCGCAGCATCTGAAGAACCGTGGCGATTGTTCCCACGCGGTAAAGGTCGCCATCACCCGGATCATCCGTCTCGGCGTCCTTCTGTGCCACCAGCAGGATCTGCTTGTTGTCTTCCATGGCCGCTTCAAGCGCGTTGATGGACTTCTCGCGACCCACAAAGAGCGGGACCACCATGTGTGGGAAAACCACCACGTCACGCAGCGGCAGCATGGGGAGTTCATAAAGGGTCTGGCCCTGGGGCTGCTCTGTCATGCTGATTCCTCTGGGCTGGGATGCTGACGCCAGCATCCGTAACTTGACTGGGCTGATGCGCTGTAACGAGCGCACCAGTATCTGTTCTAAAGATGGGGGTTCCGGGGGCTGTATTCAACCCATACAAAAAAGGGGCCTGTATTCAGCCCCTTTTTTGTCGCAATGGTACAACCGCAAAGCCCCCCGGGGGAGCCTGCAGCCCCGGAATCAGTCTTCCGGGACCGCCCGGGCTGTTTCCTGGTTGCCATAGATCTTGATGGGGGCAGAGTCTCCATTCACTACACTCTCATCGATGACAACCTTGCAGACGTCCGGCTCAGAGGGAATCTCGTACATGATATCGAGAAGAATCCCCTCCATGATCGAGCGCAGGCCACGAGCACCACTCTTGCGCTCCATGGCCTTACGAGCCACGGCGCGAAGCGCATCCTCGCGGAAATCCAGCTCCACGTCCTCAATCTCGAACAGTTGCTGATACTGCTTCGTCAGCGCGTTCTTCGGCTGTGTCAGGATCTCGATCAGCGCATCCTCATCCAACTCCGAGAGTGTCGCGATAACCGGAAGACGGCCTACAAACTCGGGAATCAGCCCATACTTGACCAGATCCTCGGTCTCGACGGATTTGAGGATCTCGGAAGTACTCTTGTCCTCCGTCTGACTGACCACCTTGGCCGCAAAACCAATGCTGGTTTTCTCTGAACGGTCACGGATCACCTTGTCCAACCCTGCGAACGCACCACCACAGATGAAGAGCATCCCGGCGGTATCCACCTGCAGGAACTCCTGCTGGGGGTGCTTCCGCCCGCCCTGGGGCGGAACCGAGGCGACAGTACCCTCAATAAGCTTCAGAAGCGCCTGTTGAACGCCCTCGCCGGAAACATCCCTAGTTATCGATGGGTTATCGGACTTGCGCGAGACTTTATCGATTTCGTCGATATAGACAATGCCACGCTGGGCCTTGTCCACGTCGTAATCGCACTTCTGCAGGAGTTTCTGGATGATGTTCTCGACATCTTCGCCGACATAGCCCGCTTCTGTAAGCGTTGTGGCATCGGCGATGGTGAAGGGAACATTGAGCATGCGTGCAAGCGTCTCCGCCAGCAGCGTCTTGCCGCTGCCGGTAGGCCCGATCAGGAGAATATTACTCTTGCCGAGTTCGACTTCCGGGCGGGACTCGCCGAAGCGCAGGCGCTTGTAGTGGTTATACACCGCCACGGAGAGTACGACCTTGGCCCGATCCTGGCCAATCACATACTCGTCCAGCGTTTCCTTGATCTCGTGAGGTGAAGGCAGACGATCACTCGGCTCTTCCTGCGTCGTTTCCTGGATCTCTTCCCGGATAATGTCGTTGCATAGATCAACGCATTCGTCGCAGATAAACACGGAAGGCCCCGCGATCAGTTTCCGGACCTCGTGTTGGCTTTTGCCGCAGAACGAGCAATACAGCAGCTTGCCGTTATCGTCGCCCCTGCCGCTACCTTTCTCTGCCATTGATTTACCTCTGTTTTCGCTCTGAACACCGCTTTGTCCCGCCGCATTCGGGGCAGGACGCGGCAAAAACGGGAATTGCTACCAGTATTATGTATTACCCGCGCGTTTATCAAGTACCGAGTCAACAAGACCGTATTCGGCCGCTTCACGGGCATCCATGAAGTTATCCCGATCCGTGTCCTGGGCAACCTGCTCATAGCTCTGGCCCGTGTGCGCCGCCAGAATCTGGTTGAGCTTTTCCTTGGTCTTGAGGATCTCACGGGTGTGGATCTCAATATCCGAGGCCTGGCCCTGGAAACCACCCAGGGGTTGATGGATCATCACCCGGGAATGGGGCAGGCAATACCTTTTTCCGGCCGCGCCAGCCGCCAGCAGCAGTGACCCCATGCTCGCCGCCTGACCCACACAGAGTGTGGAGACATCGGGCTTGATGAACTGCATGGTGTCGTAGATGGCCATGCCGGCGGTTACAACGCCGCCCGGTGAGTTGATGTAGAAGTGAATATCCTTGTCCGGATTCTCGGATTCAAGGAAGAGCAGCTGGGCCACAATCAGGTTGGCCGTATGGTCCTCGACCGGGCCCACCAGAAAGATAACCCGTTCCTTGAGCAGTCGGGAAAAGATGTCGTAGGAACGCTCTCCCCGAGCGGTCTGCTCAACGACCATGGGGATCAGGCCGCTGTTGGTGATGTCACCGCCACCTTCGGACATTTCATTACTCATTGTCGTGGTCGTCTCCCGGTTTTAACCGTTATGCCGCTTGACCACAGCAGCATTTCACATTGATTGACTCAGAAGAGTGTAGCCGATTCTCCCGAGTCTGCAGTGGCCGTTCCGACGTCAGCCTGCAGCCTGATTCGGCGGCTGCACCGCATCTTCGTACTTGTACTTCTTCTCCTTGACCTTGGCCTGGTCAAGTACCTGATCAACAACCTGATCCTCAAGAACCGCAGACTCGATCTGCTGCTTCTGGTCCGGGTTGTTGTTGTAATACTCGATCACTTCATCCGGATCCTGGTAAGTCGAAGCGATATCACGAATACGCTCATCAACCTTCTCCGGATCAGGCTCAAGGTTATTGTCCTTGACCATCTGCTGGAAGATCAGACCCGTCTTGATACGCCGGACGGCCTGGTCCTGGAACAGCTCGGATGGAAGCTGTGACGCATCCATCTGGCCACCGAACTGCTGGACGGCCTCCTGCTTCATCCGGTCGATTTCCTGATCAACCATGGATTGGGGCACTTCAACCTCAGTCACTTCAAGCAGTCCGTCAATGACCTGCTGCTTGACACGGTTGTTGATCCCGTTCTTGAGCTCGCGTTCCATGTTCTTGCGGACTTCTTCCCGGAACTCTTCTTCAGTCTCCGCTTCAACGCCGAACTGCTCAAAGAATTCTTTCTCAAGTGCTGGCAGTTGGGGCTCGTCCACCTTCTTGACCGTCACCTGAAACTGGGCTTCCTTACCGGCAAGCTCCTCGTTCTGATAGTCCTCCGGGAAAGTCACGTCCAGCGTGTGTTCTTCCTCGGTCTTGGCGCCAATCAGGCCATCCTCGAAGCCGGCAACCATCTGCCCTTCACCCAGGGTGATCTGCTGGTCCTCGCCACTGCCACCTTCAAAGGGCTCGCCATCAATGGTGCCCTGAAAGTCAACGGTCATGACGTCCTTCTTCTTGGCCTTGCGCTTCACTTCTTTATAAGTTGCCTGCTGGCGGCGCAGATTATCGATCATCTTCTTGATGTCTTTGTCCTGCACCTCGGACACGGGCTTTTCAACGCTGATCTTGGTCAGGTCGCCCACTTCCAGGTCGGGCATCACCTCGAATACGGCAACAAATTCGAAATCCTTGCCCTCTTCCACAGTCTTGGGCTCAAAGCGTGGCTGGCCAGCCGGCTGTACGTCCTCCTGCTGGATCGCCTCCATGTAGGAGTTGCGCATCACTTCGCCCAGCACCTCCTGCCGGACGCCCTGCCCGAAGCGCTTGCGCACAACCCTCAGCGGGACCTTGCCCGGACGGAAACCGTTCAGACGAACGGACTTGGTCGCCTCCTGGAGGCGCTTATCAACTTCCTGTTCAACCTGTTCGGCAGGCACGCCAATGGTCATCCGACGCTCGATATTGGACGTCGATTCAAGAGAGACTTGCATGGGTTATCCTCAGTTATTGCCGTTCTGATTCAATGTAAAGCCGGGGATCATAGAAACGAAAAGCCGTCTTGGCAAGACCGCAAAATACAGGTCACCGATTCTATCACGTTAAGACGGTATTGGGGGAGCGGTTGCAACAGCGGGAAATCTGGTGCGAAAGGAGAGACTCGAACTCTCACGGGTTGCCCCACTGGAACCTAAATCCAGCGCGTCTACCAGTTCCGCCACTTTCGCACGTCATTGGGAGGGTCATGATCCGAAACGCTGGAATCTGGAAAATGGGGTGGACGAAGGGGATCGAACCCTCGACCGCAGGAGTCACAATCCTGAGCTCTACCAACTGAGCTACGTCCACCACTGAAAACTTCACTATTGCCGTCGCCGCAAGGTTGGCGCGCCCGGTAGGACTTGAACCTACGACCTACGGCTTAGAAGGCCGGTGCTCTATCCAGCTGAGCTACGGGCGCATTCTGTACTCTGTCTGGTCGGGGTAGAGAGATTCGAACTCCCGACATCCTGCTCCCAAAGCAGGCGCGCTACCAGACTGCGCTATACCCCGTTTTAAAACTCACCCGCGCCGGCTCTCAGCGAAGTTGGAGCGAATAATACCGACCGCTTGTCACAGCGTCAATACTCGACTGCCCTGACTGGCCTTCCAACCGGAATCAATTGGCGCCGGCGGGTAAAACTGCGACAATTATGACTTTTACAGAACCGCATTCACAGGCCCGATACATGACAGCGCAGATTATCGACGGCAAGAGCATTGCCCTGGACGTTCGCAGGGAGGTCACGGAACAGGTCCGCCAACGAACAGAGAGCGGCAAACGGCCCCCGGGGCTGGCTGTGGTACTTGTGGGATCCGACCCGGCTTCCAGCGTCTATGTCCGCAAAAAGCGCGAGGCTTGCGAAGAAGCGGGCTTCCACGCCGAGGACCATGACCTCGACCCGACGACACCCCAGCAAACCCTGAACGCCCTGATCGACCAGTTGAACGAAGACCCAGCGATCGACGGCATCCTCGTCCAGCTTCCGCTACCAGGCCATCTCGACGCGGATGAGATGCTGCTGCGCATTCGCCCGGACAAGGACGTGGACGGCTTCCACCCCTACAACGTTGGGCGCCTGTGCCAGCGCAAGCCGGAAATGCGGCCTTGCACCCCGGCCGGCATCATCCATTTGCTGGATGCCATCGGTACGCCCTATAAAGGCCAGCATGCGGTGATCGTGGGTGCCTCCAATATTGTTGGACGCCCGATGTCCATGGAGCTGCTGCTGAAAGGCGCCACAGTGACGGTCACTCACCGATTCACCGGCGACCTCCCCCGTTTCGTGGCCGACGCGGACGTGCTGATCGCTGCGGCCGGCAAGCCGGGGCTGATTGACGGCGAATGGATCAAGCCGGGTGCTACCGTGATTGACGTGGGAATCAACCGGACGGAATCGGGCAAGCTGATCGGTGACGTGGGCTTTGATACGGCATCAAGGCGTGCAGGATGGATTACGCCGGTACCGGGGGGCGTGGGGCCGATGACCATTGCGATGCTGCTCCGTAATACCCTTGAAGCGGCTAATCACCACGACGGCTGAGTTGGTGCATGTTGCGGAGAAGGGATCGGGTACCGCTTTCCGGGATACGCTGTGAATACCTCCCTGTACGCTTGCTTCCGCCATCCATGGCTCCAGACAATCCCGGAAAGCGGCACCCGATCCCTTCTCCGCAACGGCTAACCTTCGTGCCACCAAAAACCCCCGCCGCGGCGGGGTTTTTTGTTTACTGGCCGTATTTGGCCTTGGCCTTGCGGCGGTAGGCGTGGAGCAGCGGCTCAGTGTAGCCGTTGGGCTGCTCGCGGCCCTTGAAGATGAGGTCGCAGGCGGCCTGGAAGGCCACGCTGTCCTCGAAGTTCTCCGCCATGGCCTTGTAGGTGGGATCTCCGGCGTTCTGGCGATCCACGACCGCCGCCATCCGCTTCAGGGTTTCCATCACCTGCTCTTCCGTGCAGATGCCGTGGTACAGCCAGTTGCACAGCAGCTGGGAGGCGATGCGCAGGGTAGCGCGGTCTTCCATCAGGCCCACGTCGTTGATATCCGGGACCTTGGAGCAGCCAACGCCCTGGTCGATCCAGCGCACGACATAGCCAAGGATACCCTGAGCGTTGTTGTCGAGCTCCTGCTTGATCTCATCCGCACTCAGGGACTTCGGATCCTTCATCAGTGGGATGGTGAGGATGTTGTCCAGGCTTGCCCGTTCGCGCTTGCTCAGCTCCTCCTGGACGGCCATCACATTCACCTGATGGTAATGGATCGCGTGCAGTGTCGCCGCCGTCGGTGACGGAACCCAGGCAGTGTTGGCGCCAGCTTTGGGGTGGCTGATTTTGGCCTCCATCATGGCGGCCAACTTGTCCGGCATGGGCCACATGCCCTTGCCGATCTGGGCGCGGCCCTTGAGGCCGGTTTCCAGGCCGATGTCCACGTTCCAGTCCTCGTAGCTGGTCATCCAGGGTGCCTGCTTCATCTCGCCCTTACGGATCACGGGCCCAGCTTCCATGCTGGTGTGGATCTCGTCACCGGTGCGGTCCAGGAAGCCGGTGTTGATGAAGATGATCCGGTCCTTGGCCTCGCGGATACATTCCTTGAGGTTCACCGTGGTCCGGCGTTCCTCGTCCATAACGCCAACTTTCAGGGTGTTGCGGGCGATGCCCAGGGAATCCTCGATGCGGCCGAAGAGCTCATTGGTGAAGGCGACTTCTTCCGGGCCGTGCATCTTGGGCTTCACGATGTAAACGCTGCCGGTGCGGCTGTTAGCAACCTTGCTGTCGCCTTTGAGGTCATGGATAGCGATCAGGGATGTCACCATACCGTCCATGATGCCCTCGGGCACTTCGTTGCCGTCACTGTCCAGGATGGCGCCGTTGGTCATCAGGTGACCGACGTTCCGCACCAGCATCAAGCTGCGGCCCTGGAGGCTCACCGGCTTGCCGTCAGGGCCGGTATAATCACGATCGGCATTCATCTTACGGGTTACCGTCTTGCCGCCCTTCTCGAAGCTCTCCTCGAGGGTGCCCTTCATAAGGCCCAGCCAATTACGGTAAACGCCGGTCTTGTCGTCGGCATCCACGGCTGCAACGGAGTCTTCGCAATCCATGATAGTGGTCAGAGCGGATTCCGTGGCCACGTCTTTTACATGGGCCGGGTCGTCCTGGCCGATGGGGTGGCTGGCGTCCACCTGGATTTCCAGGTGCATGCCATTGCGTACCAGGAGCACGGATTCGGGCTCGGACTCGCTGCCCTTATAGCCAACGAACTGGGCCGGATCTTTCAGACCGGTTTCGGAACCGTCCTTGAGCTTCACGACCAGCTTGCCGCCGTCCACGCGGTACAGAACGGAATCGCTGTGGGTGCCCTGTGCCAGGGGTGCGGATTCATCGAGAACGCCACGGGCGTAGGCGATGACCTTTTCGCCCCGGACTGGGTTGTAACCGGGGCCTTTGTCCGCGCCACCCTCTTCCGGGATGATGTCGGAGCCATAGACCGCGTCATAGAGGCTGCCCCAGCGGGCGTTGGCGGCGTTCAGCGCGAAGCGCGCGTTGGAGATCGGCACGACCAGCTGGGGGCCGGCGACCCGGGCGACTTCGTCGTCAACGTTGGCGGTGGTGGCGGCGAAGTCCTCGCCCTCGGGCTTGAGGTAGCCGATGTCCTTGAGAAAGCCCTTATACTCGTCCAGGTTGATCGACTGGCTCTGGTTTTCGCGGTGCCATTGGTCGATCTTGACCTGCAGGTCTTCCCGGAACTTGAGGAGGTCGCGGTTACGCGGTGCCATGTCGGCGACGATGCGGCCGAATTCGTTCCAGAAGTGTTCTGGGTCGACGCCGGTTCCGGGGATGGCTTCGTTGTTGATGAAGTCGTAAAGGAGTCGGGCGACCTGGAGGCCCCCTGCGTTTACGCGTTCCGTCATGTTTTTGCCTCGGATTGCTTTTAGTAGATCTCGGTATTAGGTGCGGGGTGGGCGGGGGCGCCTTGTCCGGGAATCGCTGTAAATACGTCCCTGTACGCTGCGCCTCCGCCATCCATGGCTCCGGAGCTTCCCGGACAAGGCGCCCCCGCCCACCATCGAATTTCAGTGCGGGTATTCTACGGTAAAGTGCCTGCGAATTTACAGACCGCAGGGTTTACTCTCGCCGCCAGGTGGTTCCCTCTCGACTGTCTTCCAGAACAATGCCCTGCTCTAGAAGCTCATCCCGAATGCGATCCGCTTCGCCGAAGTCCTTGTTTTTCTTGGCCTGGGACCGCTCTTCGATCAGGGCTTCGATGCGCTCGGCGGTGAGGTCGCCGGTGTCGGCCTGAAGGAAGGACGACGGGTCGCGTTCGAGCACGCCGAGTACGGCGCCTAGGCGTTTCAGGACGCCTGCGAGGATGCTGGCCTGTTCGGTTTCGCCCGCTTTCTTGGCGCGGTTGAGTTCTGCTGTTACCGCGTGCAGTACAGCCGTGGCTTCGACGGTGTTGAAGTCGTCATCCATGGCGGCCATGAAATGTTGATCGTGAGCGGTCTCTGCCGGATCAGTCGCGGGCTCCACGCCGTCGAGGGCCTGGTAGAACTTCATGAGCGCGGATCTCGCATCCGCGAGGCTGTCCGGGGTGTAGTCGATCTGGCTGCGGTAGTGGCTGCAGATCAGGAAATAGCGCACCACTTCCGGGTCGTGTTCCTGGAGGATGTCGCGGATGGTGAAGAAGTTACCCAGGGACTTGGACATCTTCTCGTGATTAACACGCACGGCGCCGGCGTGCATCCAGTAGTTGACGAAGGGTTGCTCGTGGGCGCACTCGGACTGGGCGATTTCATTCTCGTGGTGCGGGAACATCAGGTCCGGGCCGCCACCGTGGATGTCGAAGGTGCGCCCCAGCCGGGAGCGGGACATGGCGGAGCACTCGATGTGCCAGCCGGGCCGACCCTCGCCCCAGGGTGACGACCAGCTTTCCTCACCGGGCTTCGCGGCCTTCCAGAGCACGAAATCCGCCGGGCTGGCCTTGGCTTCCTGCACCTCAACCCGAGCGCCGGCCACCAGGTCCTCCAGCTTCTTGCGGCTCAGCTTGCCGTAGTCGTCAAAAGTCGAGACTGCAAAATAGACATCGCCATTATCCGCCGGATACGCATGCCCCTTATCGACCAGGGTCCGGATCATGTCGATCATCTCGTCCATGTACTCAGTGGCACGCGGCTCCTCATTCGGCCGCAAAACACCAAGCGCACCCTCGTCCTCGTGCATGGCATCAATCATGCGGTCCGTCAGCGCATGAAAATCCTCACCGTTCTCCCGAGCCCGATCCAGAATCTTGTCATCCACATCGGTAATGTTACGCACATAATGGACATCATAACCCCGATGCCGGAAATAGCGCGTGATCACATCAAACGCCACCAGCACCCGGGCATGGCCCAGATGACAGTAGTCGTAGACCGTCATGCCGCACACATAGATTCCCACCTTCCCCGCCTCGATCGGTTGAAAGGTTTCCTTTTTGCGACTGAGCGTACTGTAAAGCTGGATCACACTATCTCCATTTATCAAAGCTATCGATTACTCCCAAACCCAGCGGTCGGGGGAGCAGGGAGGGCTTTCCGGGAAGCTCTGGAGCCATGGATGGCGGAAGAGCAGCGTACAGGGACGTATTTACAGCGATTCCCGGAAAGCCCTCCCTGCTTCCCCGACCCACCCCTGGGTTCGCAGGCTACTGACCACTGACCTTGGCCCAGGAATCCCGCAACGTCACGGTCCGATTGAGCACAATCCGATCCCCATCACTCACCTCGGGATCAAAGAAGAAATACGCCTCCCGCTCAAACTGATAGGCAATATCCCGGCGCGGCTCAACCAGATTCTCCTCACCCTTGCACCCAGTCAGCGTCACCAGATTCTCCGGATTCAGATCCTCAGTATAATCCCGCTCCTTGTCCGCCCCCGGATTCTCCACCCCAAAGAGGCGATCATAGAGCCGCAACTCCAGATCCACGGCCGTCTCCGCCGACACCCAGTGAATAACACCCTTGGGCTTGTAGCCCTCTGGATTAACGCCAAGCGTGGCCGGATCGTATTCCGCGTGGATTTCCGTCACATTGCCGTTGTCATCCTGCACAAAATCCGTACAGGTAATCACATAACCACCCCGCAACCGCACCGCGTTGCCCGGTGAAAGCCGCTTCCACTTGCGCGGCGGTACTTCGGCGAAGTCGTTCTGGTCAATATAAAGCTCGCGGGTCCAGGTTACCTCCCGGGTTCCCATGGATTCATCCTGGGGGTGCACGGGCACGGTCAGGCTCTCCCGCTGGCCTTCCGGGTAGTTGGTCAGTACCAGCTTGACCGGGTGCAGGACGCACATAGCCCGCGGCGCATGCTTGTTCAGGTCGTCGCGGATGGCGTGCTCGAGCATGCCCAGGTCCACGGTGCCGCCGGTCTTGTTGACGCCCACCATGTCGCAGAACTGGCGGATTGACGCCGGGGTAAAGCCACGCCGGCGCATCCCGGACAGTGTGGGCATGCGCGGGTCGTTCCAGGCATCCACATAGCCCTCGTTCACCAGGCGCATCAGCTTGCGTTTGCTGGTGATGGTGTAGTTCACGTTAAGGCGCGCGAATTCGATCTGCCGGGGCCGGCACGGCGGCGTCACGTTCTCGAGTACCCAATCATACAGCGGACGGTGATCCTCGAACTCCAGGGTACAGAGCGAATGGGTCACCCCCTCCTCCGCGTCCGACAACGGATGTGTAAAGTCGTACATCGGGTAGATGCACCACTTATCGCCGGTCTGGTGGTGGTGCAGGAAACGGATCCGATAGAGAATGGGATCGCGAAGGTTCATGTTCGACGCGGCCATGTCGATTTTCGCCCGCAGGGCGTGCTCGCCCTCGGCAAATTCCCCGGCGCGCATGCGGCGGAACAGGTCAAGGTTCTCCTCGACGGAGCGGTCCCGGTAGGGGCTGTTCTTCCCGGCTTCCTTGAGCGTTCCCCGATAAGAGGCAGCGGTTTCCGGATCCAGGCTGCAGACATAGGCGTGACCATTACGGATCAGTTCTTCCGCGTAGTCATAGAGACGATCGAAATAATCCGAGGCGAACCGCACCGGCCCCTTCCATTCGTAGCCGAGCCATTCCACATCCCGTTTGATGGCCTCGATGTATTCCTGGCTTTCCTTCTCCGGATTGGTGTCGTCAAAACGCAGCGTGCAGTCGCCCCCGAAGGCCTCGGCTATCCCGAAGTTGACGAAAATGGACTTAGCGTGGCCGATGTGCAGGTAGCCATTGGGCTCCGGCGGAAACCGGGTCACAATGTGGTCGTGACGGCCCTGCCCCAGGTCGTCCTCGATGATGGTTCGAATGAAGTTACCGGACTGATTCGCTTCTGCGCTCATAGAATTCCTGACACCGCCGGAGTGGAATGTGAAAAGCCGACATTATACGCACTGCACGCAAGGATCTCATGCACCCTGATGATTGATGCCTTACAATACGCCCCGATTAAAAGCGAAAGGATATAGTCTCATGGTCGTTCTGGAAACCAGTAAGGGTCGCATTGTGCTGGAAACCGACCCGGATAATGCCCCGATTACAACCGAGAATTTCGAGAGTTACGTGCGTGACGGCTTCTACAACGGGCTGATCTTCCACCGGGTCATCAGTAACTTCATGATCCAGACCGGCGGCTTTGGGCCGGATATGGAGCCGCACAGACCCGGCGCCCCGATCCAGAACGAGGCCGACAACGGCCTCAGCAACAAGCGCGGGACCATTGCCATGGCACGCACCATGAACCCGCATACGGCCTCGTCCCAGTTCTTCATCAATGTGAACGATAACGGATTCCTGGATCACACCGCCAAGACCCAGGATGGCTGGGGCTACTGTGTCTTTGGCCGCGTCGTTGAAGGCATGGACGTGGTCGACAGCATCCGTGAAATGCCAACCACCGCCCGCGCCGGTCACCGCGACGTTCCGGTGGATGAGATCCTTATCCACGAGGCACGCCTTGTTGATGGCGAAGGTGAATCATGACCACCCGATTCATCGCGGACCTGCACCTGGAGGAATCCCGGCGGGATGTCACCGACGCCTTCCTTGGCTTCCTGCACGGATACGCCCGGAACATTGATGCGCTCTACATACTGGGCGATTTCTTCGAGAACTGGATCGGGGACGACGAGCGAACCCCCTTGCAGAAGGAAGTGGCCGAGGCCCTGCAGCAGATCCATGCCACAGGGACGCGCCTCTACCTGATGCACGGCAACCGGGACTTTCTCATCGGACAGGAGTTCTGCGACCGGATTGGCGCGACCCTGCTGGATGACCCGACCTGTATTGACCTCTACGGCGAGCCCACGCTCCTGATGCACGGCGACAGCCTCTGCACCGCCGACACCGAGTACATGAAGTTTCGCGCCAACATGCGTAACCCGCAATGGCAGCAGGCCTTCCTGCAGCGGACCCTCGAGGAGCGCCAGACCGTCGCCCGACAGCTGCGGGAAATCAGCCAGGCGAAGAATCAGGGCAAGGAACAGAGCATCATGGATGTGACGCCGGAGGAGGTCGTCGCATCAATGGAGGAACACGGGGTCCGGCAACTCATCCACGGCCATACCCATCGCCCTGCCATTCACGAACTGACGGCCAACGGGGAACCCGCCAGGCGTTATGTAACCGGGGACTGGCACGAGACGGCTTGGTACATTGAAGCGGCACCGGGCCAGCCCCCCGAATTGCTATCTGTATCATTCAGCGAACTGGGCGCCCAGCCCTGAACCTGAACTCAGTGATCGGGGAATGCCGCTGTGAAACCGGAACACCTCGTCCGGGCTTTCAATCTGCTCGCGTTCAACCGCCAGCAATGCCAAGACCCGCTCATCAATCGCCTCCCCGGCCGCCTTCTCAGCCAGCCTGAGGTAGTCTTCGTAGTGCCGGGCCTCCGATTTCAGCAGGGAGTTATAGAACTCCGCCAACTCCTCGTCCAGATGCGGAGCGACTTCGGCAAACCGCTCACAGGAGCGCGCCTCGATAATCGCGCCGATGATAAGGGTATCGACAAGGCGCCCGGGTTCCTCCTTGCGTGCGTGGGCGTGCAATGCTCCGGCATACCGGGCCGGTGACAGGTAACCGTATTCAATGCCACGTTTTTCCAGAATAGCAAGGACCTGCTCAAAATGCCGGAGTTCCTCCCGGGCAAGGCGTGACATGCGGTGAAGCAGGTCCGGATCATCCATATAGCGATACATCAGGCCCAACGCCGTTGAGGCGGCCTTTTTTTCGCAGTGGGCGTGGTCGATGAGCAGCGTCTGCTGATTACGGAGAGCTGCCTCGACCCAGGCCGTCGGCGTGGGGCAAGGCAGGAATTCGTGGATATGGGAAAGGTCGGTCTGGGGCATCCCCGTGCTCCGTTAAAAAGCGCGAGAATACCCCCGACTCAGGCGCCAGTGCAACCTAGCGGTTGACCTTTTCGAACTCCTCGCTGATCTCTTTTTCCGGCTCGCCGGTCGCCAGAGAAACACCGATAATGGCGATAATGGCGAACACGAAGCCTGGGACGATCTCGTACATATCGAACAGACCACCCTCCAACATATTCCAGACCACAACGGTAACGCCGCCTACGATTATCCCGGCAAGAGCACCTCCGCGGTTCATGCGCGGCCAGTACAGCGACATGAGGATGACCGGTCCGAACGCAGCTCCGAAGCCAGCCCAGGCATAGGACACAAGATCCAGGACCATACTGTCGTCATCCAACGCAATCACACAGGCAAGCACGGCAATAACGATCACGCCCGCGCGGCCAATACGCACCAGCTCGGCGGAATCCGCTTCAGGCCGGAAAAAGCCTTTATAGAAATCCTCCGCCAGGGCTGAGGACGACACCAGCAGCTGGGAGTCGGCCGTACTCATGACAGCCGCAAGGATTGCCGCCAGCAGTACACCCGCAATCACTGGGTGGAACAGGGCATCGACCAACATCATGAAGGCCCGCTCACCGTCTTCGAGCCCTTCACCCTCAAAAAAGGCAATGGAGGCGAAACCAACAAAGAGCGCGCCCAGCAGGGTCAATGCGGACCAGGACACGGCAACACGGCGTGCGTAGGGCACCCGATCCTGGCTGCTGATCGCCATGAAACGTGCCAGAACGTGGGGTTGGCCAAAATAACCCAGCCCCCAGGCCAACAGCGAGACAATGGCGACGAAGCCCAGCGCTTCACCCTCAGCGTCAGTGAAGAAGCCCAGCATGCCCGAGCCTTCATCCAGCATTGCCGCCTTCATGGCATCCCAGCCGCCGACTTCAGTGCTGTTGATGGCAAGCACCGGTACAATCATCAGGGCCACCAGCATCATTAATCCCTGGATAACATCCGTCCAGGATACAGCAAGAAAGCCACCAAACAGGGTGTAGGAGACGATGGCAATAGTGCCGACGACAACCGCCCACTCGTAGGGCATCGAGAAGACGGTCTCGAACAGCTTGCCGCCAGCCACAAGCCCGGAGCTCGTATAGAAGAGAAAGAAAAGCAGTATGAAAAACGCGGCGATGACACGGAGAATGCGGCTATTATCCCGGAACCGGTTCTCCAGGAAGGATGGAATCGTGAGCGAGTCCTTCGCTGCGGCACTGTAATTCCGCAGACGCCGTGCAACCAGCAGCCAGTTGGCCCAGGTGCCGATCAGAAGACCAACGGCAATCCAGGTAGCCTGCAGTCCCGCCGCATAGGCAAAGCCCGGGAGGCCCATCAGCAGCCAGCCGCTCATATCGGACGCACCGGCGCTGAGCGCCGAGGGAATCGGACCCAGGTTACGCCCACCCAGAATATAGTCGGACAGATTCTGGGTACGCAGATAGGCCACCAGGCCGAGACCCAGCATGACCAGCAGATAGATAATAAAAGTGACGATTACGACACCTGTGTTTTCAACCATGGTTCGGCTCCATCGGGTTTCCCTGTTTGTTGTTGTTCAGCCTATTTCCTCGACACCCAGAGACAGGAGCGTGGCATTGCCCCCTGCCGCCGTAGTGTTATTGCTCCTGACACGCTCGGTCGCGAAGCGCGGCAGGTAGTTCGGCCCGCCGGCCTTGGGGCCGGTTCCGGACAGCCCGCGGCCGCCGAAGGGCTGGACGCCCACTACGGCGCCGACCTGATTACGATTGATGTAGGTATTGCCGACCTTGACGCAGCGTTCAATGTACGCCGCCGTGGACTCGCTTCGGCTATGAATGCCCAGAGTCAGGCCATAGCCGACGCCATTAATTTCATCAATCACCTTGTCCAGGTCCTGCGCGTTGTAACGTACAACGTGCAGGATTGGCCCAAAATACTCCTGATCCAGGGATTCAATGCTGGTGATCTCATAAGCGACTGGCGGTACGAAGAAGCCGCGCTCACAGCTATCCGCCAGCGGCGCCTCTCCCACAACGCGATGGGTGGCCCTGAGTTCCTGCACATGTCCCATCAGGACGCGGTAGGATTCGCGATCAATCACTGGCCCAACGTCCGTCTCAAGCTTTTCCGGATCCCCCAGCCTGAGGTCCCGCATCGCCCCGGCCAGTGTCTCTTCAATAGCGTCCGCAACATCGTCCTGGAGATAGAGCACCCTCAGCGCAGAACAACGCTGACCGGCACTGCCAAAGGAGGACATGATGACATCCTTGACCACCTGTTCCGGAAGCGCACTGCTGTCGACGATCATCGCATTCTGCCCGCCGGTTTCCGCGATCAACGGAATGATGGGCCCTTTCCTCGCCGCCAGCGTCTGGTTAATGATGTGGGCAACGGTTGTGGAGCCGGTGAAAGTAACCCCGGCGAGCCTTGGGTCCGGAAGCACCTGCTTGCCTATGCCTGCCCCTTCACCCGGTATCAACTGGATGACACCGGGCGGGAAACCGGCTTCAAGCATCAGCTCCGTCGCCCGATAGGCAATGAGTGATGCCTGCTCGGCAGGCTTGGCAAGGACGGTATTGCCGGCCGCCAATGCTGCCATAACCTGGCCGGTAAAAATCGCCAACGGGAAGTTCCACGGGCTGATGCACAGGAACACACCCCGCCCTTCCAGGTAATACTCGTTGGACTCCCCTGTTGGCCCCGGCATCTCCATGGGCTCGGCAAACTGGCGACGTGCCTGCATGGCGTAATAGCGACAGAAATCCACCGCCTCACGCACTTCCGCGATACCATCGAGCAGCGATTTACCGGCTTCCCGGCTGCACAGCGCGATCAGTTCGTGCTCGTTCGCTTCCAGGCGATCCGCGAAGGCTTCAAGGCAGCGGGCCCGTTGTTCAGCCGGCGTCTGGTTCCAGCTCTCGAATGACTCATGAGCCGTCTTCAATGCGCTTTCAACCAGATCCGGCCGGCTCCAGCTCATGATGCCCGCTTTGCGGGACTGGTCATGGGGGCAGGTGACGGTTGTACGGGCATCGGACTTGCATCGCTCACCGTTAACGATGGGTGTGGCCTGCCATTCATGGGATGACCACTTGCGAAGACCTTCCATGAATGGATTGAGTTCGGACAGAAGCGCCAGGTTATGCCCCCGCGAGTTGCGCCGCTCCTCTCCGTAGATACCGGACGGGGCCGGAATGCGCTGATCCGCAAACTGGTTGTGCGAGCGCAGCGCATCGGCGGGATGCCCCACAAGATCCTCGATGGGCGTTTCTGCATCCACGAGTCGATGGACAAACGAGGAGTTGGCGCCGTTTTCCAGCAGGCGCCGAACCAGGTAAGGGAGCAGATCCTTGTGCGCGCCAACAGGCGCATAGATGCGGACCGGAACCTTTGGTACTTCCTGCATAGCAACCGCATAGAGCGCGTCGCCCATGCCGTGAAGGCGCTGGAACTCATACTCGGCGCCGTTCTCCTCAGCCATGGTCAGGATGGAGGCGACCGTGTGCGCATTATGGCTGGCGAACTGCGGAAAGATATGACCCTGGGCGTATTCGCTCAGCAGAAAACGCGCACAGGCCAGAAAACAGACATCCGTCCCTTCCTTGCGCGTGTAGACCGGGTAGGTCTCCACGCCCAGTACCTGCGCGTGCTTGACTTCGGTGTCCCAGTAGGCCCCCTTGACCAGCCGAACTGGAATGCGGTCGCCCTGCCTGCGCGCGAGCGCCGCAACCCAGCACAGCACTGGCAGCGCGGGTTTCGAGTAGGCCTGTACGGCCAGCCCGAATTCACCCCAGCCACGACAGGCATCCGATTCATAGACCGTCTGGAACACCTCCAGGGACAGTTCCAGTCGGTCCATCTCCTCGGCATCCACAGTCAAGGGTACGCCCTTTTCGCGGGCGAACCGGACCAGTTTGAGAAGCCGGGTGGTAAGTTCCTTGTGTACCTGGTCCTGCTGGGCACGTTCATACCTTGGATGCAGGGCTGAGAGCTTGATGGACACCGATGGTATGGGCTGCTCGCCCCTGGGATAGCTGTCGCCGCCCACGGACTCAATGGCGCTCCAGTAATCATTGAAATAACGCGACGAATCGGAGTCGTTCAGCGCCGCCTCGCCCAGCATGTCAAACGAGTAGGTATAACCCTGGTCCCGGTACTGGCGCCCCTCGTGAAGCGCTTCATCAATATCCCGGCCAAGCACGAATTGACGACCCATAATGGCCATGGCCTGATACATAGCCTTTCGGATGACGGGTTCACCGCAGCGGTTCACCAGTTTGTGCCAGATCGACTTGGGATGGCCATCAAGCCCCGGGTCCATGCGTACAACGCGGCCAGTAAGAAGCATGCCCCAGGTCGAGGCGTTGACCATCACCGATTCGCTGCGACCGAGATGCTTGTTCCAGTCCGCATCCCCCATTTTGTCCCGGATGAGGGCATCCGCGGTATGCGCGTCGGGAATGCGAATGAGCGCCTCGGCCAGGCACATGAGCAGGATGCCTTCCTCGGTATCCAGGCTGTACTCCTGGAGCAACGCATCAACCATGTGAACGGAATCATCCTGTTCGCGCACCTTGCGGATCAATCCAGTGGCGCGGTCCGCGATGGCCTGACGCTCGCGTTCGCTGGGCTCCGCAATGGCGAGAAGGGACCCGAGATAGGCGGATTCATCGGTATAGTGATTCTCGACGATTCCCTGCCACAGGTAATCCAGATCGTCGCGGGGAAAAGACGGGTCGAGCACCCGACTGGCTTCAAACATAAAAAACGATCTCCACTGAAAGACGGGCGTCAAGGATTGTAGCTTACATACCCGATCAGATCATTAAAGCAGAGGATTAACAGAAGTGCACGGGAATCAAACATCCTGTTACGAATGGTCAATCAATGCAGCCATTTCCCGGTAGAGGGCCTGCTCGACCTCCTCCAGGGGCTGGGCGGCGTCGATCCGGCGGTAGGTTTCCGGAAGGGTCTTCGCCCGCTCCCGGTAGACGGCACGTACACGTTCGAAAAACCGTTCCCGCTCGGTCTCAAAGCGGTCCTTACCGCCGGCCCGGTCAGATATCCGCTCCATGCCTTTCGCTACAGGCGCATCCAGCCAGAAGATTCGATCCGGTCTCAGATCCCCCTGAACCAGTTGCTCCAGGGTTGCTACCGGCTCCGCGTTGAGGTTGCGCCCACCGCCCTGGTAGGCGTAGGTGGCATCGGTAAAGCGGTCGCATAACACCCATTGTCCGCTGTCGAGAAGGGGACGGATCAGGCGGGCCAGGTGCTGGGCCCGGGCCGCGAACATCAACAGCAGTTCAGTGGTCGGGTCCACTGCCTCCTCACGAGAGGCAAGAAGCAGGGCCCTGATTTCCTCCGCCAGCGGGGTTCCGCCCGGCTCGCGGGTAACCTGATGATCAATGCCACGGTTCGTCAGATACTCCGAAACAAGACGGATAGCGGTGGATTTGCCAACACCCTCGGTGCCCTCAAAGGTGATAAAGAGTCCCCGAGCACACTCATTCATCCGCATCGTCCTCACTTTCGTCCACAACCGGCGCGGGGGAGGACCGATAATCCGCACTACGATTAAGCTGGAAACGCCGAACCGCCTTATTGTGCTCTTCCAGCGTCTGCGAGAAGTAATGGGAACCGTCTCCACGGGCCACGAAATACAGAGCCTCGCCCTCCGCGGGATTGACCGCGGCCTTGATCGCCGCTTCGCCGGGCATGCCAATTGGCGTGGGCGGTAGCCCGTCAATCCGGTAGGTATTGTAGGGCGTCTTTTCACGCAGATCGGCGCCGCCAATCCGCCCTTCATAACCCTCGCCCATCCCATAGATGACAGTGGGATCTGTCTGCAGTCGCATTCCCCGTTCAAGTCGACGCACGAAGACACCAGCGATCCGGGGTTTCTCTTCCGACAATGGCGTTTCAAGCTCAATGATCGAGGCAAGAATGAGCGCCTCGTAGGCCGAGTCGAGGGGGAGATCCTCCGCCCGCGATGCCCAGGCGCGTGACAGCTCCGACGTCATCCGCTCATGGGCCTGCCGCAGCACATCAAGGTCCGTGTCACCCTTATGGTACTCATAGGTGTCCGGAAAGAACCACCCTTCCGGATGCATATCCTTTTCACCCAACTTTTCCATCACCGCCCTTCCAGATCCTTTTTCCAGGGTGTGTGCGAGGTGTTCCTGCTGGTTCAGGCGCTCCCGGATACGGGAAAACGTCCACCCCTCCGGCAGGCGCACCGACCAGCTATGCGTCTCACCACGGGCCATCCGGCGGATCAGCTCCAGCGCCGACATGCCGGGCTCCACCTGATAATAGCCGGACTGGATGCCGGTCAGTTCCGGCTCAAGCCGTCCCCTGACCCGAACCCAGAAAGCATTTTCCACGAAACCCCGCTGCTCAAGCTCTCTTGCCAGGCCAATGTAGGAGGTCCCCCGTTTAAGCTCGACGAACGCCGGTTCGGACAAGGCAATGGGTTCCTCGAGCCCGGAAAGCTTCTCATGGAGGAAGGCGCCGCCCGCCGCAATGCCGGCGATCACTACGAAGAATGCAATCAGGAGCAGGTGTTTGAACCGCATCAGATCAGCCCCAACCAATGGGTAACACTCTCTTGCAGCCGCACCGCGCCACCGGTGACCGGAAGCGGGTGATCGTCCAGCACTGTGGCATTGACCAGGCCCATGACACTGTTTCCAAGCATAAGCCCATTCTCCTGAATGGTAGCGCGAGTCAGATCCCGCTCCACCAAACGCAGACCCAATTCGGGAAGATTTTCGCCCAGCCAGCGGCGCAGTGTGCCGTGGACAGCCAGGCCCTCGGCCGGTGGCGTCACCAGGGTCTCCCCCATGAGGACAAAGATATTGCTCCGGGTCCCCTCCAGAGGATAGCCATTACGATCATTCATGAGTCCTTCGAAGTCAGCGCTGGCCAGTTCCGTGCTGGCCAGCACCTGGTCCAGCCTCTCCAGCGTTTTCAAGCCCTGGCGCTGACCACGGGGCTGAACGCACTGCTGGCATCCGCGAACCCGGATCGGGTCGCCCAACGCGGGAGGCTCTGGGAGAGGGGCTGTCGCTGTAATCACCCGCGGGCAGGGAGTGGCTGGCATGCGATAGCCCCTGCCGCCTGAGCCTGCAGTGACCGTCAGTTTCAGTATCCGGCCAGATCCCTGTGCATCAAGCAGCCTCCGGTGCCCAGCGGCCGTCAGCCATTGCTGAAAATCATCACTGCTGAACGGTATTTTAAGCTCATGGCAGCCGTGAAGCAGCCGGTCACGATGGTATTCTTCCAGCAGCAGGCCTTCGGAGCCAAAGCGCATGGTCTCAAAAACACCATGGCCGTAGGCAAGTCCACGGTCGTGCGGCGGCACGGAATCACCCTCATCGGCCCAGACCCATTCAATACCGGCGGTCATTACGCCTCCGGACGCCGCAGTATCAGTGTCCCGTTGGTTCCCCCGAAGCCAAAGGAGTTCGAGAGAGCTACGTTGACCACGGCCTGCCTGGCCTTGTGGGGTACAAAGTCCAGGTCACAGCCATCATCGGGATCATCAAGGTTGATCGTCGGTGGCAGAAGACCATCCCGAATGGCCAATGCACAATAGATGGCCTCGACCGCGCCTGCGGCGCCAAGAAGGTGACCGGTCATTGACTTGGTGCTGCTGACCGCCACCTCCCGGGCGTGTTCACCGAAGACACTCCTGATCGCGGCCACTTCGGCCACATCCCCCACAGTCGTGCTGGTGCCGTGCGCGTTGATGTAGTCAACCTGCTCCGGCTCCATGCCGGCATCACGCAGGGCGTTTCGCATGGCCTTGGCCGCGCCGCGGCCATCCTCCGGCGGTGAGGTTATGTGGTGAGCGTCGTCACTCATGCCGAAACCCGCCACTTCCGCGAGGATTGTGGCACCCCGGGCCCGTGCATGCTCAAGCTCTTCCAGCACCACGGCACCGGCGCCGTCACTCAACACGAACCCATCCCGCGCCCTGTCCCAGGGGCGACTGGCTTTCTCAGGCTCGCCATTTCGGGTTGAAAGGGCACGCGCCGAAGCAAAGGCCGCCAGGCCGGTGGGTGTTGTCGCCATTTCGGCGCCTCCGGCGATCATCACATCAGCGTCGCCATAGGCGATGGTGCGTGCCGCATACCCGATGTTATGGGTCCCGGTGGTACAGGCCGTGGTAATCGCGATATTGGGGCCGCAGAAGCCGTATTGGATGGCAAGATTCCCGGCAACCATATTGATCACGGATGCGGGAACAAAAAACGGGGATACCCGGCGAGGCCCGTGATCCCGAAGGGCATTGAAGTTCTTCTCAATATACTCCAGGCCGCCAATCCCCGAACCAATGGCGCACCCCACGCGATCCGGGTCCGGACCCTCTCCCCTCATGAGGTCACTGGATTCAATAGCCTCGTAGGCGGCAATAAGTCCGTATTGGATAAAGGCATCCAATTTTCGGATGTCCTTTGGGGAGATGTAATCACCAACGTCAAGGTTGCGTATCGACCCGCCAATCCAGGTCGAATACCCTTCGGTACTGAACCGTTCAATCAGCCCGATACCGCTGTTTCCAGCGGCAATCGCCTTCCAGTTATCGGCGACCGTATTGCCAAGCGGCGATACGGCCCCGCATCCCGTCATAACCACACGCCTTGCGGCCATAGAAGAACCTCTCCAACACAGTGCCCTGGCACAGGCTATCCATTAAAAAAGCCGCCCTGTTCCGGGGCGGCTTTTGGCCTGGTGTCTGAACAGGGCGCGCTTCAGGTATGCGACTCAATATAGTCGACCGCGTCCTTCACCGCTGTGAGCTTTTCAGCCTCTTCGTCGGGAATCTCGGTTTCAAATTCCTCTTCCAGCGCCATGACCAGCTCAACGGTATCCAGGGAGTCGGCCCCAAGATCTTCTACAAAGGAGGAAGTGCTCTGAACTTCGGATTCCTTCACACCGAGCTGCTCACAAACGATTTTCTTAACGCGCTCTTCAATTGTACTCATAATGTCCTCTTTTTTCTTCACCAAGCTGTGCTGGCGTGCCAGTTTAGTTCAATCCCCCCCGGCAAACAAGTGAACCAGAGCGGGGGTGCCCAAGTGTTCATACCGCGCCTACAACACGCACTATAAACCATTTAATTCATGTACATGCCGCCATTGACATTAATGGTTTCACCATTGATGTAACCTGCCGCGCCGGAGGCCAGGAAAACCGCCAGTTCGGCAATTTCCGAAGCCTGCCCAAGGCGCCCGGCAGGGATAGCGGACAGCATGGCTTCACGCTGTTTGTCGTCAAGAGCCTGGGTCATATCCGTCTCGATAAACCCAGGGGCGATCGCATTGACGGTTATGCCGCGACTGGCCACTTCCCGGGCAAGTGACCTTGTCAGCCCCTCAACTCCGGCCTTGCTCGCCGCATAGTTCACCTGCCCGGGATTTCCCATGGATGCAACCACGGAGCTGATGTTGATGATACGCCCTGAACGCGCCTTCATCATACCTTTCAATACTGCCTGGCTCGTCCGATAGGCCGCTGACAGATTCGTGCTGATCACATCCTCCCAGTCATCCGCCTTCATCCGCATGACCAGGCCATCACGGGTAATGCCCGCATTGTTCACCAACACGGAAGGCGCCCCATAGGCCTGGGTGACCTGGCTGATTCCCGCGGAGACACTCTCCGGGTCGCCGACGTTCATTACAATACCGTCACCATTCCAGCCTTCCTTGCCGAGTGCATGGGAAATACCGGAGGCCCCCGATTCCGACGTGGCCGTTCCGATCACCGTGGCTCCCGCGCGGCCGAAACCTTCGAGTATGGCCTTGCCGATGCCACGGCTGGCACCCGTAACCAGTACCACCTGCCCCTGAAGCATCCTCATCTCCTGTTGTTGTCCGTGACCCTGCCCTTAGCGGCAGCTTTCCAGAGCTGATTCCATCTGAGCCGGTGTTTCCGTAGGGAAACAGCCAAGATCCCGGTCGATACGACGCACCAGGCCCGACAGAACCTTACCCGGCCCCGATTCCGCCATCGCCGTTACCCCTTGCTCCGCCATATAGCGCACGGAGTCAGTCCAGCGCACCGGGGAAATAAGCTGCCAATACAGGTTTTCCCGGATCAGGTCCGCATCAGTAACGGCTGTGGCAGACACATTCTGCACGACCGGAATTGCCGCGTCACTAACACTGCACCCGGCAAGCGCGCCGGCCATACGGTCCGCAGCTGGCTGCATCAGGGCACAGTGCGAGGGGACGCTGACATCCAGCGGCATCACCCGCTTGGCACCGGCCTCGCGGCAGGCTTCAGCCACCTTATCCACCGCGGCACGCCCCCCGGCAATGACAACCTGTCCGGGGGCATTGAAGTTCACGGCCTCAACCACTCCGTCGGCGACATGGTCCTGACAGATCGCAATGATCCGTTCATCATCCAGTCCGAGAATCGCCGCCATACGGCCATCCCCTGAAGGTACCGCACTCAGCATCGCCTCGCCGCGCACACGCACCAGCTCAATGGCATCCGCAAACCCAATTGAACCCGCGGCAACAAGCGCACTGTATTCACCCAGGCTGTGCCCGGCGAGAAATCCTGGCTCCGCGCCTCCGAGTTCATTCCAGACCCGCCACAGCGCCACACTACCGGCAAGAAGCGCGGGCTGGGTCACGTCCGTGCGGTTTAGGCTTTCCTGGGGCCCTTCCTGGCAGACCTTCCAGAGATCATAACCAAGCACCCCTGAGGCCTCCTCAAAGGTCTTGCCCACAACTGACCACCGTTCCGCTGCCTCGGACAGCATTCCAACGGACTGTGATCCCTGCCCCGGAAATACAACAGCTATTGGCATTAATGCACCCTGTCTGGTTAAAAGTCGATCTGATCGAGTGACTCACTGAGTCGCTTCGGTACGCCCTGCTCCACTTCACTGCAGGCCTGATGGATGGCGGCTATCAGTCCCGTTGTATCCGCGTTACCGTGACTCTTTATGACCACGCCCCTGAGACCAATAAAGCTGGCCCCATTATGCAGAGCGGGATCCATACGGCGCCTGAGCCGCTTAAGCAACGGCGCGGCAAGAAGCCCGATAAGCCGCCCATACCAACCCCGAGTGAAGGCCAACCGGATGAGGTCACGAAGCAACTCTGCAACACCCTCGCCGGTTTTCAGGGCAATGTTACCAACAAATCCATCGCACACGACCACATCCGCCACACCACGGAAAAGGTCATCTCCCTCAATATAGCCAATATAATGAACCGTACCCTGTGAACTGAGCATGTGCGAGGCAAGACGCACCTGCTCATTACCCTTGACGTCTTCAGCGCCCACGTTCAGAAGGGCAACCCGGGGGTTCTCGATACCTTCGATGGCGCGTGCCATCAATGAGCCCATAACGGCATACTGGACCAGATTCTCAGCGCCCGCATCCACATTGGCACCAAGGTCGAGAACATAGGTCGGTGTGGTGAAGAAAGGGACCCGCTTGATGATCGCGGGCCTCTCTATACCGGGATAGGTGCGCAGGATATTGCGCCCCATGGCCATGAGCGCCCCCGTGTTGCCGGCGCTGACACAGCCGTCTGCGCGGCCTTCCGCCACCATGCGAAGCGCCGCGGCCATTGACGAGGACTGTTTATGCCGCAGTGCGTGAGACGGTCGCTCATCCATGGTGACCACCTGTGACGCATCGACCACCTCGATGCGTTCATGCTTACGCACGAAAAAGGCCTCGAGAATTGCTTTGCTGCCCAGCAGCACAATCCTCAAGGCCCTGTTTTCGAATACTGCGGATTCCGCAGCCCTGACTACCGGCTCACAGCCCCGGTCGCCGCTCATGGCGTCAACCGCGATGATGATGTCAGGGCCCGGCAATGGAACCTCAGTCTTCCGGTGTTTCAATCACTTTCTTGCCCCGGTAGAAACCATCCGGGGAGATGTGGTGACGGCGGTGAACTTCACCGGTTGTCGGATCCATGGAAAGCGCCGGCTTGCGCAGGCTATCGTGAGACCGACGCATGCCCCGGCGGGAACGGGTTTTGCGATTCTTCTGAACAGCCATACTAGTTACTCCTGGAGTCTTGTCTGCTATCTGATTCTACTGATCCGGCTCCTGGTCATCGGACTCCGAGCTCCCAAGTCCGGCCAGTGCCTCCCGGAAAGGATTTTCCCTTTCCCTGCGCGCCTGCTCAAAATCCGCATCCGCGCTGTTGTTAATCCGCTCAAGTGTTGCCGTGGCGTCGCACTGCCCCGACTCGTGCAGCGGGAATTCCGGAAGACTCATGATGAGTTCATCTTCGATGAGTCCTCGGACATCGATCTCCCGCTCCTGCGCCACCACCGGTTCAAGCTCCGCCGGCAACTGCTCGGCCATTGCCTCGGAGTCAACCACGCCCACCTGGAACTGCGACGCAACCGACAGGGCCATGGACTCAAGGCAGCGTTGACACTCGACATTGAGCGTCGCCGACAGCCGGCCCTCAATAACCCGCCGCTTGTCCTCATCGAACGAGAACGCCAGACTGACGTCGACATCACCGCTGTCATCGACAAGCAGAGGGAGCAATCGCTTGAAACCGGCAACGGGTAACTGCCCGGTGCGTTCCGACCCCTGTTCGAACGGTTTTACCGAATCAACGAACAGGGGGAGCTCAGAATTCGACATAAGGCCGCGATTCTATTGCCGCACGGGCTTGATGTCAAAGCCCATTACCTGAGTCTCGGACTGGATTCGAGCAGGGTGTTGAATACCCCTTCTCCGACAGAGGTACCCAACTGGCGCATCAGACGCTGGAGCGGCGACGGCTCGAAACTGTAATCCACGATGTTTTCCTCTCCCACAACCTCCCTGGCAACCTGGCCTGCGGAGCCGAAGCCGTCAATCAGGCCGAGCTCGCGGGCCCGCTCACCGGTCCAGATGAGGCCGGAAAACAGCTCGGCCTTATCCTCCTTGAGACGATCACCCCGCCCGTCACGGACCCTCTCGATAAACTGGTCATGGGTCTGTGCAAGCACGCTCTCCCAGAAATCCACCTGTTGTTCGTCCTCCGGCAGGAATGGATCGAGGAATGCCTTGTTTTCCCCCGCGGTGTAGAGACGCCGCTCGACGCCGAGCTTTTCCATGGCGCCGGTGAACCCGAATCCACCACCCCTGACGCCAATGGAGCCGACAAGGCTCGATGGGTTCGCGAAGATGCGATCGGCGGCAGCGGCAATGTAATAAGCTCCAGAAGCACCAATATCCGAAACCACGGCGTAGAGTTTCTTGTCCGGGTATTCATCCTGCAACCGGTTGATGGACTGGTAAACGTAATCGGCCTGGACCGGGCTGCCTCCAGGGCTGTTGATGCGAAGAATCACCGCCTTGGAATCCTCGTTCCCGAAGGCCCGCTCCATTGCGGTAACCAGGTTATCGGCGCTGGCATCCTGGTCACTCGCTATTACGCCCTGCACGTCCACCAATGCCGTGTGTGCCCCGCCGGCACCCGGCGATGGCACATTGCCACTGAAAGGAGACTGAAAAAGAAACAGCAACGAGATCAGGTACAGAAAACCAATGGACTTGAAAAAGATCCCCCAACGACGGCTGCGGCGCTGCTCTGCCTGCATCGAAAGCATGGTTTTCTCAATCAGGCGCCATTCCTTAGATCCCTCATCCGGCGCACCTCCCTTATCCCGCACGGAGCCATCTCCACCGCCATCGCGTCCACGCGAGGAGGGCGCGCCCCACTCTGCCTCATCAGAATCCCACTCGGACATACTTACCCCTTAGCTTTATGCTTGTGGTGCCTGGTGTTACGAAAAAAGCACTCTTTCGAGCGCCTGACGGTCGGAGACGATTTCCACAGGCTCATGCATCCCCAGCTGATCCTGTGAATGCACGCCCCAGGTGACGCCAATGGCGGGCATCCCCAAGCGTCGCGCCATTTCCATGTCATAGATGGTATCACCCACCATGACCGCCCTGCTTACGTTCACACCGGTGACATCAAGGATCTGGCGGAGCATCAGCGGGTCAGGCTTGGACGCCGTTTCATTGGCGCAGCGTGTCAGTTCAAAGTAAGGACCCAGCCTGCTCGACACAAGCCCGCGGTCCAGGCCCGGGCGACTCTTGCCGGTGGCAACAGCCATGCGCCGCTTCTCGCCCCTGAGGCGATCAAGCACACTGTCAATCCCGGGAAAAAGGTCTTCCGGCGTCGTATCACGACTGAAGAAATACTGGGCGTACGCCTCCCGGAGCTCGGTAATTTCACGCTGGGAAATCCCCGGATACAGGTGCTCAAGGGCCTCCTGCATGCCCAGGCCCACAATATGCCGGAGCTCTTCGCGACTGCGCTGGGGGTAGCCCAGATCTCCGGCCGCCTGCTCAAGGCTCGCGGCAATGTGGTCAACTGAATCCACAAGGGTGCCGTCCCAGTCAAAGATCACAACATCGAAACTCATCCGCTCTCCCGCTGTCGAAGCTGCTCAAGCCGCTCATGGAAACGCTGCTCAAGCGGCGCCTCAAAGGTCATTTTCTGTCTGTTTCCGCCGGGCAGGGAAAGGGTCAGCCTGTGTGCATGCAGCATCAGGCGATCCCCGCCGATTTTCCGCCAGGCCGCCATGGCCGCATCATCCATGTACTTGCTGTCTCCGGCCACTGGATGCCCCGTAAGAGCCGCGTGAACCCGTATCTGGTGGGTACGACCGGTAATAGGCATGGCTTCCAGTAAAGTATACCCCGCAAATCGCTCCAGAACCCGAAACCGGGTCTCCGCGCTTCGTCCCTCCTTGGCATCCGGCCGCACAATGCGCTCTCCCGAAGGAGTCTCAGTGCGCCGGAGGGGCTGATCCACACGGTCAAGCTCGCTCGGCCACTCGCCCATCACAAGCACCTGATAGGCCTTGCGCGTGGTCTTCTCACGGAACTGATCCTGCAGCGCCTTGAGCGCCGAGCGCCGCCGTGCGACGAGAATGACACCGGAGGTATCCCGATCCAGGCGGTGAACCAGTTCCAGGTAGCGGTCATCCCGGGCTGCGCGGAGTGTCTCAATCAACCCGAAATCAATACCGCTTCCCCCGTGAACCGCGATACCGCAGGGTTTATTCACCACCAGGAAGTCCGCATCCTCGTAGATAATCGCGTCGGTCATGCGACGCTGGACACGCGTGCCGGGCTGGGCTTTCTCAGGTCCGGCCTCCGGCACATGCAGCGGCGGTACGCGAATCTGGTCGGCCGCGACAATACGGTAATCCGGCCGCGCCCGCTTACGGTTCACCCGCACACGCCCCTTTCGGATAACCTGATAGATGACGCTTTTGGGAATGCCCCGGAACCGACCAAGCAGAAAGTTATCGAGCCGCTGCCCGGCCCACTCAGGCGCCACTTCCAGCCACTGCACCCTGGGCCTGTTGTCTGCATTCGACGTATTGTCCTCGGGACGGAACTGGCCCGGCATGCACTGATTCCTCGTTATCACTGGATTGCAGATCGTTGATGGGGCTATGGAATACTGCTATATTGCCAGCTGTTTCCCGTTCTGCATGCGACGCGTGTGCAAGCAAGCCATCGAGCCCGGGATTATAGTGGTTACGGCCCCGGTTTGAAATGGCTTCCCGGTGACATAAGTTGTCCAAGGGTCCGGAAACAGGCAAGACCAACAGTTTTGAACAAGACCGTCACCATGCCGGCCGAAAAATTGACGCCCATTGTAAAGGGTGGCCGGCAGCTGACCAGGTGAACACAGGTGTCCGGCCCGACATTGATTCCGATTCGGGCTGGATGATGTAAACCCGTACGGAAGCATCCGGCAGGTACATCGCAACGGTTTACGGAATCATGCAGGTCCGGGCTGTCCTGATCATGAATATGACATAAGACCTCGCGACCCACATGAACAGACAAATGAGAATGAACTGGATGCCAGAACGGAGCGGTATCCGGCACAACGCGTTCCAGTACGCATCGTAATGGACTGGAACACGCCACTTTAGAGCACCTTTGCGAAGGTGCCGGCCAGTGCCGGGCCGAGGCATGTCCGTGGGTACCCCAGCGCTCTCGCCCTTGCGTTCCCGCCGAGCTTCCGTCGAAGAACGATGGAAGTCTCTATTTCATGAAAAGAATGCTCATCAATGCAACTCACGAAGAAGAGTTGCGCGTTGCACTGGTTGATGGCCAGCGGCTCATCGATCTGGATATCGAATCCAGCACCCGGGAACAGAAGAAGTCCAACATCTATAAGGGCCGTATCACCCGGGTCGAGCCCAGTCTCGAAGCCGCCTTTGTCGATTATGGCTCCGAACGCCATGGCTTTCTGCCTCTCAAGGAAATGGCCCGCGAAAACTTCAGCAAGGCCCCTTCTGAGATCGAAGGCAAGATCAATATTCGCGACGTGGTCAAAGAAGGCCAGGAAATCATTGTCCAGGTCGACAAGGAGGAGCGCGGCAACAAGGGTGCTGCCCTTACCACCTTTATTACCCTGGCCGGCCGCTACCTGGTACTGATGCCCAACAACCCCCGCGCAGGCGGCATCTCGCGCCGCATTCAGGGGGATGAGCGCACCCAGCTCAAGGACGCCATGTCCGGACTCAAGGTGCCCAAGGGCATGGGTGTGATCGTGCGTACTGCCGGCATTGGCCGTGAAACCGAGGAACTGCAGTGGGACCTCGACTACCTTCTCCAGTTCTGGGAAAAGATCACCGAAGCCTCTGGCACGCGCAAGGCCCCCTTCCTGATCTACCAGGAAAGCAATGTCATTATCCGCGCGGTGAGGGACTACCTGCGTCAGGAAATCAGCGAGGTCATGATCGACTCGCCAGCCGTCTACGAGGATGTACTGAATTTTGTCCGCGCGGTTATGCCGTCGTTCGAGAACCGGATCAAACTGTACACGGACGAGATTCCCCTGCTCAGCCGCTACCAGATTGAGGCGCAGATCGAAACCGCCTTCCAGCGCGAGGTCTCATTGCCCTCCGGCGGCTCACTGGTAATCGACCCGACCGAGGCTCTGGTTTCCATCGACATTAACTCATCACGGGCCACCCGTGGCGGCGATATTGAAGAAACGGCGCTGCAGACCAACCTGGAAGCCGCGGACGAAATTGCCCGCCAGCTGCGCCTGCGGGATATCGGCGGCCTGATCGTGATCGACTTCATCGACATGTCTCCGAACCGTCACCAGCGCGAAGTCGAACAACGTATACGCGAGGCCCTGGAGCTTGACCGTGCACGGGTTCAGCTTGGCCGCATCTCCCGGTTTGGTCTTCTGGAAATGTCCCGGCAGCGGTTGCGGCCTTCGCTCGGTGAAACGCGCAGCGAGGTCTGCCCCCGCTGTAACGGCCAGGGCTCAATCCGCAGTATCGAGTCGCTGTCGCTGAGCATCATGCGGTTGATGTATGAAGAAGCTTCCAAGGATATGACCGGCGAAGTCCGTGCCCTGGTGCCCGTGACCGTCGCGGCCTTCCTGCTCAACGAAAAGCGTGACGAGATCAACGCGATTGAAGAGCGCGAGAAGGTCCGGGTTATGGTGATCCCCTCCCAGAACCTGGAAACCCCGCACTTTGAGGTCCAGCGCCTGAGATCCGACGACAGCGATGCCCGCGAGGGCGAACAGAGCTTCCGGATTGCCGCGCGCAGTGAAGAGAGTGAGACGGAAGTTTCCTGGGAAATGATGCAGCGGGAAAACGTTCGGGAAGAAGCAGCGGTCAAGGCCATCAGTCCTGCCACCCGCACGCCGGCTCCCACGCCTTCCCGGAACACCGAGACTACCGAACCTCTGGGCTTCTGGCAGCGTGCCGCGCGCAAACTGCAGACCATGTTCGCGCCACCGGCCACGGAAGATGAAGCCGGACAGAAGAATGACACTGACACCAACCGTCGCCCTCCTGCTGATGCCAATGAGGGAGCAGGCAGCCGGGACAGCGGCAAAGAGCAATCCGGGCGGCAGAAGCAGGAGTCCGGTCGCGGTCAGCAGGATTCCGGTCGCGGTCAGCAGGATCGCTCCCAGGGGGGAAACCAGAACCGCAATCGTCGTGGCGGTGGCGGTCAGAATCGGCGCGATGACGAACGCAAGGGCGCCCAGGGTGACACCCGCAAACAGGGCGGGAACAAGCCGTCCGGCGACAAGCCCAGCGGCGACAAGGGCAAGGGCGGCGGTTCCGAGTCGAAAAACCGCCCCGGTGACGATAATCGGAATAAGCCCGGCAACAAGGCCAAAGAAGACGCCAAGAGCAAAGAAGACCCCAAGAACAAAGAAGACAACAAGCGCAAAGAGGACAGTAAGGGCAAAGAGGACAATAAGTCCGACGACAAGCAGAACAAGCCGGATAACAAGCCCAAGGACAACAAGGACAACAAGGACAACAAGCAGAAGGATTCGGATAAAAACAAGACGGACGCCAGGTCCGAAGGTGACAACCGCGAAGACAGTCGCCAGCGCAACCAGAAACGCCGCTCCGGCGGTGGCAACCGCAACCGCTCCGGTTCCGGTAACCGCCAGAACCAGGAGAGTTCCAGCGATTACAAGCCCGACGAACGGTTCGAGCGCCCGCGTCGTCCGCGTAAACAGGACGGCACTCCGGCCGACGATACCCAGACGGCTACCGAATCCTCTGCAAGCACGGTGAACGAGGCCGCGGAATCTGCGCCGGAAAAACAGAGCGGGAATGCTTCCCCTGCCCAGGCTCAACCTGAGGCCAAAGCGGAGCAAGCCAAGGAGACACCGGCAGGTCCGGAAAATTCCCAGGCCAGTGCGCCGGAAGCCACGCCGAAGAAAGAGGCGCCGAAACCCGCGGAAAAGCCAGCCGAGAAGAAGCCCGCGCCCAAGGAAGGCCCGAAGCCGGAATCCGCTAAGCAGGAGCCCGCTAAACAGGAGTCCAGCGAACAGGGTTCCAGTGAGCCTAAGGCCGGGCGTAGCGGCGAAAAAGCGGCAAAGAAGACGGCGGATCCCGAGCACAAACCGGCTGCCGACGAAGTCCACCTGGCGCCGCTGAATGGAAGGGCCTATAACGATCCGCGAGAGATCCGCAGGCGGCGGGACGCGTTCAAAAAACAGCAGCCTGGCACAACCCAGGCGGACACCGAGAACTGAAGGCGGCTGCATGCTCACAGAAGACGAGGTTGAAGCACTTGAGTCGATCCTTTTCGACCCGGAGTACGGGGATCATGCGCTGGATGTGTTCGGGCTGCACGGGGCTGTAACAGCCGCCGTGGTCAGCCCGGAGACATTGGACATGAACCGGGTCTTTGCCGTGGCGACGGGGCAGACTCCGGAGACGGTTTCATCGGTGCCCGAGGTCTTCTCCCGGTTGGTGACCCGCATGGCGCAGGAACTGCGCCAGTTGTTGGAGCAGGGCCATTCAGCGGAGCTGCCCGAACCCGAAGATGAGGAATCAGAGGAGGAAGCCGTGGAGAACTGGTGCGCCGGCTTCACGGATGTATTCCTTCTTGAAGAGGATCAATGGCTGGAGTCGGACGAGGAGCAGATTGGTCAGCTCGTCACCCCCATACTGACGCTCTCCAATCTGTTTGACGATGAGGCGTTCCAGCAGGCACGACAGGATCCGAAGCGATACGCTGACTATTCAGAGGCCATACCGGACATCCTGACCGACCTCTACCTGCATTTTCACTCCCCGTGATCCGTTATCAGGACAGCGCCTCAAGTCTCCGCCGGGTATTGTCACTGAGGTGGTGCCATACAGGATCGACCTCGGACGGTAATTGCGGCAGTTTCCCCAGTTCGCACCAGGGACGACCGGGTCCGTGGAAGTCGCTACCCCCTGAGGCGGTGCAACCTGACTCCCGGCACAACCGGGCCAGATAGGTCGTGTCGTGAGGCGACTGCCCTGAACTCAGAACCTCGATACCGCTGCCACCAACCCCGGTGAAGGCGCCAATCAACTGCCTGAGTTTATTATTGGTGAGACGGTATTTGCGCGGATGCGCCAGTACCGCCTTACCGCCGGCGTGAGTAATCCATTGAACAGCGTCACTGAGGTCAGGCCAGCAAGCCTTGATATCACCCACCCTGCCGTTACCCAGATAACGACGAAACGCAGCGTCGGATTTCGCAACAACGCCTCGCTCGACTAATGCCTGCGCAAAATGCGGCCGCCCGGGAACGCCGGCTGCCAGAGCCTGGGCGTCCGCCAGCACCGAGGGCAATCCCTTCTGGCAGAGACGTTCATCAATCGTCCTTGCCCGCTGATGACGAACCGCCTCCTGCCCCTCAACGGCCGCGACCAGATCCGAATCCTCACTGTCAAAGTCCAGCCCCACCACATGGATGGTCTGCCCCCGCCACAGACAGGACAGCTCAATACCGGTAATCAGGACCATCCCTCTCGCATCCGCGCCAGCCCTCGCCTCCCCTATGCCCGCGACGGTGTCATGATCGGTCAGCGCGAGAACACGAACGCCCTGTTCGTGAGCACGGGTGACCACCTCCGTCGGCGAGAGAGTGCCGTCGGAAGCGGTGCTGTGACAGTGCAGATCGACATTGGGCGATCCGGTAAGGTCCTGGGCGAACATAGACGTGCCTGTTTCAGAAGTCAGCCAACCACTTTACCATTCCCCTGGTTACTGAACGAATCAATTACAACCCAACACGGAGAGGCCCCATGTATTACGCCATCATGTCAGAAGACGTTCCCGAGAGCCTGGAACTGAGGCAAGGAGCACGATCAGACCACATCGCACGGCTCGAAACGCTGAAGGATGAAGGCCGGCTTCTGCTTGCTGGCCCTTTCCCGGCAGTGGATACGACCGAACCCGGAGATGCCGGATTTTCCGGCAGTCTGGTGATTGCTGAGTTCGAGTCACTGGAGGATGCTCACGCCTGGGCGAATGCGGACCCTTATGTTGCAGCGGGTGTTTACAAATCCGTAATCGTTAAACCCTACAAGCCAGTCCTGCCCTGATCGGGTGGTATGGGCAAGATTACCGAACTGTGTCAGAATTCAGCGCTCTATGAACAAGGAATTGAGAACCGTGGATCACGCAATGCATCGTATCAGCTTACTGGCGTTACTCCTGCTTCTGGCTGTCGGAAGCGTCCAGGCAGAGACCATGTACGTCAAGGATGTGCTCTATGTCCCCGTCAGAGCGGGCGAAGGCAACCAGTACCGGATTGTCCATCAGGGACTGCGCAGTGGCACCCCACTCGAGGTAATTGAACAGAACGAGGAAACGGGTTATTCCTTCATCCGTTTCGGGGATGGCAATGAAGGCTACATCCAGACCCAGTACCTGACGGGTGCGCCGATCGCCGAGGACCGTCTGGCACGGGTTCAATCCAACCTCGAGGAAGCCCGGAACGCGCTGAGCACTACGCGCTCTGACCTCGAGGAAACGCAGACCGCCCTTGAACAGACGCGCGAGGAAAAACAGCAGCTCGAGTCCCGGCTTTCCAACGTTACTGAAGAACTTGAGCGCATCAAGTCGGTCTCTGAAAACGCTATCAACCTTGAAAAACGAAACACCGAGCTCAGGGAGGCAAGGCAGGAACTCCAGAAGGAAGTGGAGGTCCTGGCCACGGAAAACGAACGCCTGAAAGACAGCCGGGAATCCAGCTACCTGCTGACCGGGGGCGGACTGGTGCTTGCCGGCATTTTCATAGCCGTTGTCTTCCCGCTGCTCAAACCCAGCCGCAAATCAGAGAACTGGGCCTGAAAAAGAGGTCCGCGTTTGACCTCTTCAGTCCTGAGACCGAGACACCAGTGATTCTCGCCCAGCTGTTCGCTGCGCAGGACGCTGGCCTCGATGTCACAGGGTGGGCAATCCGGGTTATGCGGAGGCTTCTGGAAGGGCCTTTTCAGAGACGATAATTCCGTTGTTATCCGCGTAGACATAGTCCCCGGGGCGGAAAGTCACGCCGCCAAAATGAAGGACCACATTCAGATCCCCAAGGCCACGTTTCTCGCTCTTGCGCGGATGGGTTGCCAGCGCCTGGACACCCAGGTCGGTCTGCCCGACGATATCCACGTCGCGGATACAGCCGTATACGATAATCCCCTGCCAGCCATTGGCCGCAGCCTTCTCGGCCAGCATATCGCCAAGCAGTGCTATGCGGCGCGAGCCGCCCCCATCCACCACCAGGACACACCCATTGCCGGGCTTACCGACCTGCTCCTTCACCACGGAGTTGTCCTCATAACATTTGACGGTCACGACCTCACCGCCAAACGCACTTTTACCACCCAGGTTGCGGAACATGGGTTCAACCACGGACACGTCGGGATGTGCATCACACAGATCAGGGGTTACGATTTCAGACACAGTTTTCTCCTTCATTACTTATGAACAAAACAGGCGACCCGATAAACCGCTCACAGAGCCCTGGAGAAGGGCTCTGGCTGCGAAGCGCGGCATACGTCGTCCAGCCAGGCCCGCATATCGTTCTGGATCGCGGGCACCAGGGTGCAGCCCTCTTCGCTGGAGCGGACCGCTTCATACTGGGAAGCAACCAGCGTCTGGCGTGTCGGCCCACCAAGAAGCCCCGCGAAGGTGCGGGCCTCTTCATCGCCGTTAAGCGACACAGACAGCGTCGGACAACGGATGACCCTGAGAGCATCGTAAATCGGGTGCGGCTTGCCGCGACGGTATCGCCGCTGACTGCGATAGATATCGCGCAGGATGGAGCTGGGCTCATCTTCTGGCCCCCAACCGCGACGCGGGCCGGACACACGCTCATGGCACCCCAGGTTCAGCCGTTCAAAAAACGACGTGACACGAGTCGTCCAATGGAAACCGGGACTGCCGGGATCAATAAAAACCGCCCCGGGGATAACCTGCAGGAGTTGGTCATTATGGATCATAGCGTGGGCCAGCAGCCTTGAACCAAGCCCCTGGCCAACCCAGGCCGGCTCATGTCCGCTCTGTTCGGCCACGAAGCGATGAACCGGCGGCAGGTCCTCTTCCGCGAGCAGCGAGATATGGCCCTTTGCCCAATCCCGGTTTTCCGGAGATAGCCCATGGCTACGCATTTCCGGGAGCCAGACATCAAACCCATAGCGCGCCAGAAGCCCCGCAAAGCCCTCCCCCTGGGGCGTGAGCCACAGCCTGCGATTATGGAACTCGGAATGGAGCAGAACCACCGGGAATCGCTCACCCTGCCAGGCGGGGTCGCGGACACGGGTAACCGCGAGACGGACCGTGGGATCCGAGCTGACGCCCGGCTTCATATGGTAAACATCCTCGTAAAGCTTCCCGGCCATTTCCGTGGCCGAAAGCGTTACTGGAAACAGGCGGCTACTGCTCTGCATCCTATGAGTTTCCTTACACCGTTTTTATAGTCCACTGATCGCATCCTGCTATTTCTGATCCTCAGCCAGGAAGAACCAGGTGTCGAGCACCGAATCCGGATTCAGTGAGACACTGTCAATGCCCTGATCCATGAGCCACTTCGCCAGGTCGGGATGGTCCGAGGGACCCTGGCCACAGATACCGACGTATTTGTCGGCTTTCCGGCAGGCTTTGATGGCGCTCGAGAGAAGCATCTTCACGGCCTCGTTACGCTCGTCAAAAAGGTGCGCGACAATGCCGGAGTCCCGGTCGAGACCGAGTGTCAGCTGCGTGAGGTCGTTGGAGCCAATGGAGAAGCCATCGAAACATTCGAGGAACTCGTCAGCCTGCAGCGCATTGGCCGGCAGCTCGCACATCATGATGACCCGCAGCCCCTCCTTGCCGCGTTCAAGCCCATTGTTGGCCAGCAGGTCAACCACCTGTCGCCCCTCGCCCGGCGTGCGGACGAAAGGCACCATGATCTCCACGTTGGTCAGCCCCATCTCATCCCGCACACGGGTCAGCGCCCGGCATTCCAGCTCAAAACAGTCCCGGAAGGCATCGGAGATATACCGGGAGGCGCCCCGGAAGCCAAGCATCGGATTCTCTTCATCCGGTTCGTACAGCGTGCCCCCGATGAGGTTGGCGTATTCGTTGGACTTGAAGTCCGACAGACGCACAATCACCTTCTTGGGATAGAACGCAGCGGCCAGGGTGGAGATACCCTCGACGAGTTTGTCGACGTAAAAATCAACGGGCGAGCTGTAACCAGCGATTCGCTTCTCAACTGTCTGGCGGATGTCCCTGGGTAGCGAATCAAAATTGAGCAGAGCCTTGGGGTGAACACCGATCATACGATTGATGATGAACTCCAGCCTGGCGAGACCCACCCCTTCGTTGGGAAGCGCCTGGAAATCAAAGGCGCGGTCCGGATTGCCAACGTTCATCATGATCTTGAACGGCAGCGCTGGCATGGACTCAACGGAATTCTCCCGCAGCTCAAAGTCCAGGCACCCGTCATAGACCAGTCCGGTATCACCCTCGGCACAGGATACGGTTACCTCCTGCCCTTCGTGGATAACCTCTGACGCATTGCCGCAACCGACCACCGCCGGGATACCAAGTTCACGTGCGATAATGGCCGCGTGGCAAGTGCGGCCGCCGCGGTCCGTAATGATCGCCGAGGCACGTTTCATCACGGGCTCCCAGTCCGGGTCCGTCATGTCGGTAACCAGTACATCCCCTTGCTGCACCCGGTCCATCTCGTGGATGCTGGTCACAATCCGTGCCGGGCCACTTCCGATCCGATGACCGATGCTGCGTCCCTCGACAATGACTTTTCCGGTTTCCTTGAGCAGGTACCGTTCCATCGTGTGAATGCCCTTACGGCTGCGAACCGTCTCAGGGCGCGCCTGGACAATGTAGATCTTGCCGCTGTCACCATCGCGCGCCCATTCAATATCCATGGGACGCTGGTAATGCTTCTCTATAATGAGGGCCTGGCGGGTCAATTCCGTGACGTCCTCGTCATTGAGGCAGAACCGGTTGCGGTCTTCCGTATCCACCTTGACGGTCTCCACCGACTTACCGGTTTCGCCGTCGCCGGCGTGGATCATTTTGATGGCCTTGCTGCCCAGGTTGCGCCGCAGGATAGCCGGCCGCCCCGCCTCGAATGTCGACTTGTGCACGTAGAATTCGTCAGGATTAACCGCGCCCTGCACGACCGTTTCACCCAGGCCATAGGACGCAGTGATAAAGACGACGTCCTGGAATCCGGACTCGGTATCCAGCGTGAACATCACACCGCTGCTGCCGGTTTCACTGCGCACCATCTGCTGAACACCGGCGGAAAGTGCCACTTTCTTGTGGTCGAAGCCGTGGTGGATACGATAGGAGATGGCCCGATCATTGAACAGGGAGGCAAAAACCTCCCTCATGGCCTGCTTGACGTTGTCGATCCCGACAATGTTCAGGAAGGTTTCCTGCTGTCCGGCGAAGGAAGCATCCGGAAGGTCCTCCGCCGTGGCGGACGATCGCACGGCGACCGTGAACGCCGGATCGCCCTGCTGGAGCTGTTCGAAGCGCTCATCGATCGCCGCACCCAGCTTCGGTGGGAACGGCGTATCCATGATCCACTGGCGGATGTTCGCGCCCACCCTGGCAAGCTCGTTCACGTCATTGATATCGAGGTCGTCGAGCGCCTCGTCAATACGCTGGCGCAGACCATCCTTTTCCAGAAACTCCCGGTAGGCTGCTGCAGTCGTTGCGAAGCCGCCCGGGACGGATACCCCGGCACTGGCCAGATTGCTGATCATCTCGCCCAAGGAAGCGTTCTTGCCGCCAACCCGGTCAACATCGTTCATCCCCAGCTCTTCGAATCCGATGATGTAATCGTCCAAAGCCAGTCTCCCTCAATTATTACCTGTCATCTCAAGCCGATCGCCGCTTTTGCGGAAACCCCGACATCATACTTGAACCACCCCGGTTTTCACCAGAAAACCGGCAGCTTAAGGCTTCACAACCGCGACCGGCGCCACTAGGATACCCAAAACCGCCGCAGAAGGGCCGAGACTCATGAAGCGCACCGCCTTTTTCATCTCCGATGGCACGGGCATTACCGCCGAGGCGCTTGGCAACAGCCTCCTTGCCCAGTTTGAAAACATTCAGTTCGAGAAAGTGACACTGCCCTATATCGACTCCGTGGACAAAGCACACCAGGCGGTGCAGCAGATCAACAAGGCCGGATCGCTTGATGGATCACGTCCGCTGACCTTCGACACCATTGTCGACAGCAACATCCGGGCGGAACTGTCCCGGGCTGACGCCTTTATGGTGGATATCTTCGGAACCTTCCTGTCTCCGCTGGAAGCCGAGCTGCATTCCAACTCGTCCTACACGGTCGGCAAGTCCCACTCCATCACCAATGACGGCAGCTACGAGCAGCGTATCAAGGCCGTTAACTATGCCCTGGAGAACGACGACGGGGCGCGCACACGCTACTATGACGAAGCGGATGTCATCCTTGTAGGGCCTTCCCGTAGTGGCAAGACCCCAACATGCCTCTACCTCGCACTCCAGTACGGAATCAAGGGTGCCAACTACCCCCTTACCGAGGACGACATGGGGGAGCAGCGCATCCCGACTCTGCTCAAGCCCTACCGGACCAAACTGTTCGGTCTCACGATCGACCCCAACCGCCTCTCCGCGATTCGTAATGAGCGCAGGCCCGATTCAACCTACGCCTCCCTGCGCCAGTGCATGCTTGAGGTTAACGAGGCCGAGGCCATGTATCGTCGCGAACGCATCCCTTCGCTCAATACCACGGACTACTCGGTTGAGGAGATCTCCACCCGGATCCTCGTCCAGACCGGCATCGAGCGCAGGGCCCGCTGACTCAGATCTCTTCGATGCGCATTCCCAGCCCCTGGAGGCGTTCCCGGTTGCCGTAACTCGTGACGACCGCCGTGCTGGCATTTTCCGGATCCAGCCAACGACGAGCCACCGCGCGCATGTCCGCGAGTGTCACTGAAAGTACCCGCTCGCGGAAACGCTGCTGCTGTTCACTGGTGCGCCCGAACAGACGGCTATGATAGGCGTGACGTGCTTCCCCGGCCGGAGAGCGGGGGCGGTCAAGCTCGGAAATGACGCCAAGTATCGCTTCCTCGACGTTTTCATTACTGTGGTCATGCTGCTGAACCCAGGCCAGCGACGCGTCAAAATCCGCCAGGGTCTCCTCGAGGCGGGGATCACGATAGGAGAAGAACCGGAAGACGCCGTTGCTGCTGTCCTGGCCGGCTCCGCTGCCATAGGCACCTCCATGCTCACGGATATGGCGATGCAGGAATTCATTGCGCAGCAGCACCCCGAGAACCGTCAGGGCGGGCGCATCCTCGTGCTCTACCGGCACTGTCGGGAAGGCCCGTGCGCAGAAGTTGACCTGGGTGGAAGTAAGCCACGCCTGATTGACCTGCTCGTGCACAGGCTCAAGCGCAAAATCGCTGCCTCCGTTCTGCTCAACAGAGCCCCATCGGGTCCGCAACGCCTCGCGGGACTGCTCCAGGCCAGACTGCTCCCCAACCAGGAGAAACCGTGGTGTCTGGGAGAGAATTCGTTCATGCAGGTCCGACAGCCTCTGGCAGAGATCGCTCGCCTGTTTGTCGTCGGCAAGTGCGTCATCCAGCGCTACCAGATGACGGATACCGGCGAGCCCCCCCAGCTCATAGGACAGTTTCGCCCCGGGACTCGCCCCCTGAGCCGCGGCACCCATGGCCAGCATATGCCCATTGCCGGTAATCGCCTGCTCGCGACGAGCCCGCATCTGGGCCACCAGTTCACGGACGCGTTCCGGATCATCGAAAGACGGACGGGAATAGACATCGCTCAGCAGGGCCACAAGATCCGCGCTGTTATTGGCCAGCGCCTTGCCGCTGAGGGTGAAGTACCCCTTCACCTGCTGCACGTCATCCACATCTCCCTTGATCGTAGCAGAAGCGCTGATGCCGCCACTGCATGCTGAAATCCGGTCCTGCATGCGCAGGTAATCAAGATCACCGGCACCCAGCTCGGTCAGAATACTGGTGTAAAGGGGCAGCAACTGGCGCTGTTCGGGGTCCAGTGATGGGAGAGGCGCAACCACCTGCTGGTAGATTAGGCCATTGGTCCCCGTCCTGTAGAGGGTTGCGGGAAGCTCCCCATCATCTTCCCCTTCGGGCAGGTTGAGGGACGCCGGCACGTCCTCGATGCCTACCCTCGGCAACTGCGAGTGGTCGTCTTCCTGGTCCTGACGCCCCTGCAGGGCAAGCGCCTGGTCGATAATGCCCTGGGTCTGCTGCTCATCAAGCGTGCGGCGTTTTTCCTCCAGCGCCTGCTTCACCGCCGCCTCCCGGCGCTCATGCAGCTGACTGTCCGGAGCCAGGGTCAGGGTCACCCGGTGGGGGTTGTCCAGGAGCAGCCGTTTAACCAATCCGGGTACATAGGCTGGATCCTGGATGCGCTCACGCAGGCGCTCGAGCACGGGCTCCAGGTCCAGAAGGTCAACCGGATCGCCGCCGTGAACCATGGGTGACAGGGCCTGCATGATCAGTTGCAGCCCATAGGGTGCCCCGTCGCCGGAAATTTCCCTCTGGTGGAGCTCCAGCTGGTGCACGATAGCAAGAAGACGGTCCTCGGCAACGCCGTCCTCCATCACGCCCTCCAGGGTTTTGATAATAAGCTCCTCGATCGCCACTGCCTCAGAGGGTTCCGCGCCCTCGATGCCACAGACGAAGGTCATCTCCCGGTTGGAATCCTCGAGTCCGCAGAGCGGTGACGGCGCATGACCGAGTTCCGTGGTCTCCAGCGCGTGCATCAGCGGTGACGCGCTGTTATCCAGAAGCACCGAGGTCAGCAGTTCGGCCTCAAGATTCTTTTCCAGATCGAAACTGTGGCCCAGCAGCCAGCCAACCACGACATGGGTCTTGCCCTCGGTCTTCTCATCCGGATCACTGCCGTAATGTTCCTGCACCCGGAGCGGCGCGTAGTAGCGTTTTTCATCGCGTACCGGCAGATCGATATCCGCCGTCGAGAAACGCGACAGTGCCAGCTCCTCAAAGCGCTGCTGGTGCTCATGAGCGGGGATATTACCGAAGGTGGTGAAAATGGCATTGCTCGGATGATAGTGCTGACGGTAGAAATCGCGCAGCTGGTCGTAGCTCAGATCCACAATATGATCGGGATCACCACCACTGTTGTGATGATAGGTTGTCGTGGGAAACAGGTGTTTCGACAGCGTCTGCCAGAGCTGTGAAACCGGCGAGCTCATGGCACCCTTCATCTCGTTATAGACCACACCCTTATGGGTCAGCGGCGTGGCCGGATCATCGGGTACCTCGAATTCCAGCCGATGCCCTTCCTGGGCAAAATCCAGGCGATCAAGGTTGGAAAAGAACACGGAATCCAGGTAGACAGACAGCAGGTTGTCAAAATCCTTTCGGTTCCTACTTGCAAAGGGGTACGCCGTCCAGTCGCTGCTGGTCAGGGCATTCATGAAGGTGTTCAGTGAACGCTGGATCATCATGAAAAACGGGTCGCGCAGCGGATAGTTCTCGCTCCCGCACAGCGCGGTGTGCTCCAGGATATGAGCAACACCCGTGGAATCCATCGGAAAGGTGCGCAGCGCGACAAGAAACACATTCTCGTCGTTGGCGGAGGCCAGGTGCAGGTGACGGGCGCCCGTGGCACGATGCCGGTACTCCTCCACATCCAGGTGCAGCGTCTCAATGGGATGCACCCGGATCCGCTCAAATGCGGGATGTGCCTCTTTCGACCCAGTCTCGGTCATGTATGATTCCTGTTCGTTCAGTGAGTGTTGGGCCATTCTATCGATTGCATGGCGGGAATCCTACCAGCCGTGGAGAGTCCCGCACCCGGCGGTAGTGGCTTCTGGCATGTGCGCCCAACTGAATTATAGTGATAAACACACCAGTAACGGAAAGAGTTGACCGTGACGGAACAGGCCAGAGCTCCAGGAACAGGCTCCCGCCCCCGCCTTGAGGCGTACTGGGTGGAGCGCAAACGGTACCTTGAGGAGATAAGGGGGATTCCCGAGCTCAAGCGCCGATATGCCAATGCGCTGGCCATCTACCTGCTGCGACGCTTCCTGTGGTCCTTTGGTTTTTTCCCGGTGTTCATCGCATTCTGGATTCCACTGGTCTTTTCCCGTTTCAACCCGGTGGCGATGGTGGACAGCGCCCTTCCCCACCTGGAGGCCTTCGTCAACGCCACCGCCCAGGTCCAGGCGACCACGATCGAGACCCTGTTCCTGTCGTGGCTTTCCATCGGATTCCTTTTCGCGGTTTTCGACCTGGTTCTCACGCCCTTCAAATCTCCTTATGAGTATGAGGCGGATGTTCACATGCGGGCGTGGGAAGAGGTGCAGCAGTCCTCAGGCCAGGAGAAAGCCTGAAAAGTGCGTCACTTCACGCAGCAGCAGCGCGATCTGGGGTAGTATGGCGATGACATTTTGAGGTCGAAGCTGCAGGCAGCCCGCCTCATGGAATCCTGATGGAGTGGTCACTGATGATCGATCCCAAACCGCTGCTTTTCGCCAACTTTCTGGCCGTTATGCTGCTTGTTACCGCTGGATTTGCGACCATCCAGCGATCACCGGAGCTGGTTGGCGCCGAGAAGCCCGATCCGAACGCGATTCCCACCGGCGAAGCGGAGTCCCCCGACCCAACCCGCAACAAACCGGCTGAGCCCCGATTTGACCCCGTTCCGGTCATTGTCCAGAAGCAACCGCCTGAGCCGACACCAGAACCCGAAACCAATGCTGAGCCTGAACCGCCCGAGCCCAGGATTGCGAACCTTACGCTGCGCTCCAACGTCTATGGGGACAGGGTTCTGATCAATGGCGAGAAACGCGGGTCAACTGCTATGGACGTCGAACTTGAGCCGGGCACCTATGAAATCGAGGTCCGCAAGCAGGGTCACTCCACCTGGCGCAGGCAGATCGCCGTGGACGCGGGGGATGACCAGACCCTGATGGCAAGACTCGAGCGCTACACCACGGTTGAGTACCGTAACGGGACCTGGAAGCATGGTGTCAAAACCGGTGAGGGTACATACCGGGACAAGGAAGGCCTCCATTACGAGGGCGACTTCAAGGACGGCGAATTCCACGGCGAGGGTACCGCGCACTTCCCCGATGGGCGCGTCTACGAGGGCGTATGGAAGGACAGCAAGATGCACGGTGAGGGGAAACTCCAGCTCACCAACGGAGATGTCTATGAAGGCTATTTCCGTAATAATCAGTTCAGTGGGCGGGGAACGCTGACCGCCTCCAACGGCGATACCTTCACGGGCAACTGGGAAGACGGTGAACTGAATGGGCACGGAACCATGACCACGGCGGATGGCATAATGTACGTGGGAGATTTCCGTGAGGGCGAGCTTCATGGTAAGGGCACCCTGACCTACCCTGATGGAGGCACCTACAAAGGCAATTTCGCCAATAACCTCTATCACGGGCACGGGGTGCGTACCTACGCCAGCGGCCGACGGTACGAAGGAGAGTTCGTCGAGGGCCGTTTCCATGGTCAGGGTGAAATCAGCCATCCGAGTGGTGCCAGCATCGAAAGTACCTTCCGCGACGGCGAGCCTTACGGCGAGGTAACACTCACCACTCCCGAAGGAGAGGTCTTTACCGCGCGCACCTCCGAACCGGGCGTGTGCTACCGCAAAAACAGCTACCGTGCCACCCAGTGCCCACCCATGGAGGGATGGTGAAATGTCGGCAAATCCGGCGTCAACGCAGTTATTAAGAGGTTCTCAGATGGCCATCAAGAACGCACTTCTGGTGGATGATTCCAAAGTTGCCCGTTTTGCGCTGAGCAAACTGCTGGAAAATCGTGACATGGACGTCAGCATGGCAGGGTCTGCCGAGGAAGCCCTGGATTTTCTCAATGGCAGCCAAAGGCCGGATGTGATCTTCATGGACCATCTGATGCCCGGAATGAACGGTGTCGAGGCGACCAAGGCCATCAAGCGTAATCCGGCAACCGCCTCCATCCCGATTGTGATGTGTACCTCCAAAAAGTCCGACGACTTTATGCAGGAGGCGCGTGGCTATGGCGTGTACAACATCCTCACCAAGCCGCCCCAGACCGATGGTCTGGACAGCATTCTCAGCGGACTGAGCAAGGACCTGGAGGAAGGCACCCTCCCCGAACCGCCCGCGAACGAGGATGACACCCTCGCAGAGGACGACGGGGAAGCTCTCGAAACGGACACCGCCGTGCATCTCAATACCGAAATCGGCGGCGGCAGTGAGCAATCGGGAACCACCGTACCCCTGACCTCGGACCTGATCGAGCAGATATCACGCTCTGCCGTGAAAACCCATATCAACAATCGACTCCATGAGCTGCTGTCCAGCCTGTTCGACGAGCAGCATGATCACCTTAAGCGTCTGCTGGATGATACGGAACGCAAACGCGAGAAACAGATCGAACAACAGACCACCGAGTTCCGCGAGCTGGTCGAGGGGAAACTTGACAACCTCAAGAACGAAGTGGCGGCCGAGGTGACACTCAACCTCGGCAACGAACTCTCCGAACTCCGTAAGCAGCTCCAGCAACAGGCGGCAGGCGGCTTCAGTGACGATGACCTGAAAGCACTCAAAGACCATATTACGGCCGCTCAGACCATCGATACCGAGTTCTGGCAGACGCTCCAGTCCGAAGCGGTGCAGCAGGCCCACGACATTGCACGGGACACTTCGGAAGAGGTGGCGCAGCGCACGCTGGATCTCTACCTCAAGGAACAGAGAGCAGAGAGCGCCAAGGTGTACACGGTCGCGCTGGCCATCAGCCTGGGCGTGTTCAGTCTGGGCATTGCCTGGCTTGGCGGCCTCTTCGGCTAACCGCACTGCTCCCGATGCCGGGCGGCAATCAGGTCCGCCCGCGTATCGATGTCCTGTGCAGCTGCCCCGCACTCTACAGATCCCGCACCAACCGCGTTGAGAATCCCACCGGCACCTCGATCACCCTCAAGCTGAAACACCTGCGGCCAAAGTCTGCGCGGCAGATACGCAGGCGCCATACACCGGCCACCGGCGCCAGTCCCCACAGCTTCATGGGGCGCCCGCGTCGCCTGCGACACCAGCGCCTGCAGGTGGCTGACGGGTATAAAGGGCTGATCCACCAACATCACGAGCGCCCCGGGCCAGAAAGACCTCATGGACAGTGTGTGCAACCCTGCCTGCAGGGAACGGGACTGACCCTCGTGCCAGTCAGGCACCGGACGCCAGTACGTTGGCCTGTGACTCGTGCGGAAGCGAACCAACGGGTCCCCCGCGCCAACCGCCACACACAGGCAATCGGAAACCTGCCTGCCACGGTGAAGCGCATCATCCAGTAATGTCCCTTCCTTCCAGGGCGTCAACGCCTTGATGCGGCCAAGACGCCGCCCCTGCCCTGCCGCCAGGACCAGTATCGGTACCACCGCCTCACCCCCTGAAACATTGAATCTGTTACCATATCGCCATTTCCAGCCCCAGGCGACCATCGACACCATGAACCGTCTTTTCGTTGACAACCTTACCGTCATAGATTTTGCCTTCCTGGACCCGGATCGCGGCCTTGTCGGCGAAAGCTGGATTGTGGATATCGAACTCGCCGGCGAACTCAATGAGGCCGGCATGGTGTTCGATTTTGGTCATGTAAAACGCACCATCAAGGACGAGATTGACGCCCTGGTGGATCACCGGTTGCTGATTCCCGAGGATCACCCGGGATTGACGTGGACATATTCCGGCAGAACCGGCCATCTCAACTGGGTCACCAACGAAGGCTGGCGCATCAGCCATGCCGGGCCCGATGAATCGGCGATCGCGATCCCGGGCAACCGCCTTGAACGCCAGCGCATCGAAACACTACTGGTGGCACTGCTGCGGCATAAACTGCCAGCCAACGTTCAGGACGTTGTGGTACAGCTCAGGCCAGAGGTCATCGAAGGCGCCTCCTACCATTACACGCATGGACTCAAGAAACATGAGGGGAACTGCCAACGGATTGCCCACGGTCACCGCTCAAGACTGGAAATCCACCGCAATGGTGAGCGGGCCTCCGACCTGGAAGCATACTGGGCACAACGCTGGAAGGATGTTTACCTGGCGACCCGTGAGGATGAGGCTGGCACCTTTATCGAGGCGGGCGTGGAGTACAGTCATTACCGATACACCGCGAACCAGGGCCAATTCGAACTGACCCTGCCCAGCCACCGGGTTGAAACCATGGACCAGGATACCACCGTCGAGTGGATTGCCTGCTACCTGAGGGATGAAACACAGAAACTCGATCCAGGCTCCAGGATCATTGTGAAAGCCTTCGAGGGCGTCAACAAGGGCGCTTACGCCGGGGACTGACGAGACAAAGCCTGTCGATCAGACATAAAAAAACCGGCCATGCAGCCGGTTTTTTAACTTATGGCGTCCCGTAGGGGACTCGAACCCCTGTTACCGCCGTGAAAGGGCGGTGTCCTAGGCCTCTAGACGAACGGGACTGAAAAAGTGGTGGAGCCAGGGAGGCTCGAACTCCCGACCTCGGCGCTGCCAGCGCCGCGCTCTCCCAGCTGAGCTATGGCCCCACTGCCGCTAACGGGAGCGTATATTAGAGGCGGAACCGGGGCACGTCAACCCCGGTTTTCAGGATTATTCCTCATCCGCCATCAGTGCGGCGTATTCCTTTTCCACCTTCTTGGTCTGCTTCTTGGAAAAGCCGCCCAGCACATGGAGTGCGTGGCGCAGCCGCGCCCTGGATACGTCCGGCCCCAGCATCGCCATGGAATCCACCACGGACCAGGAGTTGGGGGTTCCGGCAATGGCCACGAAGATCGGGAACATGAAATCGCCAATCCTGATCCCCATGGCACTGGCCAGTTCCTTGAGATCATCAAAGACCGTATCGCGGCTCCAGTGGCGCTCCGCCTCCAGCCGCCAGAGTCCAAACTGCAGAATCCGCTTCACATCCTCTTCGGAAAGCTTCTTGTGCTCGAAGTGCGACGGACTCAAGTCAAGTAACCCCGAGAACATGAAAGATGCCATGGGAGCGATGTCGGAAAATGCCTCAATGCGGCCCTTGATATGGGGAACCAGCGGGGCCAGCTTTTCGCGGTTGAGCCACCAGTCACTAACCCGGTCCATGAACGCCTCATCGCTGAGCGTTTCACGGATCCAGAGGCCATTGAGCCAGCGCAGCTTGGCCCGATCAAAGACCGGACCGCCCAGTGATACGCGCGTGATATCAAAGGCCTCTTCCATCTCCGGAAGGGTAAACATCTCGCGTTCGTCGGGCATGGACCAGCCCATGCGCCCAAGGAAGTTGATGACCGCCTCCGGCATAAAGCCAAGCCGCTCATAGAGATCGATGCTGGTCGGGTTCTTGCGTTTGCTCAGCTTGGTGCCGTCTTCATTGCGTAAAAGCGGCATGTGGCACAGTACCGGCATCTCCCAGCCGAAATACCGGTAAAGAAGCTGGTGCTTTGGCGCGGAATTGATCCACTCCTCGCCGCGGATCACGTGGCTGATGCCCATGCGATGATCGTCCACCACGTTGGCGAGGTGATAGGTGGGCATACCGTCCGACTTCAGAAGGATCTGTGCATCCACCTGCGCCCATTCAATGCTCACAGTTCCCCGCAGCATGTCCTCGACCTCACAGACACCTTCGTCGGGCACCTTCATCCGAATGACATAGGGCTCGCCCGCGGCCAGGCGATTCCGCACCTCCGCCTCGGGTAGCTCCAGGTCCCCCTTGATACCGGGATTGAGCCCCCGGTCCTTACGGTCTTCGCGGATCGCATCCAGCTCCTCCGGCGTGCGGAAACAGTAGAACGCATGGCCGGATGCGACGAGTTGCTCCGCGTATTCGCGATACTCGGACTGGCGCTCGGATTGACGGTAGGGCCCATAGGCACCACCCACGTCCGGGCCCTCATCCCACGCAAGCCCCAGCCATTTCAACGCATCCAGGATGGCCTGTTCCGACTCGGGCGTACTGCGCAGCTGGTCGGTATCCTCAATGCGGAGGATGAACTGGCCACCATGCTGGCGCGCGAAACACTGGTTGAAGAGCGCAATATAGGCGGTTCCAACATGCGGATCACCGGTAGGCGACGGTGCGATACGGGTTCTGACTGTCATTCGGTGTTCCTGTTGCTGACGTTAAAGCCGGTCATTATAACTGCTCGTCCCTTACAGGTCCCGTCGAAAGCCCTTCCGTGGCATCCCCTATGGTTCTTTGAAAGCATTTTGAGTAGAATGCCAACCAACACCTTAATGTTACGTTATAACAACCGAAGTGAGACCCATGATCCGTTCCCTTGGCGCGCTGATCCTGCTGATAATGCTGAGCCTGCCAGCACAGGCTGATCAGCCAACAATTGTCACCAGCATCCACCCGCTTGCGCTGGTGGTGAAGGAACTGGTGGGCGACGATGCTCGTGTATCAGTCCTGATTCCATCCAACGTAAGCCCCCACCACTACAGCATGAAACCCTCGGAAAGGCGCCGGTTGCAGAACGCAGACCGTTTCATCTGGCTGGGTCCCGCCAGGGAGCCTTTCCTGGCCGGCACCCTGGATGATCCGGACCTGGAACGCAGAAGCCTGGCGCTGGACGGCGATGCCAACAGCTCGGAAGATCCCCACGTGTGGCTCAACCCCGATGAGGTCCGCTCCATGCTGCCGTCCATCGTCGACTCCCTGGCGCAACTCGAGGGGCTGAGTCGACCGCGCCTCGAAGAGAACCGACAGCACTTCCTCGAACGCCTTGCGGCAACCGAGGACAGCATCCGCAAGCGTTTGGACAAGCTACCACCCATGAGCGTTTTCACCTATCACGGGGCCTTCCATCACTTCGCGGAGCACTTCAACGTTCGGATCACAGGCACCCTCACCGACAACCCCGAGCAGAACCCGGGTGCCCGCCACCTTGCCGAGCTGCAGGACAAACTCAATAGCGCCCGGTCGCCCTGTATCATGACGGAACCACAGTTCAGCAGGAACTGGTGGGAAGGCCTGAACATTGGTCAGCCCGTGAGTATCAGCCACTGGGATCCCATGGGCTCGGAGGTTGAGATCCGTCAGGGCGGATATACCCGCTTCCTGGATCAGCTCGCCGATGCCGTGGTCAGTTGCGGGCCCTGACCTCAGCCTGCAAACCTGTATAATACTGGCCATGCAATTGCCCGAACCCGACCGCCGTTTCAGCATCGCTCCGATGATGGACCATACCACGCGCGATTACCGCTACTTCGCGCGCGGGTTGTCGCGTCATGCCCTGCTCTATACCGAGATGGTCACCACTGGCGCCCTCATTCACGGCGATGCCGCGCGGTTCCTGGCCTACAGTGACAGGGAACACCCGCTGGCCCTGCAGCTGGGCGGCTCGGACCCGGAGGCACTCGCCCAGTGCGCGGCAATGGCGGAGTCCTGGGGCTATGATGAAGTCAACCTCAATGTCGGCTGCCCCAGCGACCGGGTCCAGAACAACCGGATCGGGGCGTGCCTCATGGCGGATCCTGATCTTGTCGCGGCGGGCGTCGAAGCCATGCAGCGCCATTGCCGGATCCCGGTCACCGTCAAACATCGCATCGGGATCAACGGCCACGAGACTTGGGACGAACTGGTGCACTTTGTCGCACGGGTAGCAGAGGCCGGCTGCCGGACCTTCATCGTCCACGCACGCATCGCCATCCTCGAAGGCCTCAGTCCCAAGGAAAACCGGGAGGTTCCGCCTCTGCGTTACGACTGGGTGCATGCCCTGAAACGCCAGTTCCCGGAGCTGGAAATCATCATCAATGGCGGCTTTGACACCATCGACGCCTGCCGGGAACAGCTGGAACACGTGGACGGGGTCATGGTCGGCCGTGCCGCCTACCACAGCCCCTGGCTGCTGGCGGCCGTCGACCCGCTCATTTTTGGCGCGCCAGCGCCGGTACAAAGCCGCGATGCGGCTCTGGACGCTTTCCTCCCCTATGTACAACAGCGTCTTGCCGAGGGTGTTCCTCTCAAGACGATGACCCGCCACATCATGAATCTTTTCCACGGCTGTCATGGGGGTAGACGCTTTCGCCGTTACCTGAGCGAGAACGCCCATAAGCCGGATGCGGGAATTGAAGTCCTGCAGGACGCTGTGGGGCAGGTTTCCGATAACGGGGCACTGTTGTGATCCCCCCGGCAGCACGCTATGGTTCTTTGCGGTATGCTAGAGCAACAATCAGGATATAACAGAGTCTCACAGGGATAACCATGACCTCCAAACTGGAACAGCTCCGTGCCATGACCACCGTTGTCGCCGATACCGGCGACCTCGACGCCATCCGCCAGTGGCAGCCACGGGATGCCACCACCAACCCATCGCTGCTGCTCAAGGCCGTCACTTCCCCGGCCTACCAGCACCTGGTGAATGAAGCCGTGCAATGGTCGGAACGACAGGGCGGCACCACCGCCGAAAAGCTGGCCCACGCCACGGACTATCTGGCGGTGCTCGCCGGAGAGCAGATCCTCGGCCTAATTCCCGGCATGGTCTCCACCGAAGTGGACGCGAGACTGTCGTTCGACGCCGAGGCCACCAAGGACAAGGCCCGCAAACTCAGCGAGCTGTACCGCCAGCGCGGCGTCGATACCAACCGCGTCATGATCAAAATTGCAGCCACCTGGGAAGGCATCCAGGCAGCCCGGGAACTGGAAGCCGAGGGCATTGCCTGTAACCTGACCCTGCTGTTTTCCTTCACCCAGGCCCAGGCCTGCGCCGAAGCCGGTGTCACGCTTATTTCACCTTTTGTCGGTCGTATCCTTGACTGGCACCTTGCAAGCACCGGCAAGGATTCGATCCCGGCCGAAGAAGACCCGGGAGTGAACTCGGTAAGGCACATCTACGAGTACTACAAGACCCATGGCTACGACACCGTCATTATGGGCGCCAGTTTCCGCAACCAGGGCGAAATCGAGATGCTTGCCGGCTGCGACCGACTCACGATCAGCCCGGCATTGCTGGAGGCCCTGGATAACGACCAGAATGGGCTGCAACGGCGGCTTTCACCGGACAACGCACCGCAGTCCCAACCCTATCCGCCGCTTGATGAAAAGCGCTTCCGCTGGCACCTGAACCAGGACGCCATGGCCACGGAAAAACTGGCGGATGGCATCCGGCGTTTCGCGGCGGATCAGGAAACACTGGAATCACACCTGTCCGGGTCGCTTCAGGCGGCCTGACAGCGTCTGCCAAGGTAAGGAGGTCTCATGCTGCTGGTTCTGCATCCGGATACACCGCGGGACAGCGAGGCTTACCGGGAAACCATGAACTTCCTGGACAACCTCGACAACGTCGAGGTCCGGATTCACGATGTCCAGGGCAGCCAACAGACCCTGACGGAAATCTACCTGATCGGCGACACCAAAGCCCTCGACCAGGACACCATTGGTGCGCTGCCCGCCGTTGAACGGGTTATCCGGATCTCGGACGACTTCCGCATCCTCGGCCGCCACAAGTCCGCAGAACGCCAGACCGGCTTCGACTACAACGGCGTGCATTTCGACCAGGACAACCTCAACGTCTTCGCGGGACTCTGTGCCGTCGACAACCGGCAGCACGTCGAGGAAACGCTACGGGCGCTGAGCGACAATGGCCAGTACTGCACACGCATGGGCGCCTACAAGCCACGCACCAACCCCTACTCCTTCCAGGGCCATGGAGCGGACTGCCTGCCCTGGGTTTTTGACCTGGCAGGCAAGTACGGCATCCGGGTTGTGGCCATGGAAGTAACCCATGAGAACCATGTCCACGAGATTGAGAGCGCGTTGGCGCAAAGCGGGTATCCCACCGGGGTGATGCTTCAGGTCGGAACCCGCAACACCCAGAATTTTGAGCTGCTCAAGGCCCTGGGGCGCCAGACCCGGTATCCCGTGCTGCTCAAGCGGGGCTTCGGCATCACGCTCAATGAATCCCTGAACGCCGCCGAGTACCTGGCGACAGAAGGCAATACCCGGGTCATTTTCTGCCTGCGTGGCATGAAGACGGAAGCGGGGAACCCGCACCGGAACCTGGTGGATTTCGCGCATATTCCCGTCGTGAAACGCCTGACCCGGATGCCGGTCTGCATTGACCCGTCCCATTCAGTGGGAATCCGCGACAAGGCGCCGGACGGCATATCGGATATCATCCATGCCACAGCGCAGGGTGTGATCGCCGGCGCCAACATGGTCCTTGCCGACTTCCACCCGAACCCTGAAAAAGCGCTGGTGGATGGCCCGCAGGCGCTGATGCCAAAGGACCTGCCGCGATTCCTTGAAGACATCGAGCTCTGCCACCATACCTATCAGAGACGTCGAGAGATCTACGCACGGGACGATTGAGGAGTCAGCCACCAGTAATGCAACTATATGGCCACCGCGGCGCCAAGGGTGAAGCACCAGAGAACACGCTGGCCGGGTTCAGGCATGCCTACCGTCACGGCATCCGCCGATTTGAGATGGACATTCTGTTGTCCTCCGATGGCGTTCCCATGGTGATCCATGACCTCTCCCTGGAGCGCACTACCGGAAACAGCCAGGCCGTCGCCAAGGCCTCCGCGTCCGAAATGGGTAGCATGGATGCACGACAAAACACCACCGGTTGGCACCACACAACCGGGGTTCCCACCCTAGATCAAGTGGTTGCTGCCTGCCCGGACTTTGAACACCTGCAGCTGGAGGTTAAAAACGACGAGCGCAGACGCCTTAACAGACTCTGCAACCGGCTCGTCGAGTGGATACAGAAGGAAAACCTGTATCAGCGAATCACGCTGACCTCCAGTAATACCTGGTTCCTGAGAGCGGTCCGTCGGCTGGACCGCCGTATCAGTCTGGGTTATATCGCTGAACGCCGCTATCCGCCGCCGCTACGTCAGGCACTGCGTCTCGAGTGCAGCTATCTGTGCTGTAACAGCCACCTGTGCCAGCCGACCCTTATCAATAAGGCGCACCAGTACGGACTGCACGTCTCTGCATGGACCGTGAACCGCATTCATGACATGTTGATTCTGGAAAAAATGGGCGTGGATTCGATTATCACGGATTACCCCACAAGCGCACTCATATATTTTGAGAACCGGCGCAGGGTTGGCGATTTTTGCCGAACGGAATGGAATCAGTCAGAGGCCGACCGAGACACGCCGTCGTCGATCGGCCGGGAGGCCTAGAAAAGCCGGTTAAGGCCATTCAGAGCGGCGACGCGGTAGGCCTCCGCCATGGTGGGGTAATTGAAGGTGGTATTGATAAAATAATCCAGGGTGTTCGCATCACCGGGCTGATTCATGATGGCCTGGCCAATGTGGACGATCTCTGCAGCCTGGTCGCCAAAACAATGGATGCCGAGAAGCTGCTTTGTTTCGCGATGGAACAGGAGCTTGAGCATGCCGACAGGGTCCCCGGAAATCTGCGCCCGGGCCAGGTCCTTGAAAAACGCCTGCCCCACTTCATACGGCACCTTGGCCTCCGTGAGTTCGCGTTCCGTCTGCCCCACTGAGCTGATTTCAGGAATCGTGTAGATACCCGTCGGAACGTCGTCCACATACCGGAAATACTTGTCAGACAGTATATCTGACGAGGCCGAGCGTCCCTGGTCATAGGCCGCGCTGGCGAGCCCCGGCCACCCGATCACATCGCCAACGGCGTAGATGTTTGGCACTTGGGTCCGGTAATGCTCATCAACGGCGAGCTGGCCCCGATAATTCACTTCCAGCCCCACGTTGTCCAGCCCCAGTGAACCGGTATTACCGCTGCGCCCGTTACACCACAGGAAAGCGTCGGAACGCACCTTCTTCCCGGACTCGAGGTTCAACACGACCCCATGGTTATCGCCCTCGACCGACGCATACTTTTCGTTATGCCGAACCAATACCCCATGGTTACGGAGGTGGTAACTCAGCGCGTCCGAGATCTCATCATCCAGGAATGACAACAAGCGGCTGCCCGGGTTGATCAGGTCAACCTTGACACCCAGACCACAGAATATCGACGCATACTCACATCCAATCACACCGGCACCATAGATGGTCAGGGTTCGCGGTGTATGGGAGAGCGTCAGAATGGAGTCGCTGTTATAGATCCGATCATGGGAAAAATCGACGTCCGGCGGCAGATACGGCGAAGAACCAGTAGCAATAATGAAACTGTCCGCCGTGAGGAGCTGGTCCCCCATCTCCTCAGAGTGGATTTCAAGCTGATTCTGGTCCTGAAAGCGGGCCTTTCCGTGGAAGCGTTCCACCCGGTTACGCGCGTAAAAGCCCGTGCGAAGCTTGACCTGTTTGTCACGCACCCACTCAGCATTTTGAAGAACCCGCGGAAAGGAAAACCAGCGCGGCTCACCAATATCGCGGAACATGGGATTGGTGTTGAAGTTGATGATCTGTTTTACGGAATAGCGCAGAGCCTTGGACGGAATGGTTGCCCAATGGGTGCAGTTGCCCCCGACGGTCTGCTTGTCATCCACAATGGCAACACGGCTGCCATTCTTGGCCGCGTTGATTGCGGCCCCTTCGCCGGCGGGACCGGCGCCAATCACAACAACATCAAAATGCTGATCCGACATCAGATCACAAACTCCTATAACCAGTTAACACCCCCGGGAGAGCCCGGGGTTCATCCAGATTGCGGTCCGCAGGGAGGCAGTTAGAGGCGTTTACCCCTGGCGCTGTCCGCATTGTAGGCGAGGTGGGCAGCTGTGCCACCGCGATCCGATGCGTCTTCCTCAGCATCGTCGTCATCACAGGCACCGGATTCACGGCCGCAGACCGAGCAACCGCCCCCGCCACCAAGCTGGTTTCCAACGCCGCCGCAGGAGCCGCTGATCGGCTTGCGTCCGAAAATGACGCCAATGGACATGCCTGCAATCAACAGAAGCACCAGGCCGAGGGCCAGAAAAAACGTGTTAAGCATAGCAACCTCCTTACGGTCGCACAGATTCTTTCATTGCCAGTGTGACGCCCTTCCGCCTCTGTCCGCAACCAAAAACACCCGGCCGGAGCCGGGTGTCTCTATGGAGGTCAGCCGCCAAAGTCGTCAAGCGCGATGTTTTCATCCTCAACGCCAAGATCCTTGAGCATTTTGATGGTAACCGCGTTCATGATGGGTGGCCCGCACATGTAATACTCGACATCCTCGGGCGCCTCGTGGTCCTTGAGGTAGCGTTCGTAGAGCACATTATGGATAAAGCCGGTATCCCCTTCCCACTCGTCTTCCGGCAGTGGATCAGAGAGGGCGATATGCCATTGAAAGTTCTCGAAGTCTTCCTGCAGCTGGTTGAAGTCCTCGACATAGAACATTTCCCGCTTGCTGCGCGCGCCATACCAGAAACTGATCTTCCGATTGGTGTTAAGACGCTTAAGCTGGTCAAAGATGTGCGCCCGCATGGGCGCCATACCGGCACCGCCACCGATGAAGACCATCTCCGCATCGGTATCCTTGGCGAAGAACTCCCCGAACGGTCCCATGACCGTCATCTTGTCACCCGGTTTCAGACTGAACATGTAGGAGGACATCTGACCCGGAGGGTGGTTCGTACCAGGCGGCGGTGTCGCAACCCGGATATTAAACCTCAGTTCACCCTTTTCACCCGGATAGTTGGCCATGGAATAGGCGCGCACGACATCTTCCTTGACCACCGACTTGAGATTCCACAGATTGTGCTTGTCCCAGTCCCCGTGGTACTCCTCCTCGATATCGAAATCCTTGAAGTGAACCTCATGGGGTGGAGCCTCAAACTGAACGTAACCACCAGCCCGGAATTCCACATCCTCGCCCTCGGGCAGGTCCAGGATGGTTTCCTTGATGAAGGTGGCGACGTTGTGATTGGAACGCACGGTGCATTCCCATTTGCGCACACCGAAGAATTCCTCAGGGACCTCAACCTTCATATCCTGCTTGACCGGCACCTGGCAGGACAGCCGCCACCCCTCACGCTGCTCGCGCGGCGTAAAGTGGTTCTTCTCCGTTGCCAACACGGCGCCGCCACCTTCGTGCACTTTACACACACACTGGCCACAGCTACCACCACCGCCACATGCGGAGGAGAGGAATATCCCCTGTTCGGCCAGTTTGCCCAGAAGCTTGCCGCCGGCCTGGGATTCAAAACTGTGCTCGGGGTCGCCGTTAACTTCGATCGTGATGTCACCCGAACTGACGAGCCTGGATCGAGCGCCCAGAATCACCGCAACGAGAGACAACACGATAACGGTGAACATTACGACGCCAAGTATGATTTCTGTACCCATGACTATGCCTTCTCGTTAAAGCCTGATTCCGCGCGTTTACAGGGAGATACCGGAAAAGGACATAAAGCCCAGCGACATCAGCCCTACGGTGATAAAGGTGATTCCCAGCCCGCGCAATCCTGCCGGCACGTCACTGTACTTGAGCTTTTCGCGAATGCCGGCAAGCGCGATGATCGCAAGAGCCCAACCAATTCCGGCTCCAAACCCATACGCCACGCTTTCCCCAAAATTGTAATTCCGCTCCACCATGAACAGCGAGGCACCGAGAATCGCACAATTCACCGTAATCAACGGCAGGAAAACGCCCAGGGCGTTATAGAGAACAGGGACATAGCGATCCAGAAACATCTCGAGGATCTGTACCAGCGCTGCAATCACGCCGATGTAGGTCAGCAGGCCCAGAAAATTCAGATTGACATTAGGGAGGCCGGCCCAGCTGAGCGCCCCATCCTGCAACACATACGTATAGATGAGGTTGTTGATGGGCACCGACAGCGAGAGTACCACGATAACGGCGATACCCAGCCCAACCGCTGCCTCCACCTTCTTGGAGATCGCGATAAAGGTGCACATGCCAAGAAAAAATGCCAGAGCGAGGTTTTCTACGAAAACCGCCTGCAGTATCAGGCTGATATAGTGTTCCATCAGAACGCCTCCCTAACTCGATGAGGCTGCATCTCGAACTCGTCTTCCTCAACCTGCTGCGGATCCCATGTGCGCACCGCCCAGATGAAGAGCCCAATCAGGAAGAAGGCGCTGGGTGGCAGCAGCATCAATCCATTGGGTACATACCATTCCGGCATAATCGCATAACCAAGCAATGTGCCAGCGCCAAGCGACTCCCGCACCGTCGCGACAACGACCAGAATCAGGCTGTAACCGAGTCCGTTCCCCAAGCCGTCAACAAAGCTCAGCCAGGGACCGTTCTGCGTCGCAAAGCCTTCGGCCCGACCAAGAATAATGCAGTTGGTAATAATCAAGCCCACAAATACCGATAGTTGCTTACTAATCTCATAGGCGTAAGCCTGCAGGAACTGGTCAACCACAATAACCAGCGATGCTATGATCGTCATCTGCACGATAATGCGGATGCTGCTCGGGATCTGGGTGCGTATCAGTGAGACGGCAACGTTGGCCGCACACGCGACCGCAATAACGGCCGCGCACATCACCAGGCTCACCTTGAGGCTGCCGGTTACGGCCAGAGCCGAACAGATGCCCAGAACCTGAAGGGCAATGGGATTGTTATAGAGAATGGGCCCGAAAAGGACATCTTTTGTCTTGAGTTCCGCCATGGATCAGATCTCCCCCTGTCGAACTTTCTTGAGGAACGGGCCATAACCCCGGTCACCCAACCAGAAACTAATCGTGTTGCCAACACCACGCGAGGTCAGTGTTGCGCCGGACAGCGCGTCCACCTTGTGCTCCCTGTTATCGGTGTCTTCGCCAACGCCTCCCTTGACCAGGGCAAAGGCGGGGTCCGTCCACGCCCCGTCCTCATAAACCTTCTTGCCTTCCCACTTCGCGGTCCACTCAGGATTCTCGATCTCACCGCCAAGCCCGGGCGTTTCAGCGTGCTCGTAAAACCGGATGCCTTCAACCGTATTGGCATCGCCTTCAAGCGCGAGAAAGCCATACATCGTTGACCACAGGCCGTAACCATGGACTGGCAATACGACTTTGCTCACCTCCTCCCCTTCCCGGAGGATATACGCCTTGCGGTACTTCGCCAGCCGGTTGATGCCCGCCGGATCACTTTCCAGACTCCGCGACAACGACGGATCCCTGGACGCGGCCCTGTCATCATAGGCCTCAGCAGACTCAGCATTGACGGTCTCGGGCGGTACGACCTCGCCCGTGCCCATCTCAACAACAAGAACCTCGAATTGCTCGAACGCATCGGACACCTTCTCAGTGGATGCCCCTGAGGACACCATACCAGCCGCCGCAATCATGTTGGAACGGATGCTTAGCGCCTTGTTCTTTTCCTGCATGGGACGGAGAAGCACGGCGGACGCAGACACGAGGACCGAGAAAACGATGCTGAGCGAAACCGCCACTATGAGTATTTTGCGGATTGTATCGTTAGATTGCGACACGGGCTTGCCTCCGCTTAATGTTGGCCTGGATCACGAGATGGTCAATGAAGGGAGCGAAGAGGTTCGCGAACAGGATCGCGAGCATTACGCCTTCCGGGAACGCCGGATTCACGACCCGGATGAGAACCGTCATAACCCCGATGAAGATACCGAAAATCCAGCGTCCGACATTGGTCATTGACGCGGATACCGGGTCGGTGGCCATGAACATCATGGCAAAGGCAAAGCCGCCAAGCACAAAATGCCAGTGTGGCGGGATACCAAACATCGGGTTCGATTCAGAGCCCACGGCATTGAACAGCAATGAGGTTGCAATCATGCCTATCAGCACACCAGCCACAATGCGATAGCTGGCAATCTTCATGATCAGGAGCACCGCGCCACCGATCAGGATCATCGCGGTCGAGGTTTCACCCATGGAGCCCTGCATAAAGCCCCAGAATGCATCAAACCAGGTCAGATGATCCCGCAACGCTTCCATGCCGCCGGACGCAGCCACACTCAGTGATGTCGCGCCACTGAAGCCATCGACAGCCGTCCATACCTGGGCGCCCGACAACTGCGCCGGATAGGCGAAATAGAGAAAGGCACGCCCCGTCAGTGCCGGATTCAGGAAGTTCTTGCCCGTGCCGCCAAAGATCTCTTTTGCGATCACGACGCCGAAACTGATACCCAGCGCCACCTGCCAGAGTGGCGTGGTGGGCGGAAGGATCAGAGCAAACAGGATTGATGTGACGAAAAAGCCCTCGTTCACCTCGTGCTTACGCGTCATCGCAAAGAGCACTTCCCAGAAACCGCCTACCACAAAGGTGATGAAATAGATCGGAATGAAATAGGCCGCACCGAAGATGATATTGTCCCAGATACTGCTCGGATCATTACCGGCAAGCGCGGATATGAATGCTGCCCGGAGGCCCTCGTCCATGGCGAGGCCCTGCTCGGCCAGATAGGTATTCGCCTGGTAGCCAATGTTCCACATACCGAAGAACATAGCGGGAAACACACAGAGCCAGACCGTGATCATGACCCGCTTGAGGTCGATACCATCACGCACATGAGCGTTACTGCGGGTCACTGTCGGTGGTGTGTAAAAGATGGTGTCCACTGCTTCATACAGCGGATACCAGCGCTCGAAGCGACCGCCCTTTTCAAAGTGCGGCTCAATTCGGTCAAAAAACTGCCTTAGCGCCATGAATCAGCCCTCGATCTCGATACGCGTCAGATTCTGCCTGAGAATCGGCCCATATTCGTATTTACCCGGACACACAAAGGTGCACAGCGCCAGATCCTCTTCATCCAGCTCCAGTGCTCCCAGAAGCTGTGCCTGCTCGGTATCCTGAACAATCAGCGACCGCAGAAGCTGGGTGGGCAGGATATCGAGTGGCATCACCTCCTCATAGGCACCGATCGGTACCATGGCGCGCTCCGACCCGTTGGTCGTGGTCGTGAAGTTGAACCTCTTACCCGGCATCAGCTTGGAAAGATAGATATTAAGCCGGGAGTAACGGTTGGTGCCCGGTGACAGCCAGCCCATGAAGTGGCGCCGGTAGCCTTCCTCGAGCAGCGTCACCTGGCTGACACTGCGCGCCAGGTAGGCCACCGGACCCCGTGCGGCGCGTCCGCCAAGCACAGAACCGTTGACGACGCGGATATCCATATCCCCCTGCTCGACCTCGCCCTCAAGAAGCTCATCCAGGCTGGCGCCGATCTGGGTACGCACGAGGCGTGGCTTGCGGGCGCAGGGGCCGGTAATGGCCACGATCTGTTCCTTTGGGACCTGTCCCGTGGTGAAAAGACGCCCGATGTCCATCACCTTCTGATAGGCGACCGTCCAGACGATCTTATCCCCGCCCACCGGGTCCAGATAGTGGATATGGGTTCCCACATTGCCGGCGGGATGCGGCCCGTCAAAGGCATGCTGCTCAAAGCGGCTGTCATTCGGGACAGGCACCTGTGTATCGGGACGGCCCGTAACGAACACCTTGCCTTCGGTCAGGCACCCCAGGACACGGAGGCCATTCTCAAACGCTTCCGGATCGTCGTTGATGATGACCTGGGGATCCGGCGCCACTGGGTTGGTGTCCATAACGGACACAAAAATCGAGTGTGGCGGTTCGCTGTCAATTGCGGGCACTTTGCTGTAAGGGCGTGTTCTCAATACCGGCCAGAGTCCGCTATTAACGAGATTATCAACCACTTTCTGGTAGTCGATGCTATCCAGCGACGCAGCGCTGTACTTGTCGAACGTCTCCGCCTCGTCGCCTTCGGTTTCAATGACCAGCGACTGGAAAATCCGCCGCTCACCACGGTTGATCTCACGGACGACGCCAGCAGCCGGCGCCGTATAGCGCACGCCAGGATTCTTCTTGTCGGTAAACAACAGCGAGCCACGCTTGACGCGATCACCTTCGCGAACCTCGAGGGTTGGCTTCATGCCAAGGTAGTCAAAGCCGGTCAGGCCAACGTGCCTGACAGGCCGACCTTCCTCGATAGTGGACTCGGGCTTGCCATTCATCGGAAGATCGAGGCCTTTCTTGATCTTGATCATTCGCTTTGCCCAATCAGAACAGGATGGAGTGAAAAATCGGCCCAATTATAATGATGTAATGCCGTATTATCCACACATAAAAAGGGCCGGACCCCATGCGAGCCGGTTACGGCTGCATCGGTATCCGGCCCTGGGAAACGCATCTTACGCACATCAGTGGTCGGCAGCCGTACCCCTTTCGGGGAATATCGGGAACGACATTCCGGCCATTTCGCTGACGACCCTGATGACCTGGGCACTGTAGCCCGCCTCGTTGTCATACCACACATAGAGCACGGCACGGTGACCATTGGCGATGGTCGCCTGACCATCAACCACACCTGCATGACGCGAGCCCACGAAGTCGGAAGACACCACTTCCGGTGAACTTACGTAGTCGATCTGCTTCTGCAGGTCGGAGTGCAGGGCCATGTCCCGAAGAAACTCATTCATTTCATCCCGGCTTGCCGGCTTCTCGAGATTCAGATTGAGGATGGCCATGGAGACGTTGGGCGTGGGAACGCGTATCGCATTGCCGGTCAGCTTGCCATCAAGCTCCGGAAGCGCCTTGGCAACCGCCTTGGCCGCACCGGTTTCGGTCAGGACCATGTTCAGTGGCGCGCTGCGACCGCGGCGCTCACCCTTATGGTAATTGTCGATCAGATTCTGGTCGTTCGTGTAGGCATGAACGGTCTCCATATGCCCATCCAGAATCCCGAATCGGTCGTTCACCGCTTTCAGCACCGGGGTGATCGCATTGGTGGTACAGGAGGCCGCCGAGAGGATCCTGTCGTCTTTCTCGATCAGATCATTGTTAATGCCCGGCACAATATTCTTCACAGTTCCCTTGCCCGGCGCAGTCAGCATGACCCGGCTGACGCCCTTGGATTCCAGGTGCAGCCCCAACTCCTTCTCGTCGCGCCATATGCCGGTATTGTCGATGATAATGGCGTTATCGATGCCGTACTGGGTGTAATCGACCTTGTCCGGCCCATCGGAATAGATTACCTGGATGTAGTTCCCGTTGGCGATGATCGCCTCATTTTCCTCGTCCACGGTAATGGTGCCGCGGAAAGAGCCATGGACCGAGTCCCGACGCAGCAGGCTGGCACGCTTTTCAAGATCATTCGCTGCCCCACCCTTGCGGACAACAATGGCGCGCAGGCGCAGGTTATTGCCGCCACCGGCCTTCTCGACCAGGATTCGGGCCAGGTAGCGCCCGATACGGCCGAAACCGTAGAGAACGATGTCCTTGGTATCCCTTTCCTGCGCCGCTTTCTGTTCTTCGTCGAAACGATCGACCACGGGCCCAACCGTTTCACGCAGAAAATCCTCGACGCTCTGCTCATTGCGCACATCGGCGTACTGGCTGGCCAGTTTGCCGATGTCGATATGGGCCTGCCCCAGATTCAGGCGGTCCAGTGTCTCCAGTATCGGATAGGTGTCGTGAACATCGAGCTCTTCCGCCTCGATCTGACGCACAAACCGGTGGGCTTTGATGATGTTGATGACGGACTGATTGATCAGTGCCCGGCCGTAAATGGAGGTAACCACATTGTTTTTGCGGTACAGACGGCCGATGATCGGAATCATGGCTTCGGCCATCGCCTCGCGTTCTGTCCACGAGGAGAAATAGCGTTTGAGTTGATCCTGGCTCACGATCAGGGTCCTCTGAAGCAGGTTATCTTAAGTGTGTAGGGCTGTTTAGCCCCTGCGGGCGTGCGTATTATCCAGTTTAAGGGCCATTGGCGCAATCCGGCTTTACGCCGGGGTGTCAACCCAATCCAGAAATGTCCCCCTTTTTCCCATGCAGAAATGTCCCCTTTGAGTGGGTGAAGTTTATTTTTGAGCGGCCTGATCCATTGCGATCCGGGCCCGTTGTCGCCATGGGTGGTCCGG